>Ga0206809_1016_pt1 | contig 54440 bp, 42 predicted proteins | sample Alteio_BWOrgCont_55_FD_152903 | JGI IMG/M metagenome (GOLD analysis project Ga0206809, IMG submission 152903) | Enriched cells from forest soil in Barre Woods Harvard Forest LTER site, Petersham, Massachusetts, United States -... | ecosystem: Environmental > Terrestrial > Soil > Temperate forest >... | reverse complement strand
GACGTTTCTGCCCGCTGGTGCGAGGCCGCCGGGCGATGATGAGACGCTTCTGCCCGATGGTGTGAAGCCGCAGGACGGTGATGAGAAGTTTCGGCGCGATGATGCGAAGGGGCTGAATGCGAAGCCGCTGGGCGATGATGGGCTGGAGCGGCACGATGCGCTGCCGCCGCCGGGGCGTGTTTGGCCGGAGCAGGTTCGCCGGGAGTAAACTCGATATGTTTTACCGGAAGCGTTTTGCGCAACAGGCGCTGGATGCCGCGCAGGTTGTTGCGCTCGCCGGCATCACAAAAGGCAATGGCCTCGCCCATCGTTCCAGCGCGGGCCGTGCGGCCAATGCGGTGGACATACGCCTCGGGCTCGTGGGGAATGTCGTAATTAATGACGAGCGCAATGCCTTTGACGTCAATACCGCGAGCGGCGACGTCCGTGGCGACGAGCACTTGCACATCACCGGCGCGGAAAGTTTCCAGCGCGCGCTGGCGGGCGGACTGCGATTTGTTGCCGTGGATGGCCTCGGCGGGGTAACCGTCGCGACACAAATTTTTGGCGAGCTTGTTCGCGCTGTGCTTGGTGCGCATGAACACGAGCACGAGGCCCTTTTGTTCGCCCAGAACGTGGCGCAGCAGGGGATACTTCTGGTTGGATGGGACCATGACGACGCTCTGGTTGATGCCTTCGGCGGTGGTTTTATCCGGCGTCACGGCAATGCGCACGGGGTTGCGGACAACCCGGGAGGCGAGGTCGAGAATGCTGGGTGGCAGCGTCGCGGAAAAGAGCAGGGCTTGGCGTTCCACCGGGAGCTTGGCGATGATGCGCTTGAGGTCGGGCGCGAAGCCCATGTCCAGCATGCGGTCGGCCTCATCGAGCACGAAAATTTCGACGCGGTCAAAGCGCACATGGCCCTGGCTGGCGAGGTCGAGCAGGCGGCCCGGCGTGGCAATCACGATCTCAGCATCATGCGCGCCACGCACTTGCGGGTGCTGGCCGACGCCGCCGAAGATGACGACATGGCGCAGGCGTAGATGGCGGCCATAGGCGTTGAAGCTGTCGCCAATTTGTACGGCGAGTTCGCGCGTGGGCGTCAAAATCAATGCGCGGGGAGAACGGGGCACCTTCGGGCCATGGGCCGAAACATTCGCGGAAAGCAATTGCAATATCGGCAGCGCGAATGCGGCGGTTTTGCCCGTGCCGGTTTGGGCGGAACCCATCACGTCGCGCCCGGCGAGCAGGTGCGGAATGGCCTCGGCCTGGATCGGCGAAGGATGCAGATAATTTTTCTCGGAAAGCGCCTTGAGGAGCGGCGCGCTCAGGCCCAATTGGGCAAAGGTAATGGTGCTGGGAGTCATCAGGTTTACGCTACGCCGGCCATTTGCTTGGCGTTGCGTTTGCGGTCTTCAGGATTGAGGAATTTTTTGCGCAGGCGCAGGCTCTTCGGCGTGGCCTCGACGTATTCGTCCGGCGCGATGTATTCGATGGAGCGTTCGAGCGTCAGGCGGATGGGCGGCGTGAGCTGGATGCCCTTGCCTTCGCCCTTGGAGCGCACGTTGCTCAATTGCTTTTCACGCGTCGGGTTGATGGGCAGGTCGTCGGAGCGCGGGTTTTCACCCACAATCATGCCTTTATAAACTTCCTCGCCGGCGGTGATGAAGAGCTTGCCGCGTTCCTGCAACTGGTCGAGCGCGTACGAAGTGGCGACGCCCGTGTCGGTCGAAACCAGCGTGCCGGTGAGGCGCGAGGTGATTTCGCCCGCGTGCGGGCGGTAGTCGAGGAAGAGGTGGGACATGACGCCGCGACCATTGGTCAGGTTCATCAAGTCGAACTCAAAGCCAATCAACCCACGGGTGGGAATGGTGGCTTCGATGGTCACGCTGTGCGGGTGGGTTTCCATTTGCGAAATTGCACCTTTGCGGGCGGACAACACCTTCATCACGCTGCCGATGGTTTCCTCCGGCACTTCGAGCCAGAGTGATTCATGCGGTTCCAGAGTCTTGCCATTTTCCGTGTGGGTAATGACAACGGGGCGGGAGACCAAGACTTCATAGCCCTCGCGGCGCATTTGCTCTACGAGTACGGCAATCTGCATCGCACCGCGCGCGGAGACGTAATACACGCCCGCGCGTTCGGATTCTTCGACGAAAATGCTGACGTTGCCCTTCTTCTCGCGGTCAAGGCGTTCGCGAATCTGGCGGGAAGTCACCAGTTTGCCTTCGCGTCCAACGAAGGGGCCGTCATTTACGGCAAATTCCATGCGAATGGTCGGCGGGTCAATTTCCACAAAGGGCAGAGGAGGTTGGTCTTCCTTCGCGCAAAGCGTTTCGCCGATGTCAATGTCGGTGAAGCCGGCCAGCCCGACAATGTTGCCGGCGATACCCAGGGCGGAATCGTTGGTTTGCGTGCCGCTGTATTCGAAAACTTTGGTGATTTTGCAACGTTCGCGCGTGCCGTTTTTGAGGACGCGGAAAATCTGGTCGCCAGTCGTCACTTGTCCGCCGATGATTTTGCCAATGGCGATGCGGCCTACATAATCATCATACGCAATGTTCGAGATGAGCATGGTGAACGGCGCGGACTCATCGGCAACAGGAGCCGGAATATACGAAAGAATGGTTTCCAGCAGCGGAATCATGTCCGTGGGTTTGTCGCCAAGTTCGCGGACGGCATAGCCATCGCGCGCGCTACCGTAGAGGAATGGGGCTGCGAATTGTTCTTCGGTGGCATGCAATTCCAGAAAAAGCTCGAGTACCTGGTCATGCACCTTCTTCGGGTTGCTGTTTTCACGGTCAACTTTATTGATAAAGACGATGGGGCGCAGACCGCTCTGCAAAGCTTTGCGCAGCACGAAGCGTGTTTGCGCCTGCGGGCCGTCATAGGCGTCCACGACGAGCATGACGCCGTCCACCATCTTCATCACGCGTTCGACCTCGCCGCCAAAGTCGGCGTGGCCGGGGGTGTCAACAATGTTGATGATTTTGTCGCGCCAGTGGACGGAAGTATTCTTGGCCTTGATGGTAATGCCCTTTTCGCGCTCCAGGTCCATGCTGTCCATGACGCGCTCGGCGACGACTTGGTTGGCACGGAAGGCGCCGCCCTGGCGCAGGAGTTGGTCCACGAGCGTGGTTTTGCCGTGGTCGACGTGGGCGATGATGGCGAGATTGCGGATATTCTGGTTCATGGTCGTCACGCGTTCGTTACCCATAAGGACAGGGGCGGAATGCGCTCAATCGGTCAGCTTGGCAGTTAATTTCGCTCAGGGCGAGCGGAAAAACGTGGCTTATTCCAGAAACGCTTGCGCGTGCCTAGCGCCATAACCCGGTATGCCTTTCCCCACCCAGTTTAACTCTTGGGTGTCAACGCCGTGTAGAACTGGATGACGTAGTAGGTCGCCGGGGTCTTGCCAATGTTCGTCATGTTCTCATTCTCGTTGGCGGCGTAAAAAATCATCGAACCGGGCGTCGCTACTTGTTTCTTGCCGTCGATATTAATCTCCAGGGTGCCTTCCTTGAGAACGATGAACTCTTCCTGCGGGTGGCGGTGCAGCGCGCCGGTGTTCTCGCCGGGGTTGAGTGTGGAGATGTGGCAGTGGAATTTATCCAGCGTCGGCGTCGGCGCTTCAAAAGCCGTGCGGCGTACGCCCGTCGCAGTCGTGACCGCCTTGAGCGATTCCCACAAGATGACTTGCGAGTCCATCTTGCCGTCCGTGAGTTTGATGGCGCTGGCGGTGGGAGTGGGCGTGGAAGAGGCAGGGGGGGTGGAGGATGCAGGCATGGCGTTGGGGGCGGTGGTTTGCGCACCCAGCATGGCGATAACAACAGCGAAGGCAATCAGGCAGACAGGGGTTTTCATGGGAGAAATAGCTTAACCGCAATTAACTCAATTAGGCACGGACAAAAAGCACCGGAAAAGGCTCGCCCGCGCAGGCGGCCTTCCTTTATCTTTAGCTTGGTATTTTCGCCAGCATAGCTCAGTTGGTAGAGCTACGGTTTTGTAATGCTAAATGATATAATTTGCTGGAGTCAGCATGAATCCGCAACAGTGCGCTTGAGTATGAGATAGAGCAACTTGTGCGAATACCGTCTTTTGCTTGGCTCCGCACCAATCCGCAGAAATTGGCCCATTTTTAGCCACTGGGTTACACAAATGGGTTACACATTTCCGGGGTTTGACTGTGGCCCCAGGCAGGGTGATAATGACCCGACATAGCTTGGGCGGCCGCATCCCTACCGATTTATACCGGGCTCCCGATGGACGAACCGCCGGGACACCTCGCGTGGTTCACCGGGAGAAGCAGTACAGAGGCGGGCAAGCTGCTGGGGTGTTTGGTCCGATGTAGGCAAACTTAGCTCCTGCAATGATGGAGTATTCATAGCCGAGAAGCTGCCCAGTGACGCAACAAAATGGCATGGAAATTGAAATGTGGCACGTAGCACTTCCAATGCTATGGTTGGCGCGTGGGTTCACTTTGCTTTTTTGGGGTTGTCTTGGTTTGGAGGAGGGGGTTAAGCACCTGTCTATAGTTGGCTCGTGGGTTCATTTTACTAATGAAATATTAGTCGTGAAAAAGATAAAAATAGGCCGCAAATTATCATTACGATAAAAAGCCACTGAACTTTACGAGGGCTGACGCCAGATACAACAGCTTGAGGGCGAAAACGAATGTGCGTCCAAGCATAAATGCCGACGCCAGTAAGCATTGCGCCAATTAATGTATCTGCATGCATATTGTATTATTTGTTAGATAAGCAAGGGAAACCAGTTGTCAAAAGCTACAAATCAAAAGCGCGGCTGAGGCTGGTTGGCTTGTGGATTCATTTTAAATCAATCGCTTGACCGAAAGGAATATGGTGCAATTTTTCAAGTGCTTGTAGTCCATTATCAATTAATCCAACGAGTGGAAATTGGGCAATACTGGCTACGTATCCTTGTACCGACCCATGTAAAATTCGGATGTTCGACTTATGAACTTTCAAAAGACGCTGCACAAAATCCAATCGCCATTCAGCCTGATATTCGTGAGTCTCTAATAACCCGATGTAAAAAACCATTACGGGCGGCAAAACACCGCCAACAAAAACTTTAGAGTGATTAGCCAATTCTATTATCGATTTCGTCATGTCAAAGTAGTCAACACAAGACATGTTGTTCGCCTGTACATATATAATCTCGAATTTACTATTAAGCATCTCGCCTTTGTAAAGTTTTTCCGTGACAGCAAGCCGTTTCGGGTCTAAGGCTTTGGTCATTAGATCATCAATCTCATTAGGGATCAATTTAGCCAATTCCGGGGCGAGGTATTTTGAAGCCTTGCTGACTTGATTTTCAGTTGACATATAGTTCCTTGGTTAAAAGTTACTTAATGCCTACCAGCATTATTTAAAGCCAAATTAGCTAATTGATTTAGCCGTTGTAGAAGCGCTATCTGCTGTGAAGACAGGTTGGGGTTTTCCATTGCTTTCATCGCAAATGATGAAATCTGAATAACCGCAGTCTTACCACAATCACCACTCGCAGCCAATTGATTCAGCTCTGAACTAACTCCATTTGGATCACCATTTAGTAATCCTGTAAGCATGTTTGAGGCAGTAGTAACTACGCCAGGTTGATACTGTGCTATCTGTGAAATCTGATCAGGCAGTTCGGGGTCAGCTTGGGCAGTTGCAGCTGCACCAAGGCCGAGGAACGGAAGATATTCAGCAGCTAAATAGACAGCAACTGGCGCAGCGCCCAGCCCAAGCGTAATCGCCGTATCCGTACTACTCCATGGCCTGTTAGTGTTGGGATGGCTGTTGCCCGCGACGAAGAGCAACCCTGATGGGTCGGTATTGTTGACGGGGTTGTTCCCGGCGTATCCGTAAAGGTTGAGACTGCCCATTTCGCCAAGCGGGTCTCTCGATAGCCAACTTGCCGTATTTGGATCGTAAATCCGATTCACTGTGAAATCCAATTCCGGCAGCCACTTCGATTGGAAATACCCCGCGTAGCCAAAATCCGGCTGGCTGACATTGCCGCCCGAGTAGTCCAAATAAGTGGTCTCACCCCAAGGGCCATACACAAACCGGCCCTCCACCGTGTTTCCGTTGTTGGCCACCACTTCCCGAATACTGCCTAGATGGTCTTTGGTGTAAAAGTAATTTGTTGATGAGTTCCCCGAAACCGTCTGGTAACCGTAGTCGTAAAACTTCTCGGTAATATTCCCTGAATCACTCCCGCCAACTCGTTTTTGGACAATCTGATCCCCGTCCCAGATATAATATTCATCCGTCTCGTTGCCCCCTATGTTCGCAGAAATTCCAACCCTTCTGCCCAAACCGTCGTAGGTGAACGATATCGTGTTATTCCCCTGTTGGACAGAAAGCAGTTCCCCAATCGAATCCCAGGTATAATTCGCGGTCGTGGCAATCGCTGAGCCGGGGTCGTTCACGCGGGTTAACCTATCACCATTGGCATCATAAGTAAAGTTCGCGGCGACGTTCCCAGTCCCCACAGTCCAGATGTTGGTCGCCGTGTTGGGCACGGCGTCCGTGGCCCGCACCTTCACATTGGCCGTGGTGGCATTCCCCAGGGTCAGGGGCAGCCCGGACTCCCAGGCAAACTGCCGCCCGGTTGGCAAGGCCCACTGGCGCGTCGGCAGTTCATCCGCCGTCACCTGCGCCGGCTTGTCCACCGTCCCCGCGACCTCGACGCGCCCGGAGCGCGTCTGCTGCGTCAGGGAGTTGTCGGTGTTAAAATTGCCCGAAATAGTGGAGGTGGTGTCAAAGTTCCCGGTCAAATTCGCGGTGTTCGCCGCCGTGGCCCAGCTGCTGACACTGTTCGTCAGCCGGTTCCCGGCTGAATCGTAGGTGTAGGTGTGATCCTGCCAGACGGCCTCCACCGGGCTGGTGACATTCCCCGAAGGCTCCCCAAACTTCGCCTCCGTCAGCCAATTATCGGCATCGTAGCTGTAGGCCGTCATCTGCTGCTGCGGCGGGGTCGCGTTGGCCATCAGCACCACATTCGCCGATATCACCGAGTTCCAGGGATACGTCTGCTGCCAGGTGGAGACACTCCCGTCACCTCGGTGGGTGTAAGCATGCTGAGAAATCAGCGACGTGTTCGCCGCGTTGTTGGTGATGTTCGCCAAATAGCTGCCCAGTGACGCGTTGAAGTAGCCCAGCGCCACGTTCATCCCGTTCGGGTAGGCCATCCCCATCAGGTCGGACGTGTTGCCGCTGTAGGTGATGTTCGTGAAGTTCCCCAGGTTCCCCGTGTTCCCCGCCACGGCCAGCGCCGTCACCCGGTCGAGCCCATCGTAGGTATAGGTCTCACTCTGATAAGTCGTGCCCAAATCATCGGACATCACCGCCCGCGCGGTTTTCCGCCCGAGGGAGTCGTAAGTGTATTTCAGCGTCGCATTCGCATAAGGCCCACTCACCGTGGCCACCTGCAACGCCCCCACACTGCCGACATTGCCATAGGTGTAACTCGTCGTGCCGATTGCGTCCGACATCGCAGTCACACGCAGGTAGTTGGAGTCGTAAGTAAAATTTACATCGGTAAAATTTCCCGAGTAAATGATGTCTGAGACCGTACCATCTTTGTAATAGAAGATACCTTTAGTCTCATACGGTTGATCATTAGGTAGTGTAACGGACGCAAGTTGATCAAAATTGCCATAACCATAACTATAAGTGGAAGTGTTGCCACCAACGGTAATGTTCTTCGTCAGCACATTGCCCATGATATTGTAAGTGAACTCGGTAGTTTGGCCGCCAAAAGTTATGGAGTTTAATGCCCCGCAGCCGCACCAATCGTAGGTGGTCGTGTTGCCCATCGGATCGGTAACCACAAGTGGCTGGCCGTCCGGGTTGTAGGTGATGGTCGTGTTTTGGTTAACGGTAGCGTTGGCTATCGGATCAAAAAAACTGTGGCCAGAAGCGCCCAGGCTCAGAGAGTGGAGTACCGCCGTACCGTTGATGGTCGTGTTGGTGTAGTTCCAGAATGCCGTGGTGTTGTCCGAATACGTTGCATTGGTGACGCGCTGGAGGGCGTCGTAGGTGAAGTTGGCGGTGATCCCGTGGATGTCCGTGGCGCTTTGCACCGTGCTGTTGGCGTAGGTGTAGCTGGCCAGGGTCGCATTGGTAATGCCCCCGCCGGAGCGCTTCACCGTCAGGTTCGCCGGGACGTTCCCTGTGAACCCCCAGTTGTAATAGGTCGTTTCCGCCGCCGTGCCATTGGTCACCGCCCGGTCCACCTCCGTCAACAGGTGGTTGGTGCCGTTGTAGGACAGGTTCGTCGTAACATTGGCCGCATCAATCACTGTTGTCGGCTGGTGGTAGGTGTTGTAGGAAAACTGCGCAATGGTGTCGTTCCCCTGTTTAATTTTGGTCAAGTCAATGTTGTTGGTGTCGTAGGTGTAGGTCGTGACCCGACTGAGAGGATCTGTTGCGGTCAGAACTTTGCCCAGACTATTGTAGGTGTAGTCGTATTCAGCGTCACCATTAATGTTCGCACTTGTAACCTCTGCTGAAATGGGTAGGGAGTTACTGTCGGCATTATAGGTAAGCTCTGTATATTTGCTCGTGCCATACCAATCGATTGGTTCGGTAATATTTGCGGGGACGCCAACCACGGTGGCGACATTGTTATACCAGTTGTACTTTGTAGCATAATATATAAATGCGGTTGCGTAGGTAGAATCATTCTGCTCTAGCCAGTCATTGGAGGACAAATTACCGCCCCCGCCCAGTTGGGTTGCAATTTCAGACATGGCATGTTTACCGAAATAAAGGCTAAGACTACCTCCTAACTCGACATTGCCGGTGATATCATAAAGTGGGTTGCCAAAAGTAATGCGTTGGTAATCGCCGTTTGGATCTTTAATCAAGATGGTTTGATCAAAGAACTGTGTTTCATTAGCGCCAAAAATTGATGTCAAATTTGTGTAAGTGGCCGTCAGCGTGGTATTGCCATAGGGAGTGGAGACGGTAGTGATGTTACTCCCGTTATAGGTGAAAGCGGACACAATGCTGATGGGGTCGGTGATATTGGCGAGCAGACCACTGCTGTAGTTTAATGTCGCAGTGTGCCCAAACGGGTCGGAGATGTTCGCGATGTAATAACTGTTGCTGGTGATATTACCGGTAGGCGTGCCGTTAATGGTAACGTTAGTCGTGATGTAATCCACCGTAGAATTTTGCCCGAGGGCATCCGTTACTTTCGTGAGGCGCTTATAACTGTCATAGCTGAGTGTCAACGAATTGTTCTGCGGGTCGGTGATAGCCTGCAACAGGTAATAGCTGCTCGGCGTGCCGGCGATTCTGTAGCTGATTGTGGTGGTTGAGCCATAGGTGGCAGATGATCCATCAGGAAAGTGCTGAATGTAGCTGGTAGTATTGCCGCTTCCCTGCTGCTCCATGACTGCGCCGGTAACGATGTTGATACTGCCGTTCCCGGTATAAGTGCCAGTGGTGCTATTGTAGCCAGTGTAATAGGTGTAAGTTTGCATCGTCCCATCGGCATTGAGCAGCGTAACGGTGCCATTGGCGGTATCCGGTTCCCGTACGAGGGAGAGGTAATTCATGCTCCAATGAGCAAGGGAAAGGTTGCCGATGGTCGTTACGTTCGCTGGGACCTGTCCGCCTTCTTCATTAGCGTAGTAGCTCAATTGAAACATCACGGGTGGGCCGTAGGCCGGGGTGTATTGCACGGGCGCGTCCGTCACATAAGCCTGGGCCTCGAACAGGTTGTAGCCAACAACGGCCATCGGAGTCAGAGAACTACATGGCACCGTGTTTTCCGGTATGTCATATATGTAGATCGCAAGACCCGCACCTCGCCCGCTAAGCCCTCGGTCATCATTGTTGGCGAGTTGCCACCCAGCGGGCAATTTGCCATCCGCGCCAAGTGGGACGATGAATACCCCGCTGGATTCCGCCGCCAGCGCCTTGGCGGACATCCAGAAGTCGGTGCCAAAAGTCGGATCTTTGACCAGGTAGCGGCCATCCTTTTCTTCGAGAACGGCCGCATAGTGCCCGGCCTTCCAATGGGCCACAGCGGGCAGCGGTATGGCCGCATTGCCACTGCGCCGCGCGGCAACGTATTGCAGCCCAGCGTCCTGGGCGAGTTGTTCCACTTCCGCTACCGTGAAACCCTGCTCCGGCTTGGAACGCGCATCGGTGAATACCTCCGTCTTGGCACCCAAGCCGGGATTGGATTTGGCGATGTTAAGCAACGCGTAGGGGCCGCAGTTGTAAGACGTGCCCGGCCTATAACCCATTATCGCTGCCGATTGCAGGCCCTGCATATATAGCGACGTGTCGCTACCCCACTTGGGCAATGGATCAAGAATGGTGAGCACTGACTTGAGTTCCTGGTATCGCCCCAAACGCGCGTCAAGAGCGGCCAGCCGGATGCCAGCACCGGAAATCAGTTTTTGCGATGCGGGGTCGTCGGGAATAGGCAGATCTTTGACCAAGGCCCAGGCCGTTTGGTCGTCTACCAGCGCTTTGGAATAATAGCCGTAATGGTAATACAGTTCGCCAAGCGTGACCAGCACCCCCGCCCGGTAGGCCGATTGCGGGTATTTTCGGAGAAAAAATTCCAGAGGGGAGAAATCCTCATGATCCTGGCCGTTGAGGTATTGTTGCACCGCATACGCAAGATCACCTGTTTCCGCATCAGTAACATTGCCACCAAGCGGAACGATTTCGGGCGTCCCCGATGGCGGGAGCAAAGAAATCGCCGGGCTGGAATTGTTACCATCCGGCGCATCGGTCGCCGCGCTGACGATGTTGACCAGAAGGCATAACGTCGTGACCAAAGCAAAAACTGAGCGGAAAAATTTCATGATGCGTGAAAGATAAAATGGTCATTCGACCTGAACCACATTGGACGGCGAAGTAAGCGTAAGATGTGGTACGGTCGTGTCTCCATCGCCCAAACTGGGAATCCAGTAAAACGCCGGTTCCAGGGGAAAGACTTCCAGACTGTCGTTGTCGCCGTCGCCATCGGTGTCGGGTATGCCGGAGCCAAGGCCGTTGGGGTTTCCTCCCAACATCGCTTCATCAAATTCATCGATATAAATGGCCTCGAAGTTGGCGAGGTCGTCGACGAGGTCGCCCGAGACGGAGGCGTTATACGCCGCGAGGTCGGCGTCGTACTCCGCCAAGTCGGTAACGTCATCCCCAAAGTACTCGGCGGAGGCGAGGCTCGCGAAGACGTTGAGGGCGTTGACGGCCTTCCACCAGTCAGGGATGCCGTCCCCCGCGAGGTTCAGGCTTGGATCGGAAGTCAGGGTGCTGAAAATTTCAAAAGAATCGCCAGCAGTCTGCCACAGGGTGAATTGAGGGTTGTCGCCGAGATCGAACATATACCAAGCCGAATCGAGCGTCAGGGCCGAGCCGGAATAATAATACCAGTATCCAGAGCTAGTCTGATTGGCGTAGTAGACGCCGTCGATGATGTGGTAGGTCCAGCCGAAGAATTGGTCATAAGTGCCGATGCCAAAAGCGAAGTCTGTAAGGTCAGGCGCAGAACACGACGTCCAGGTGGACGGGTCGGTATCGCCGGAGCCTTGATACCAGGCCTGAGTCGTTGGATTGAAGGCGTAGCAGAGTGTGATGGCCCCAGTGGCCGTCGGGTCGAGGCCGTCGAGGGCGTAGAAGTATTCCCAACCGTCGTAGCTGGGCGGCCCTGAGATCGTATCATAGCCGCCAGCCACGGCATAAAGGTCGTCCCATTCTCCGGGATTCCAGACATACCACTGGCCATTGTAAGTGTCTTCGGCATACCCTTCGTCCAAGTTGGTTACAAAGTTATCACCGCTCTCTAATAAGTCTCCCCAATTCACCGTACTCGAGCTATCGGCGAACCATTCCCATTCATCGCTCGGCACCGGAACCCAGGTGTAGGTATCCCTGTCATATATCGCATCATAATACCAGTTGCCGCTCACGGTATCATAAGCAACTGGGTTGCTGTAATAGAGATAGTCCGTGGGGTCAGCGTGTCCTAAATAGGTTTCGGAGAAATAAAATAACCCCACTGCAATTATAAACAATAAACGCTGACGGACAGACCAGAAGGGAAAAAGCCTCTTAGAAAGTGAATGGCGGAGTTTCATGGGCAATCAAGGATAGTTCTATGCACAGAGGGGGGAGTAGGGTCTACAGCCTCAAAATGGGATAACCTATTTGAATAACGGTCGGACCAATAGACGAGCTTACGGAAATTAAAATTTCTGATGCAAGGTATTTCTTGTGCTTGTGAGTAACTTTTTTGTGTCACGTCAGACTAGGCGTTACGTTTTTGGCATATAGCGGCTTTCATCGTAGACGGGTGCTTGCACTGACGATTGAGTGGGTGCGTGATTAGAGGATGAACGAGACGTATGCATGTTGTTTACTGTCGTTTGCAAGAGGCGGTGAAAGTGCTGTGGATTAGGCAGGAAGCGCAATCGGAAAGACGTGCCGCCGGTTCCGGTAACCGCGACCGTTCCATAACCGACAAGCCGACCCAGCAACGGTTCAAACAGAGTTATCGTTTCGATCTTGGACAGTAACATTTCCGTGCTTCCTACTGACAACCAGCCCACTTTGAATTTTAGTCGGTCTTCTGTAAGCACGATTTCGGACTTCAAATACTCGATAAGTGTTACCAAGAACAACATCAGGCCGACGCCCAGTCCGGGCAGTAGCATGAGGAGCCAGGGAAGATGAATTTTAAGACCACTTGGATTGAGGCTAGTCATTACGCTACTCATCAGCCAATAGAAGGCCAGGAATGGAACTGCCGCTGTCAGCACTGAAATTGCTGGCAAAATAAAGATGCCCCGGTGCATTTTGCACTGAAGAACCACGCGCTCGGTTGAAGCAGCCATGTTTTCTTGCGCCGAAGAAAACCAAGTATGCTTGGTCGTGTCAAGGGTCGTTCCCTGTTATTATCAAGCGTGCCGACTCATAAGAGACATTCGCCCAGGAAAACAAAGGCAGCCATTGCCTTGGCAAAGGTCTTGCGCGTCCACCGCCACGCTCTCGGTTTGAGCCAGGAAGCCTTTGCCGAGCGAGTGGGACTGTCCAAGAACTACATCGGCAATCTTGAGCGAGGCGAATACGAACCGAGTGTCAGCGCTCTCGCATCTATTGCGCAGGAATTTAATTTGAAGGCGTCTGGGTTGCTCCTTGAGGCAGGGTACTAAAGCCACCATCTGAGCGTGGACAGTTATTACTCGATATAAAACAAGGAAAAGGGCCGGCGGGGGCTCGTCCGGCTTGCGCCGGACGAGCCGACCGCGCGGCCCCGTTTCTCTGTGATATGACCAGGCATGACAAAGCCGTTTAGGCAATGATTTCCGCCTTGCTCACCTTGACTTTGCCCTTGAACTCCCGAATCGCCCCAGGTTCGCATTTGAGAGTAATCGGTTTGTCTTCCGGGTAGGTGGGGAAGGTGACGACTTTGCCGCCTTCGACTTTGACGCTGGCGTCCTTGGCCGGGTCGAAGATCTGTTCAAAGATCAAGACACCGGGTTTGGTCGCGATTTCAGTACTCAACCGCACGAACTGGCCAGAGCCGTCCTTGCGATTTTGGAGGGTGACAGCGCAGGAAAGGACGGTTCCCTGCACATACACGCCGGGTTTCAGGTTCAGTTTATTATCAGCCATGTTGTTAGTTCCGTTAGGTGGTTAATTTTGATAAGCCCGAAACCGAGATAACGATTATCTTCAGCTACGGAATGAACTAACTCATCAAAAAGCTGTTGAAACGGACGGGGGAGCAGGATGCTCTTGTAGTGGCCGTTTGTGTTGAACAGACCCATCCTAGCCCAGCGTTCAAGGCGTTCGCGGATAGTGTAGGAGGCGCGTTTGCGTTTTTTTGCAAGAGCACGCTTTGCTTTCGGTTCGTCGATTCCCTCGATGGGCTTCAGGAAGCCACGCGAGGACTGAAAAATGCGGATACGGTGACGATCAAGCACCCATGCGGGATAACCAATGCCTTTGGCGACGTATTTGAGCAGGTAGTGGAAATCTTCATTTGTAATGCGCTTGACGTTGACCCGGCCAAGACCCCAAAGGTGGTCGAGCAGTTCGGCAGGGATGAAACGGCGAGTCAGAACGATGACATGGAAATGAGGCCATCCCTCTTCATCCTCGTGAAACTCGACTTTGACGCAGTAGGGCGCGTTGATCTGGTAAAGTTTGCCCTGCCATGTGACGCCTTTTCGCAATTGGGCAAACATCTTGCGGATGAGTTGGCGGGCGTAATCAAAGGCGGAGGCCGGGTTACTGAATAGGTGCCGGTCGAGGGTGTAAGTGATGAAGAGCGACCCGGAGACATCCGGCAGGCGTGGTAGAAGGCGGCTGACAACCTTGATCACGCCTTTGGAGTCATGCCAGGAGATGGGGATGTATGCACAGAGTAGGCCCAGCCCTGGCTTGGTAAGCCTGGCACGACCGGCCCGCCCGACGAAAAAAGGCTCTGGCTTTTGTGTCGGGCCTGCCTTGTCGGGTTGATTTGCTGCCGCCCTCTTTGCCTTGGCGTCCAAGGCTTCAGAATGCGGCTTGGAATCGTAGAATTTTTTTCCTGAAGTATTGTCCTGCCCTTTGTGCGGTTCGATTTTACCGGCCTGTGAGCTGTCAAGGTATTGCTCGCTTGTACTGTGCTCCACCATTGACAGCGGGCCGGTTCCTTTTGCGGCTATGGTTGGCTGGACAGGCTTACGAGCAGGCCAGTCAGGGGTGGGGCGTTTACCGCCTTTTTTGTTGGCGGGTGCGCTCATGTTTGGACTGGTTGCGAGGTTTCGCGGAGGAAGCGTTCAAGTTCCCACAATGGATACAATGGCCGACGGATAGCGCGGGATGGCCGCAGAAGGCCACGCTTGGCGAGACGGTCAACCGTTGCCGGGTCGAGACCGAGTATTTCCGCCGCCTCGACTCTGCTGTAGGCGATGCGAACGGGTTTAACTGTGGTTGGTTCTGGCGCATTCATGTTGCGCCAGCATCTTAACCGAATTCAGAATTTCATTGTAGGGTCATGCTGGTAAAGCGCTGACCCTATATCTCTCCACTTCGGGAACTTTCGATCCTCCTCGAATACCAACTCTATTACAGACTTGGGTAAAACTATGTATTTTATGAGGTAAGTCCGAACCCATCCTCTGCTTGGCAAATCGGTAGAGGGCTTCCATGCTGGGGCGTTTATTTACCAAATCGCCGATCAGGAGGAGGAACAGATATATTTGAGACGCATCTTCGCCATACCTCAGGTTGAAATCTTTTGTGAACATAGCTTCTTTGGCAGAACGCAGCCCTTCAGCATAATCAGACATTTTAGCTTCTGCGATATGCTCAAGTTTGTCGTGTACCTGCCGAATGGTCTTCATTGGTTCATTATTTACACAGAGGCTTTCAAAACAAGGTTTGCTGCCGTCAGGCAAATAGTGGCCGAAGACTTCTTTGAACACTTTTTTGTCTTCCTGGGTTCTTAGCGAAATTCGAGCTTCTTTTTGCTGATTTTTCCAAACACCTTCCGCCATGCCATAAAGAAAATACTTCCTTCTGCAAATCCCTGAATGGAAATAATAACGCTTAAAAACAGTCTTTCTCAATTTCAGGTAAACTTTGAGCCTCCATCCCTTGGGCCGACGTACTCGACGAATGGCGCGACGGAATTTTGGTTCTAAGAGATCCGTTTTAGCATTCAACATACGACAAGTCTCACCGACAAACCGAATCATGGCAGCGCGCATTACCTCCGAGCCGGTATATTGAGTACAGGCTTTTTCGTATTGTTGAGGCGTAAGCTTCACAGGGTGATCCTTTTTGCCATCTCGAATGAATGAGTATCGCGTAAATGTCCATATGTTTTTGCAACGAGCAAGCCGCCATCTTTATGACCAACCCAAGCGGCTATGGTCTTGAAATCCACGCCCTTTTCAAGCGCATTGCTGACGAAGAAATGTCTCATGCAGTGGTTAGTGAAGTGAGGGTAGCCGTTGAGCTTACAAGCGGTATCTAGGGCGTTTTTGCCGTCGAGTATAGGCACTAGAGGTTTATCTGCCAGACGTGGGCCTTGTGTCTGGAGGCGTTCGATGAAGGCGCGGAAGACAGGGAACATAGGAACTACCCGCGATTCATGGTTCTTAGTGCCGAGTAAACCCCCGGTGACGTTGAATGACCCCCGCTCAAAATCCACGTCGGCTAGGCGGAAGGCGTTGGCTTCTGCTTTACGCATCCCAGAGTAGGCGAGTAGTTCGATGAAATCGGCGGCATCCTGATAGCGGATGTCCATGCCGCGCAGAGTTGAAAGCAGCTTTTCAAATTGTTCCCGGCTGGGAATCAGAGCAGTTGTCTTGCCCAGCTTGCGACGACCAATGACCTTGGCCGGGTTGTCCATGATCAGCCCTTCGCGTTGTGCATAGTCCAGCACCGAGAGCATGGTTTCCCGCTCATTATTGAAGGTGGAGGATGCGATTTGAGGGCTACGATGCTTGGCCCATTCTTCGCATTGCAGGCGGGTAATACTACGCACCGGGAGTGCGCCAAAGGTAGGGCGCAGTTGCTTTAGGCTGGTTTCCCGGCGAAGTGCCGAGGATGGCTTGAGGTGTGACCGCAGGGAGTCCAGCCACCGCGCCGCCACATCATCAAAGGTAAGCCGGGTTTTGCCTTCGCCCAGGTCAAGCCGGTCAACCTTTTCTCGAAATTCTGATAAGCGGCGTTCCGCCAGTTTACGGTCAGAAGTTTTGAGTGAGCGGCGGATTTGCTTGCCGCTCTTTTTGAGCAGTGCATAATACACGCCTGATGCGTCACTTCGATACAGGCACTCAGCAACCTTTGAATACGTCCGCCCATCTTGGCGCACGGGGTCATTTTGCGTGGATTTCATACCTACATACTACCGGGTTACACAAACAGGTGACAACTACTATTTTAGGGTCAAAAAATAATTTTATAACTCATTGTAATTAAACATTTTGCCGGCATAGCTCAGTTGGTAGAGCTACGGTTTTGTAAACCGTAGGTCGTCGGTTCGAGTCCGACTGCTGGCTCCATTTTTTCAGATCGCGTCAATACTGCGACGCAAACTGGTAAGTGCCTGATTCTACGGAATAAACCATGCGGTCGCCTTCGCGCCGGAGGAAGGTCACGCCGGGGCTTTTTTCCGCAGGCATGCCGTTTTCCGTAACCAGAGTATTTTCGCGAGCAGGAACGAATACCGTGCCGTTGGTGTTCGCCGGGATCGTGGCTTTCAATAAAAATTTCCCGTCCTGGTGTTCCCAGCGGACGGAAATTTTGCCGTGTACGGAATCGTAACTTGCCTCAACCCATGCCAGGTCGCCCACAGGTGAAGGATGAAGGAGAATGTTCTTGAAGCCCGGTGCGGTAGGGTCGAGGTCGATTCCGGCCAGATCTTTGTAGAACCACTCGGTGATCTGGCCAAACATGAAGTGGTCGTGCGAGACTCCGTTGCCCGCGTCCCAGGCTTCACTGAGTGAAGTTTCGCCTTTTTGAACTTGGTAACCGTAGCCGGGTTTGTCCGTCTGGTTGATCATGCGGTAAATGTCATCGGAACGGCCAGCGCTCGCTAGAGCCAGCAGGAGATAGCGATACCCAACTTCACCCGAGGTCACCGCATAGCCGCGTTGGGCGACGTCCTTGTCGATCGCGTCAAGGACACGAGCACGGTCGGCGGGCTCAGTGATGCCCATCGCGAGCGGTATGGAGTTGCTGCTTTGCGAATTGAGTTCGTATGTACCTGCTGTGCCGTCAAAGAATTTGCGGTTGAAGTCGGCCCGGATTTTTTCCGCGCGGGTGGCGTAGTCCTTGGCTTCGTCCACTTTACCAAGGAGTGCAGCGGTTTTGGCGAGAATTGTCGCATCGAAATAATAAAACGCCGTGGCACTTAGAGGCGGGGGAGTGAGCTCCGAAAACCGCGTGTGTTTTGGGTCGAGGTCATACCAGTCGCCGAGGCCGTTGGAAATTATGCCGTCCTTCGCGCCTTTTTCAAGGAAGGCGAAGTAGTTTTTCATCGCGTCGTAGTTGACACGCAGTAATTCCATGTCGCCGGTGAATTGGTATTGCTGCCACGGCACTTCCAGGAAGGCCGCGCCCCATTCGGCGGCGTCGCGGTAGGTGCCCTTGAACTTTGTGTATTCCGGCGCGATGTTGGGGATGAGGCCCTTGTCGTCGCCTTCAGTGACCTGCGCTTCGGCCATGTCGCGGGTGATCTTGGCGAAAATGCGTGTAGTGTCGAATTCGTAGCGGACGGATGGGCCGACGAGGTGGATGTCATCGAGCCAGCCAAGTTTTTCGCGGTGCGGGCAATCGGTCAGCAGGGACATCATGTTCGAACTGATGGCCCAGCGCACGAGGTCGCGGATTTTATTCAGTAAAGGATTCGATGTCGCAAAAGACCCGGCGGGCGTAGAAGTGGAATGGACGACTTGGCCCTCGACAGAGATGAGGCTCGGAAGCTTGGATTTATCCGCATCGGGGGATGGACTGGCAGGTGTGGTGGGGACGGCTTCGCCAGCAGGATAAAATTCCGCCTTCAAATACCGGCAACCAATGTAGCAAAAATTGGGCGACCAGGTTTCTTCGCCATCCGTGGCCTTGGTATATTGCCACCAGGAGATACCGCGGTCAGTGCCGCCCATCGTGCCGCGATTAAGCGAACCGTCGGCAGTGAGGGTTTCAGCAGGTGTGAGGCGCACGGTGCTGCCCGCTGGGCCGGTAACGCGGATGCGCGGCATATAAGAAGCGTTTTGACCGAGGTCATAGAGAACGCTGCCGTCGGCGCGTAGTGTGGCGGCAACCGTTTGGCGAACTTCAATTACGCGGATGGGCGGCGCGGCTTCGCTGTGACCGCGCAGGGTGCCGCTTGGGCCGGTCATGGCCACTGCGTGCGGCCACAAATGGTCGTCAAAGCCCGTTTTGTTCCAGCCTGTTTGTACCAGGCGGGCATCACAGTCTTCACCGCCATAAATATTGCCGAAGGTGATGGGGCCGGCGTGGGTGTGCCAGGATTCATCGGTGCCGAAGTAGTCAACCGTGCCGTCGTTATATTCCAGCCGCAGGCTGAGGATGCCACGCAGCGGGCCTTGTTCGCCGATGAATTTTGAAAAACGGCCGTTGCGCACGACATCGAAAATGCCATTGCCCAGCAAAAGCCCGGCGGCGTTCGACCCTTCATGCAACATGGCCGTCACATCAATCGTGTCGTAAAGGATGGTGCTCGAGAAATTCGTCCACCCCGGCGTCAATATATCGTCGCCGACTTTCGCACCGTTGAAATACATTTCGTACTGGCCCAGGCCGGTAATATTCGCCAGCGCGCGCCGCAATCCCTGCTTTACGGAAAATTCCCCGCGCATCAGCAGGGATTCGGATTTGTCTGATGCAATAATCCAATTCCCCTTCCAATCTGTTTTGTTCAGCATGCCCATCGTCCATTTTGCCGGGGAGCTCCATGCAGTCGCTTTGCCATCGCGGTCCCAGACGCGAACCTTCCAAAAGACTTGCTGCGAGGAGGAAAGCGTATGGCCTGCGTAAGGAATATTTGTCGTGGCGTCCGAGACGATACGCCCGCTGTCCCAAACATCGCCCTGGTCTTGGGCGAGAATTTCAGGCGAGGATGCGGCGAGAATTTGCCAGGCCGTTTCCTTTTGGCCGCGCTCATCACTGGCTACTTGCCAGGATAGACATGGGGCGGCGACGTCAACCCCAAGTGGATTCGTATCCAAGTCGCAAAGGAGGTTTTTGATTTGTAAAGCGGTCGTATTTGCTGGCGCGTCTGCGCCACGCAGCATTGCGACCAAGCCGAATGCCGCTCCTGCGGCAAACCATCGCAAAAAATATTTCGAAGACATGGCGAACGATGAAGTTGGAGTTACAGTTTCTTCGGATCAAGCACCACGTGTTTAATGTGTTTGCGGTCCCAAGTGTAAGTAATGTGGACAAGGCCGTCGGAAGTTTGGATGACCGCAGGGTAGGCATAACCGTTGCCCAGCGGTTTACTTTCAATGGTCAGCACATGCTTCCAGTTTTCGCCATCGGTGGAAAGGGCAACGTCGAGCGGATAACGGTTGCCTTTGCCGGCGGTGGTATTGTTGGGGTCTGGACCGGCATTATTATAAACAAGCAACTGGCGGCCATCAGCGAGGGTTACGGCATCAATGCCGGAATTGTTGTTGGGCAGCGAAGTAGGCACCAGCGGGCTCCAGCTTTTGCCGTTATCTTTCGACCAGGTTTCCGCGATGACGCCGTTACTCGTGCGACTCAAGGCCTGCATCCGGCCGTCATGATAGAATAGGACGGTGGGCTGGATGGCATTTAAGTTTTTATTGCCACGATCAACGGGGCCGATGCTCTGCCAGGTCTTGCCCTGGTCATGGGTGATTTCAAAGTAAAGGCGATGATCGCTGGTTTTCTCACTGCTGGAAGGGCTCATCCAGGAACCATCGGGGAGGCTGACGGCCTTGTCCTTGATCGCACCAAGAATGCCATCGGGCAGGCGCTGCGGTTTGCTCCAGGTTTTGCCAGCATCATTGGAAAACATGATCATGCCCCACCATTGCGCGGGCGAGGGGCCAACTTTGTAGAATAACACCAGCGGACCGCCTTTGGGCGCTTGAAAAAGGGCCGGGTTCCATGTCGGCAGGCGCGGGGAGCCGTCCGCTTGAATGCCATTGGCCACTTCGACGCCGTCGAGCCATTTCCCGTTTTCTTGGCGTGCGACCCAGATGCCGACATCTGGGTTGCGTTCGGCAGTTCCGCCAAACCACGCGGCCACTAGTTTCCCCGGCGCAACTTCGGCGATGGTTGAGGCATGGCAGGAGGGATAAGGCGCGTGTTCGTTGATAAATTCAGAAGAAATAATCGCAGGCGATTGGGCATCTGCGGCCGGTGCAGCGGCGGTGGGGCTTTTCTGATCCACGGACGGGGTGGAAGCCGCAGCGAGAATAAGGAGGGCAATCAGTGTTTTCATAAAATTCAAACTGAGGGGATTGTATTCAGCACATCGCGCGGGGCAAATTTATAAGCGGCCAGCAATAGCAATACCGCGCCGGCAACATAAACAAAGGCACCAAAGGCAATGGCCTCGCTCATGTTTTCAACTTCTGTGGCGTGGCGCCCGTATTTGGTGGCAAACCCGACAGCGACGGGGCCCAGCGCTCCGCCACCCCAGCCAATGGTGTTCATCAGGCCGGCAGCGGTGGCCCGGGCGCGTGGCTCTATGACATCATACATCGAGGCAAAGATATTGGAATCGTAAAGGCCTTTGCACAGCCCAAAAACAACCATCGAGCCAATCAACGTCGGTACGTTTTTTGTCAGGCCGACAATGCCGACAAAGACCGCGCCCGCCAGCAAGCCCAGCGCCTGCACCGCCATGCGTCCACCGGGAAAATATTTTGCCCAGCGGTCGGCCAGCAACCCACCGAGCGGCCCGCTGCACGCGCTCGCTAGGTTAATGAACACGCTGCCGGATAAACCCGCAAGAGTGAGTTTAAAATCAAATTTATCCACGAGGAACTTTGGCGTCCACGTAAGAAAAATAGTTGCCACAAAATTTGCGCATAGAAACGCACCGAGCAACAATAACGCGCTGGGTTTGCGTAAAATTTCCGCAATTGTTTCCCGCAGATTAAGCGGGGTCAATTCGGTGGAGACAGCCTCTTTTGCTTCGATGGTAATAGTCCGGTCAGCCGCGCCACGGATTGGCTCGCGCAAAAATCGGTAAAGCAACAAGGCGAGCAATGCACCGGCTACACCAAAGAAATAGAAACCCAGCCGCCAATTATAGCGTTCGGCCAGCCACGCCGCGAACCAGCTTCCGCCAATACTGCCGAAATATACGCTGGTTTGGTGCAGCGACAAGGCCCGGGAGCGCGTTCCTTTCCCATGGTAATCACTCATCAAAGACATCGAAGCTGGAAAATAAAATGTTTCGCCCAGTCCCTCGAGCGCGCGGACGGTAATGAATTGCCAGAGCTGGCCGCACCAGCCAGTCGTCGCGGTTACAATGCTCCAGAATAGGCAGCCACCAAGAATAAGTTGTTTACGCGAATAGCGGTCGGCGAGATACCCGGCAAAAAGCGCGCCGCCCGCATAGAGCCAGGTGAAGGCAGAACCAATGAAGCCGAGTTGGACAGGGTCGAACTTAAATTCTTTTTCGAGTTTTGGGAGAACCGATGAAATCGCCTGCCGATCCGCATAATTGAAAAAACAGATTAACCATAACATGCCGACGACCACCCACTTGTAATTGCGTTTCATGGGTGGGTGGAAGCGGGCCAGACACAGTCATGCTTATTCACCATTCGGCGCAGTCAAGGGCACCGCGGGTGCATCATCCACCCGGTGGATGCGCAATGCGATATACGGCTTGCCGGGAAGCGAAATCGAGCGGTTTTGTTCATCACTAAAATAATAACCATCTTTCTTCTTGGTGACGAAGTCGCCATCCACCGGTGTGATCGTCATGTTCCAAGTGTCGAGGACTTCCACTTTGAAATGCAATCCGTCGCGCAGGCCGTTCTTATAAAGTTGGAAGGACCACGAAGTCGGCTGGTTTAATCCGAAATAAACGAGATAATACTGGCCGGGAACTCCCGCGACTGGTGAGTTCTGCCACTTGTCAATCTGGTCAATGCCGCGGGCAGGACCTTCATCAAGGACTTTTTTCAGGAAGGCGAGGCGCGGAGAGCTTTGGCCATACATTTTGCCGCCATAGGCCAGCCAGTAATCGCCATCTTTAACGATGTATTCACTGTGGCCGACATAAGTGCCGCCGATGGCGCCTTCCCAAAAACGGTGCACCATTTCTTCGGGAGTGAGCTGTGCCCAGCGTGCTGCGCCGGTTCCCTCGTATTTCACTTCGTCGTAAACGACGGGCTTGCGGAAAACGTCGCGGTAAAGCTCGGCGCGGGATGAATCCACCACGGCATCGCCATTCTGGATGCTGGAGTGGGTGATCCACGGCAGGGTGTTGTTGAAAATTAACGCGCCGTTGTGGATGGAGAGCATGTGTCCATACGGGTCGCTGGAAGAAACGACTTCACCGTAATGGACAAAGTCAGCTTCGGTTTTTTGCCTGATGAAATCCCACTCGTTGGCCAGAGACCACCAGACATTGCGGTAAGCGCCCAGGCGAGCGACAATGTAACGCAGGTAAAGGTCATCTGCTGCCGCCCCCATATTCTGGAAACCATAATTATTGCCATAAGGGTGGAAAAGAATCAGGTCGGCTTCAATATTGAGGTCACGAAGCTGGCCAATGCGTTTTTCTAAATGCTGAAAGAAAGCTGGATTAAGACGCGTGAGGTCCCAATTACGCGGTGGAGTGCCCTCAAACGGGAAGAGCGTCGGCGCGATGGTTTTGCGGAAATTGTCATTGTGAGGGAAGACGAGCATCCGGATTTTGTTGAATGGAGAATCCGCGAGTGTTTTCAGCGTTACGTCCTCCCATTCATCGGGCGCGTGAACCCAGATGTAGGAAGTGGTACCAATTTGGTTGTAGGGCGTGCCATCACCATAGGCGAAATGGTACGTATTGCTGACATGGACCGGGCCGTGGTTCTTGTCTTGAGCTGGCGTCACTTGAAAAAAGCCGGTTTTCCCAGCGAGGGCGGGAATGTTACTCGCGGTGGTATAACTCCAACCGCCGGGATGATCGGGCATGAAGCGGATGCGGTATATGCCGTCGCCATCGTAGAATCCGCTGACCGTAAAGATGCGCGAACCATCGCTAAAATTACAAGAAATCTGGACATCCGTGAATGGATTGCCATTCGCCGGGCCGGAAAACTGCGTCTCAAATATGTCCCATTGCTGGATGGAATTTTGCGCGGGCGTCTCGGCTGCGGGCATACGACTGGGAATAATGACGATGCCAGTCATCACCATCAGCAGTTCCAGATTACGGAAAAAATGTAAGACTTTGGTTTTCATGGAGTGGGGAATAGAATGTTTATTGAGTTATCAAGATTGCCGCGGGCTGGCCGGAGGGGAGAGCAATTTGCACGGTGGAATCTCCTGAAACTGTTTCTTCAGTTGTGAGTTTCCCGTCGCGCAAGTTGATATGATGAATGGTGAGTGGAGTATTTGCAGCACTCAAGTCGAGTGAAATGGTTCCGCCCTTCGGCGCATAGACAAAATACTGTTTGCCTGGCTCGCCAAGCACAAATGAACCATCAGCGGAGCTGGGCATCGGTTTCATTTTAGGAATAGCTGCGAGCAAGCGCACGTCAGTGGTGGCGGGGAGTTTTGGCAACGAACCTCCGGCGGCGACGAAGCCCCAGCCATCGGCTTGATCAAGGTCAGTGATAATCGCCTTGTCTGGAAAACGGTTGCGATAATCAGAAACCATACCGGCGATGGTCGCCGCATTGGGTGCGCCGCCTTTCCAGTCGCGCTCGGCCTGGCGGGGCGCGATACTCTTTCCACCCGGCGGCGCGAAGAGCTGGCCTTTGGCCGACTGCCACCAATATTTCAAGTCAATCACCGAAATGAGTTTGCCGCGCACTGGGTCGGCCAGGATGGCATCCTGTACATCCTTGGGCGTACTCAACGCAATAAGCGGGTGTTTGCCGGTTTCTTTTTCCCAGTCTCCGACAGAATCGAGCCAGAATTGCTCGAAGGAAAGCGGACCGGTAAATTCCTGACCGGTGGTGTGAATGACGTTCGGTTCGTCCGTTAAATTAGCCAGACATTGGCGGATATAAGCACGATTGATTTCACGCAGATGCGGTTGAGTCATGTCGTAGAACATGTCGGCAAAAAACATGCGCTTGTCGCCGGAGTAGGGCGGCGGCTCGGGAAAACCGGGGTTGGAGAGATTGTTCGCCGTACGCCAGGGGAAGCTCGCGTAATGCGCGCCGTCTTCGAGCACGTTGTGCTGGAAATACATTTCATCAATAAGCACGAGGCCCTTGGCGCGGCCAATTTCGGCAAATTGATGCAGGCGCCCGAAATACCACGGGTTGTATTTCATCAAATCATAGAGGCTCAGGCGGTCCCAAGCCTCACCCTGGCCGCTGCGTGCAAAGGGTTGCTCGAAGAACGGCGGCCACACATTGGCGTCGGGCCGACGTATGCGTTCGTGGTCGTCACTACGCATGTCATACCACAGGCCCCAGTGTTGGCGGAAGGCGACCTCGTTGGCGGCAAGCATCGCATCGGCAAGTTCGTCCAGATCGTCAGTAAGGCCGTTGCCGGTGCGGCCCGGCACAAAGCGCGTGATCGCGGGGCCGGCAGAAATGGTGGGATTTATCGCCTGCGAAGGATTAAGGTTTCCTTTCCACCAGCCGGTTTCGATTTGTTTGCCAATCAGCAGTTTTCCGTCGGCGACCAGCCAGCCATTATCCAGTGACAACGATTTAGTGGGAGCCGCCGGTTTGGCCGCAAGTTTTTCCGCGAGATCGGGTATGGCCTGTTCGAGGTGCGGTGCATTGCCGGGTGCGGGGTCAATTGAAGTCGCCGCGATGTTTGTTGTGGCGCTTGGCCCGAGGCGCGCAGCGAGTTGCGCAAGGTAAAGGCTATCCGGTTTAACGAATTCGTCCGCCTGACTCCAGTGGCCGTCGCCGATGTACTCACCCCATACGCCGATGGCCCAGTTGTTTGCGCCCGGCGGCGAGCGGCAGATGATTCGCCCGGCTCTTGATTGCCAGAGCACGGAATTAGCATCGGCCCAGCCCACGCCCTGGTTCCAAGTTTCCAGGTTATCCAGGCGCAGTTCACCGCCGTCAATGGCCACATTGTCGAAAAGCGTGCCGGAAGCCCAACTGCCGATGGATCCGCTAAAACTGGTTGATAAATGTGTTTCGCACTGAAGAAACACATTCGGGCCGGCAGCCAGATACCCCACGGTGTAATCGTGCTGGCCATTTTCTGAAGCGCAGCGTTGGAAAAGCGTTAGCTGGCCGCTTGTAGTATAGGTGTGCCGCCGGTAACCCGCCAACTCCGAGATGGGCGCAAGCGATTGGCAATCCTGCACCGTTACCCATTTGCAGCCAGTGCCGACTTGCGCGAGCGAGCTGACAAAATGCACTGCGGTGACACTGCTCACCCAACAGTTTTGCGCGTTGTCGAGCGTGATGGCCATCCACGAGTGTTCCTCGTCTTTGGGATTCGCTGGATCAAAAGCCGATTCCAGGCGGAGGTTTTCCACGCCCACATGTTCAATTCGCCCCGGCCAGACATAAGCGACCACGGTGCCGCCGCCGTATTGCGCGTCGAGAGCGGTGGTCAGTGGTGCATCAAGGGTGATTTCGTTGCCGTTAATCGCGGTGATGGTGCGATCCCACTCAATGTTGACTGTGTCTGGTCTCCATAACAGGAAGGTGTTGCGTGCCGGAACCTCGTCCATGCCAAGCAAGTGTAGCCAACTGGCGGGGCTGGGGCGGGTGACGAGGATTGTTGAGCCGGCCTGCAGGCTATTTGTGTTGGCGAGATTAAGTTTGTCAGCTCCAACTGGAACGTAGTTATCAGTTACTTGCGTTGTTTCACCGAGCAGCGTACGATTGGCCTTGCCGCGTACTTGAATGAGGTCGCGTCGATCTTTTCCAGTGGCAATCAGGATTGTTCCGTTTTCTCCCTGGCCTGAACCGCGTAAAACAACCCCGCTGGCGGTCAAGTGAAGCTGACCTGCGACTTCGAAGCGACCCGGTGCGAGCAAAACTGCGCCCCGAAACCCCTGTGCATCCAGCGGGAGGCTGGAAACATAGTCGATCGCAGCCTGGATGCGCGGGCCATTTTCGCCTGCCACTGGAGTGACAACAACTTTGACTGGCATCACCGGCAGCGCCACACCACCGCCTGCATACCCTGCGTTGGAAAAATCCGGAATGCGGTTGCCCAAAGCGTCGGGCAGGTAACCAAGATTTGCCGTGATCGGGGTGGGTATTTGGACGGCCTGCAGAATAATTGGCGCAACGATTATAAGAATAATGAACAGTCCGCGACCAAGCATCCTGCTTTGTGGGCGACAAAAACTGATCAACCCTGGAAACGTCTTGCTCATTGTTTCGGCAGTTCAGCTTTCAGTGGGCCGAAGGTGTCCGAGTGCGCGAATGCTTTGCCATCGGCTAGCACGGTCAAGCCTTTGCCATGCTTGTAGTGCTCGCCGTCCTTGTCCCATAGAATAGTCAACGACTTTCCATGGTAAATCACACCATCGAGGCAAAACCAGTCCCAGGTCTTGTCTGGGAGTAGCGGGTTTAGCTCAACAGTTTCATCGTCGCGCGGGCGCAAGCCAATGAGCCCGGTTATGAGCAAGTCGGAGAAAGTCGAATGGTTATACCAGCGGCTGCGTTCCGCTTTGGATTGCTTGATAAGCCAGTGGCCGTCGGTCTCATCCAGGTATTCGCCGATATGCGGGTGGCCATCCAAATGCTGCGACTTCACATAGGTGAGAAACGCGTCATAGTAATCTTTGTTGGTGACAACTTTTTGTGGGTAATCACGCAAGACGTTGCCGAGCGCGGTGAGCGTTTGCGATGTGGCAAACGGCCAGACCGAACCGTCCCATTCGCAATTGCCGACCCCATGTGTGCGGAAAGCGGGGTTGCGGCGTTCGGCCGTGGTGATGCCAAACGGTGCATTGAATCCCTTTGGATCGGTGAATTGAGCCCAGGCATCCTCATAGCCCGCATTTTTGTCGGGCAACTCGAAGTACCATGGGATAAAACCGATTTCTTCACGCGCACCGGAAAAAGTATCTTCGGGTTCTTCGACCACCTCAAAAAATTTCGCGTCGGCGTCCCACAGTGTTTTTTCGACGAGTGCTTTCAGCTCGGTGGCCTTTTTGTCGAAGGTTGCAGCAATGTCCGTTTTGTCAGCCAGGCGGGCAATAGCTGCAATCGCTTGGGCGTTGCCGAACATGTAACTATTAATGGTCGGGCGGATATTTTTCTTGGTGCGCGAGCCGCTAATGGATTCTTCCATCGCATCACGCACGTCAAATTGCCAATACATCCCGTTAGGTAGCAGCCGCTCCCGATCCCATTGAGCATAATCAGCGATCAAGTCGTCAAGTAAGTCAGTCAGGGATTTCTTGTCGTGGCTCACCAGGTAACGTTGGTAGAGCGCGTAAGCTAGCCAGCTGCTGAAATTGTGCAGGGTTTTCTGCGGACCGCCGTTGTTGCCGCGCAGCCACCACTGGACGTAACTGTCGTAGTATTGCTGGTCGCGTAGCCAGCGGCCTTCCATGATGTGGTGGCCAAGGGCGCTGCTGATGGGGTCGGAACGGTTGCTGAACTCAGTATAGACGAAATGGCCGTCGGCGGTTTGGCGGAGTTGTTTGCGCAATGCCCACCAGCGAAAGTAATACATTTCTTCCACGTCAGCGTTGGGGCATTCAAAAAGGGGGATGTTTGCCGCCAGCCAGGCTTCAGATTTGTCATTCGGCACGTAATTAATGACGGTCTCATTCTCCATTCCGTTGAAATACACGACATGCTTGTGCAAGGCATCGGGCTTAAGCACCGCTGGCGGCAACGGCGCGGCACTTACAGCGTTATGGGAGCCAATCAGGGCAAAAACAAAAAGAATCCAGCGTCGTGTCATGGCTTGGGGGATGCCGGCGCAGGCGAGTGTGCCTCAGTTGCTGCCGGTGTTGGCGGGGTTGGACGAAACACTCATCCTAGGACGACACATTGAGGAGTCAATCTAGTGTTTGCCACATTGAGGATCTGGACTCATCTCCATTACGCTTTTGTCTGAAAAATAGACTTCAGGTATGTCGCGTTGGCACCGAAGTTTTTCTCATAGTTGTTCGGGTCTTTGGGGTCGCGCGAGCCGATCATGACGAGCCAGCCACTCCAGCCCATTTCATCCAGGGTTTTTTTGACCTTGGGAACGTCAATTTTTGAGTCATTTTGCAGCCAGCCGACATTTTTGTCCGTGCAATAGATCTGGCAGATGCGGTCTTTGCCAAGAATTTTCAGTTCGCGGTGTAGATCACGGTTGCTTTGCAGCGCGTTGGCAAAATTAAAATAACTGCGGACAGAGGGTAGAGCAACGTCGTCGATGAGCTTCGCTTCACCCGTCGCGTCGAGGGTGGTTTCAATTCCAATAATCAGATCCATTTTTTGCGCGTTGGCGCCGACTTTTTTCAGACGTTCAACGACGGCCGGGCGAAGCTCCGGGTTTTTGGCAAGATCGCTATAAGTGCCGAGGGGCAGGAACACGACCCTGGCGTTCATCTTCTTTGCCAGGTTGAGACTATCCTGCACCATGAGCTCATAGGTCGGGCGCTCGGCGAATGACTGTCCGTATAATCCTGTCATCGCCACTGAGGAAATCTCGATGTTGTCCTCCTTGGCGCGGTCCAGGTAGGCCTTGAGTACATCCGGGTTGGCGAGTTTATTGTCAAAACTGTCGTTCTTGCCAAGGGAGCCCATGCTGACTTCCAGGCCCTGAATGCCAATTTTCTTGGCGACGTCGAGGGACTTGGGTTTTTGGGCGTTGTTGAGGTAGATATCGCAAACAGAAATCTTATACTGTAACGGCGTGGCTGAAGCGGCGGGAACAACGGGTGTCGCAACGGTTGCCGTTGCCGCAGAAGCAGCGGGTGATGCTGCCGGCACGACGGGTGCGGGAGACGCGGCTACTGTAGCACTCCGTAATTTGTGTGTTTGCAATAGCCCGGCAGCAGTGGCGAGTGCTGCGTTGCCAAGAAAACGGCGTCGGGTTATTGAATAATTCGCAGCAAGGTCGAGTTCAGGGGTGTTGTTCATAATACTGACGAGTCGAGGTCAAAATAGGATTTGCCAGGGGCGGTTTTGAAAAGTAGTAAACCAGCAAGGAGTTTACGATGAAAATTTACCCCGGCCGGAAAATGGATTTGGTGAAACATTTGCTGCTAGCGGCATTTGCGGCATTTCTGGTTTGTGGGATGTCGCTTGCCCGTGAGCAAAACTTGACCTCGAAAGATGAAGCAGCGGTGCAAAAAGATATCAAAGATACAGCTGACAAAGCCTCGGACGAGGCGTTTGCCAAGGCTCTGCCCATCATTCATGAGTGGGAGGCCAAGGGACTGCCCTACACCCCTTGGGCAGCGCTTCCGTCAGATTTGGCGCCCGCGGCAATTCCCGCCTTCCCTGGTGCGCAGGGCGGTGGCATGTATAGCCATGGCGGACGCGGTGGGAAAGTCATTGTGGTAACGAATTTGAACGACAGTGGGCCGGGAAGTTTTCGTGACGCCGTGGAGCAAGGTGGCCCGCGCATCGTTATTTTCAATGTCGCAGGCATCATCAAATTGCAGACACACGTGCGCATTCGTGCTCCCTATATAACCATCGCGGGCAATACCGCACCTGGCGATGGCGTCTGCATCGCCGGGAATACGGTCGAGATCGAAACGCACGACGTGGTCGTCCGTTATATGCGTTTTCGGCGTGGGGTAACTTCAGTGGCTGATCGCGATGACTCCTTTGGTGGCAACCCTGTCGGCAACATCATGATTGACCACGTTTCCGCGAGCTGGGGTCTGGATGAAGACATGTCCATGTATCGGCATATGTATCAACCCCCTGCAGACGCGAATGGCAAACTGCCTACAGCTTTGAAATTGCCGACGGTGAATATTACTTTCCAAAACTGCATTTCCAGCGAGGCACTGAATCCCTATAACCATGCTTTTGGCGGTACTATTGGCGGGCTCAACAGTACCTTCTTTCGCAATCTTTACGCCTGCAATGTAGGGCGCAACCCAAGCGTGGGCATGTTTGGCGATTTCACCTTTGCGAACAACGTATTGTTTAACTGGTTCGAGCGTACGGTTGATGGCGGGGACGAGCGGAGCTTTTTCAACATCATCAATAATTACTACAAGCCCGGCCCGGTGACACCTAAAGACAAGCCCATTGCCTACCGGCTGCTCAAACCTGCTTCACGCCGCACCAAAGATCCTGTAGACGATTTCGGAAAAGCCTACGTGGAAGGCAATGTTGTCGAGGGTAACGCCACCGTGACCGCCGACAACTGGGCGGGTGGCGTGCAGCTCGAAGGAATTCACACAGACCCCGCCATTCTTTTGCGCGACATCCGCTCCGGTGAGCCTTATCCCCACGCCAATTTCGACCTGCTGCCGGCGTCCCAGACTTTTGAGTATGTCATGAGCCACGCCGGCGCCACACTGCCCAAACGCGATCCTGTGGACGAACGCATCATCCAAATGACTCGTACGGGAGTGGTGACTTACAAGGATGGCATTATTACTGATCCGGAACAGGTCGGCGGCTACCCCGAATACAAGGGCGAACCCTATAAAAGCTCCGCTAACGACGGTTTCCCCGACACTTGGAAAATCAAATATGGCCTGAAGCCGGAAGTGCCGCTGGATCCGAATGGTGATATGAATGGCGACGGTTATACCAACATCGAAAAATTCATTTATGGGCTCGATCCTCATGCCCCCAAGGTAAATTGGCGCGATTCGAAAAACAGCGTCGATCCGCTTGAAAAAGTGGCCGCGATGCCTTCCGGAAAACCATGAAACACCTGGCAAAACGATGGAGTGGGCTATGGCGGATTGTAACTCCTGCTTGGTTGCTTTTTACTGGCATTGAATTCGCCCGAGCCGCTGATAGTCCGGCCAATATAATTTGGTTCGATGCTCCTGCCAACGTTAACATGCTACCAGCTGACAAGAACTGGCCGGGCGACGCGCTCCCCATAGGCAATGGTCGCCTTGGTGCAATGCTGTTCAGCGGGACAGCGGATGAGCGCATTCAGTTCAATGAAGACACTTTGTGGACGGGCAAGCCCCATGATTACGCCCGGCCCGATGCCTTACAGTATCTGCCGCAAATTCGCCAGTTGATTGCTGATGGGAACTTCGCTGCCGCTGGCCAACTGGCCAAAAGCAATTTTCTCGGCGACCCATCCCGCCAAAAAGCGTACCAGCCTTTCGGAAATTTGCGCCTACATTTCCCTGATCATGACAATGCAACCGGCTTCCGGCGTGAACTGAATCTGGATTCAGCCGTTGCCAGTGTGACTTATCTGGTGGGCAATGTTGCTTACAAGCGGGAGGTTTTTGCCAGTTACCCCGACCAGGCGATTGTCGTGCGCGTTTCGGCGGATAAGCCCGGCAGCGTCGGCTTCACGCTGAAAATGGACTGCCAGCATAAATCCTCGCAGGTGAAATCCATCGCGCCCGATACACTCGCGCTCACCGGCCAGGTTGAGGAAGGCGGGTTGCGTTTTGAGGCGCGTGTACGCGTGCTCAACACCGGTGGAAAAATCACGACGAACACCGACACCATAACTGTGGAAAATGCTGATTCGGTGATGCTGTTGCTAACGGCGGCGACGAGCTTTAAGAACTATCAGGACATTAGCGGCGACCCCGCGGCTCGCTGTGCCGCTGATCAGGCAAAATTGACGGGCAAAAGCTTTGATGCCTTGCTGGCAGCGCAAAAGAAGGACTATCAAAATCTTTTTGGACGGGTGAAACTTGATTTCGGCCGCACTGCCCGCGCGGACTTGCCGACCGGACAACGGCTCCTCCAAGTTAAGAAGGACGGGCTGGACGGCGACCCTGCGCTGGCCGCGTTGTATTTTCAATTAGGGCGCTACCTGCTTATTTCTAGCAGTCGCCCCGGCGGCCAGCCCGCTAATTTGCAAGGTCTTTGGAGCGACAACGTGGACCCACCCTGGGAAAGCAAGTGGACCACAAATATCAACTTGGAAATGAATTACTGGCCCGCGGAAATTACCAATCTGAGTGAAACCACCGGACCACTCTTTGATTTAATTGACGATCTCGTTGTGAGCGGCCACAAGACCGCTCAGGTGCAATACGGTGCGGGCGGCTGGGTATTAAACCACAACACAGATCTATGGCGCGGCACTGCACCCATCAACGGCATTGACGGTGTCTGGCCCACGGGCGCCGCCTGGCTCAGTTATCATTTGTGGGAGCATTATCTTTTCACCGGCGACAAACAGTTTCTCGCCCATGCCTATCCCGTGATGAAGGGAGCCGCACAGTTTTTCGTGGACTTCTTGGTCAAAGATCAAAAAACCGGCTGGCTCGTGACTTCGCCGTCGTATTCACCCGAACAGGGCAACCTGACTGCCGGGCCGACAATGGACAATCAGCTCATTCGCGCCTTGTTCAATTCCACCATTGATGCGGCGGGCATTTTAAAAACAGATAGCGATTTTTCTGTGAAGCTCGCGCAACTGCGCGCCCAGCTTCCGCCCAACCAGGTGGATCAGTATGGCGGCCTCATGGAATGGCTCAACGAAGTTGATCAGCGCAAGAACGCCCATCGCCACATGTCGCCGCTCTGGGCGCTTTATCCCGGGGCGGATATTACTCCAGCCGATCCAAAAATTTATAACGCTGCCAAGCAATTGCTTGCCTGGCGTGAAGACTTGACCCGCCTCACCGGTTGGGCCAATGCCTGGCGCAGCGCGCTTTGGGCGCGGGTGGGTGAGGGGGAAAAGTCGTATCGCCAGCTTGAGGCGCTTTATCAGCGCAAAACGCTGCCCGATCTCTTTAGCGGCACTTTGTTCCAAATCGATGCTAATTTTGGTGCTACCGCCGCCATCGCCGAAATGCTTTTGCAAAGTCAACTACACGTCGCCGATACCGGTGTGAACGAGATCGATCTCCTCCCGGCACTGCCTGCGGAATGGGCGACTGGTTCATTCTCCGGGCTTTGCGCGCGCGGCGGATTTGAGGTTGATGTCAGCTGGGAAAACGGCGCTTTGAAGCACACAGTCATCCGCTCAAAGCTTGGCAATCCTGTTCGCCTTCATTACGGCACTCAGACGATCGATCTTAAAACCGAAGCGGGGAAACAGTATGCTTTCGATGGGAAATTGAGCCCAATACCCTGAGGCCTCCACTGCCTCATCTGTCACTTGTAAAATTCCCTGATTTGGGCCTCGGCGTAGACTTCATCTTCCGGCGCAAGATTTCCGGCGGCCACGTATTTTTTTAGATTCTCCAGACAAGTGGCCAGTTCAGCTTTGGGATCTGGCCCGGGCTTATCCGGCAACAATTCCGTGCGCAGTTTGATCATTACCGGGTTTGGGGCTAGGTGGCTGCCCTCAATGTGAATATAAACATCCGTCGGTTTGAAACCAGGCTTGGTGAAGATAACATGGGTTTCAGTCTGTTTGGGAAGTATGGCGCTGAAGGGTGTCTGACTAAGGCTGCTGCTGTTGTTGAGGGAAACATTTGCATGGGCAGGCATGGAGTCGAAATCAACTGATTCCTCGAAATCGCTGTTGGGTGCATCTGCGCAGCCAGCCAATAAGGCGCCAATGACCATCAAACCTGTGAAAAGGCCCAATCTTGGAAGGACAGCGAAAAAAGAGTTTTTCATATGACAGCAGTATGAGCACGAATTCAGACTCTTCGCCAATTAAAAAGGTTCCCCAACGGCTTTGGTGCTCACCGGCTCCAGTCCAGCATGCGCTGGATGGGTATGCGGGCTTTTTCCATGATGTCGGCTGGCAGCTCAACTCGCGGTTGCAGGTTTTGCAGGCAATCGCGCAATTTTTCCAGGGTATTCAGTTTCATGAACCGGCAGTCATTGCATGCGCATTTGTCCGTGGGCCCGGCGATGAAAGTCTTGCCCGGTATCTCACGGTGTAGGCGGTGGAGCATGCCGGATTCGGTGGCGATGATGAACGTCTGTGCCGGGTTGCTCTTGCAATAGGCGACCATTTTTTCCGTGCTGCAAACTTCGTCGGCCAGGTCGCGCACCATCTGGGTACATTCCGGGTGGGCGACAATGCGCGCATCCGGGTGTTTCAACTTTACCTTTTCAATAGCGCGGGTGGTGAACAGCACGTGGATATAACAACTACCCGGCCACAGGCGCATTTTTCGGCCGGTCTTTTGGCCGACCCATTGGCCGAGGTTTTGGTCCGGCACGAACAATATTTCTCGATCACGCGGCGCGCGCTCGACGATTCTCACCGCATTGCCGCTGGTGACAATCACGTCGCTGAGTGCCTTGACCGCCGCCGAGCAATTGATGTAGGCGACGACATACACCCCCGGATTCGCTGCCTTGTAGGCCGCCAGTTTATCCGCCGGGCAGGAATCCGAGAGCGAGCACCCGGCTTCAAGATCGGGCAGCAGGACCGTCTTCCCCGGGTTCACGATCTTCGCTGTCTCGGCCATGAAATGCACTCCGCAAAAGGCGATGACCTTGGCATCCGTCTTGGCCGCTTCGTAGGAGAGCCCCAGTGAATCGCCCACAAAATCCGCCACGCGCTGGATGGACTCAACTTGATAGTTGTGGGCCAGAATGACGGCATTACGTTCCTTTTTCAGCCGCAGCACTTCCTGTTGCAACGCGGACAGCGGCGCTGGGCCGCCCCGTGCTGGCGCGATGACAAGCGGTTCGTAGTTCAGTTCTGGCAACGCAGTCGGCATAAAAACTTTCCGATCTTAACCACTCACGAGCGATTTGGTTCTTTTGGCTCTGAAGCACGCAAGCGGGCTAGATCGGCTTCAATTTCAGTGTAGCCGGCGTAGTCGCGCAGCGAGGCGAGGTCGGGGTCTTCCCGCAGCCAGTCCAGATCGCGATAACCAGTCTCGACTGCCCGACGCAACGCGCGTACGGCGTCCGCTTTTCGGCGTTTCAAGGCCAGCGAGCAGGCTAGGTTGTAATGCGCAATCGGGCTATCCGGCACCAGGCGCACCAACCGACGGTCCATCCTTAGACCTTCGTCCACCCGGCCCTCTTTGGTGTAAAGACCGCCCAATAATTCAATGACTTCCCGGTCGGAGGGGTTGCGGCGCAACACGCCTTCGTAAAATTCTATCTCAAATTTATTGTCGGGCTTGGTCATGGGAAGGTTATTTTTGGCGGGTGGCCGAGGCGGTGGCAGTGCTGGCGTGCGGACAGCGCGCGCCCCGGGCCAGCGAGCGGCAACGCGCCGTCACTTGCAGCCGTTGCGATTCCGGGGCCATATCGCGTTTTTCGCAGACAGTTTTGCCATACCATTCCATAAACGGTGCATCCACCTCAAAGATTTTTTCGCAATCCAGGCAAATCAACTGCGCCTGAAACGTCCGGACGCGAGCATTCGCCATGTAGAATTTATAATCGCGTCCAACGTCCACTTCGCGCACGAGGCCGCTTTCCGTGAGGATGGGAAGGCTCCGATACACCGTCGCCCGGGAGACGGAGTCATCCAGCGCCCGCGCGCGTTCCAGCAGGTCTTCCGCAGTAAAATGATCATGCTTATTAAATGCAGCGTCAAAAATCGCTAGGCGTTGGTTCGTAACGCGCAAACCCTTGCTGGCGAGAAACTCCTTGAAGGTTTCGCGGGGGTTTTCAATAGCCATCGAAGGCTCTGCTACCGTCGTACGCGGTGGCGTACTCGTCGTAGTATGGCTGGAGGTCGTGGCTGGCATGAAATTCAACCGATTGCTTATTGAGACAAAATTGACACTAAAGCCGCGGGAGGTCAACGTCTGGATGTATGGCTGGAACGCCCGCCCAACATTTCCGCCAATAAACACCATTGCCATGCCGCGCCAAACCGAGCCCGATTTTTTCCCGGAGATGGTACCTGCTACCAGTTCCAAGGGCGAAGGTTTGTCGTCAAATTCTGCCAATGTCACGGACAGCCATATAGTCGAAGTCGTACCACTGGCGGGGGTGGATCACGCTTTGGCTTACCGCCTGCCGCCGCACTTGATTGGCTTGGTAAAAGTGGGCTGCCTCGTCCGGGTTCCGCTGCGTCATGGCACAAAACTGGGTGTTGTGGAGCGTCTTGGCACGGATCAGGAAGTACCCGCCAGCAAAGTTAAAAACATTCTCGAACTCATTTTCCCCGAGCCGATCTTGACGCCCGATTTGCTCGCCCTCGCCAAATGGATGGTCGCGTATTATCTCGCGCCCATCGAAACAGTTTTTGAAACGATGATTCCTGCGCCCGTCCGCGCAGGGATGGCCATGCGCATGGAGCGTTTGTTGCGCGCGGGCCGCCTGGCGCTCACGGACGAAGAACTGGCCACGCTCGAGCGCAAGGCGCGCAAGCAGGCTTCCGTCTATCGCTTTTTGCGCCAGCAAGCCGTGCCGGTTGCGCGTGGTCTGTTGGTGGCACGACTGAAAGTTTCACCAGCTACCCTTGATGTCCTCGTCGAAAAAGGCTTGGCCGAGGAAGTTGCGCGGGAAAATCCCCGTGTGGCCTACAATGATGATTTGTCCGAAGTCGAAGCCGCCAGCGCCGTCGGCAAATTTGAGATGAACGAGCATCAGCGCGCCGCCGTGGCCGATATCGGTGTGAGCCTCGTCGCAAAGAAATTTCAAACTCATCTCCTGCACGGCATCACGGGTTCGGGTAAAACCGAAGTCTATTTGCAAACCATCCGCACCGTACTGGCAGCGGGTGGAGGGGTCATTTACCTTGTGCCCGAAGTGGCGCTTACTCCGCAGACGGTCGGGCGCCTGCGTTCGGCTTTGGCGGACACCGGCGCACAGATTGTCGTGTGGCATAGTCACCTCGCGGCGGGCGAGCGGTTTGACTCTTGGATGGCTGTCGCCCGCGGCACAGCCAAGGTGGTCGTCGGCGCGCGCTCTGCGATTTTTGCCCCTATGGCGAATTTACGCCTGATTGTCGTGGACGAGGAACACGAACCGGCCTTCAAGCAGGAGGAAGCCCCGCGATACCATGGGCGCGACGCCGCGGTTTATCGGGCGAAACTGGCGGAGGCTGTCTGCGTGCTCGGTTCGGCCACGCCTTCACTCGAGTCGCTCTATAATACGCGATTAGGCCGCTACAAATTAAACCGCCTACCGGAACGTGTGGATGGCCGCGCACTGCCTTCCATCCAACTGGTGGACTTGCGCCATCAAAGCACCAAGGGCCACGGCCCCGCTGTGATTTCGCGCCAACTCGCCGAAGCCCTGCGTGACCGTTTTGAAAAAAAGGAACAGAGCATTCTTTTCCTCAACCGCCGTGGGTTTTCCTCCAGTTTGCTCTGCCGCACCTGCGGCTTTGTTGCGCACTGCCGCAATTGCAGTGTGGCGCTGACTTACCATCGCACGGATGAGCGCCTGCGCTGCCACTGGTGCGGCTATACCGAGCCTGCCCCGCGCTGCTGCCCCAAGTGCCGCTCGGAGGAGATTAAATGGAAAGGCTTTGGCACCCAGCGTCTTGAGGAATCCACCCAACGCGTGCTGCCCCGTGCCAAGATTGTTCGCCTTGATGCGGACACGATGGAAAAACGACACCTCTTCCGTCAAATTCTCGGCGATTTCCGCAAAGGGAAAATTGACGTGCTCGTGGGTACGCAGATGATCGCCAAGGGTCTCGATTTTCCGAATGTCACGCTCGTGGGTCTGGTTGACGCCGATTTGTCGCTTCATCAGTCTGACTTTCGCTCCAATGAACGCACGTTCCAATTAATCGTCCAGGTTTCCGGTCGCGCGGGCCGCGGGGACAGGGCAGGGGAGGTCATCGTGCAAACCTATACCCCATCCGCACCGCCTATCCAGTTTGCCCGCCGCGCGGATTTTGACGGATTCCTTGAAGCCGAACTTGCGCAACGAAAAGAATACCATTACCCGCCATCGCGCCGGCTCATCCGCCATGTCTTTCGTGGGCATAACGCCGAGAAGGTGAAGTTTTACGCCGAACAATGGGCCAAACGGGCTGAAGTCGTTTTAAAAGACGCCGCCGAGCTGCGCGGCCCTGCGCCGCCACCGCTGGAAAAAATAAAAACCTACTACAGATATCAGCTCTGGTATTTCGTGGACAGCATCACCCGCATTGCCCCACTCCTCAATCAACTCCGAGAAGAATTCCCCCTCGACAAGGAAGTCCTTGAAATTATTGATGTTGACCCCGTGGATTTGAGTTAAATCCCATCGCCCGGGTTGATGAATTCTTCCAAGTTGTCCAAATTATGTTTCATGGCGCGGGAAGGTTCCGCTTCACCGGCGCGGCCCACAATGCGCGCGGGCACGCCAGCCACTGTCGCATGTGGGGGTACGTCGTGCAGTACGACAGAGTTTGCTCCGACTTTCGCGCCCTGGCCGATGGTTATATTGCCCAGAATTTTAGCGCCTGCACCAATCAGCACCCCGGTGCGGATTTTAGGGTGCCGGTCGCCCGTTTCCTTGCCTGTGCCGCCGAGTGTCACACCGTGCAGAATGGACACATTGTCTTCGATGACTGATGTCTCACCCGCGACAAAGCCTGTAGCGTGGTCGAGCAAGATGCCCGCGCCGATGCGCGCGGCGGGGTGGATGTCCACCGCGAAAACTTCGGAGATGAGACTTTGCAAATAAAGCGCGAGGTCGGTGCGCCCGATCTTCCACAAATGGTGAGCGAAGCGGTAGCACGTTAGCGCATGAAAGCCTTTTAAATACAGAATCGGCGTCAGCAAATCGCGGCAGGCGGGATCGCGCTCCCGGATGGCGAGGATGTCCGCCTGCACTTGCAGGATGAGGCCGGAGTCGGCGGCAAAGGCTTCAAGAAATACTGCCTCCAAGTGACTTTCCGGTGTCGCATGATAGGCCAGCTTACGGGTCAGGCGCGCACTCAAGGCTTCTTCCAGCGAGTTGCGGCGTTGGAAGACATCCTCCAGCAACGGCGCAAGCGCCGGTTCGCGGCGGGCGACGGCTAGGGCTTCAGCACGGATGCGCTCCCAGAAATGGTTGGGCTGGCTCATGGGCAAGAGGGCGGAGTGTGGCATAGAGCCGGCCAAGATGCCAGTTTCATCTATAAGTCCCTGATTCTGAAATGGCTGCCCGGGGAGGGATCGAACCTCCGACCAAGTGATTAACAGTCACCTGCTCTACCGCTGAGCTACCGGGCAATCGGTAAACCGTCAAAGGGTCATCATTATCAAAATGACGCATAACCGGGCAAGCAAAAAGGCGAAAGCGGTTAGGCTTGAGCGTGATGCAGGAAAGGTTGAGAGTGGCTTTATTCGCCGCCATGCCTGAGCCGCTACAACCTTCATTTTTCGAGGAGTCTTCCCGTGTCCGGGAAGGAACATCGGACATGACTGCAGGCTCACACCGTCCGCTCGCCGTGCGGATGCGTCCGCAAACATTGCTGGAGGTCATCGGCCACGAACATTTACTTGGGCCGGATGCCCTTTTGCCGCGTCTGGTGCGCACGGACACTTTCGGCAGCCTGCTTTTCTATGGTCCGCCGGGCTGCGGCAAAACGACCCTCGCCGAGGTCATCGCGCATGAAACAGGTAGCCGCTTTGTGCGCATCAATGCCGTGCTGTCAAACGTCGCGGAATTGCGCGATGAACTGCGCCTGGCGCGTACCCGGCCGGCCGAGCGCACGATCCTCTTCATTGATGAAATTCACCGTTTCAACAAAGCTCAGCAGGATTTGCTGCTGCCGGATGTCGAGGCAGGAAACATCCGTCTCATCGGGGCAACAACGCATAATCCGGGCTTTTATGTCATCCCTCCACTTTTAAGCCGGAGTCATCTCTTCCGGCTCGAACCCCTGGCCCCGGAAGCCGTGGCCCAAGTGTTGCGTCGCGCACTTGATGATTCCACGCGCGGGCTGGGCAATTTCCGCGTGCGGGCAAGTGACGTTGTCCTCTTGTCCCTGGCGAAGTTAAGCGATGGCGATCTGCGCCGCGCACTCAATGCCCTGGAGACACTCGCGCTAAGCCAGCAACTGGGTGGCGAAATCAGCGAGGACGCCCTGGCGGTGTTCGCGCGCGAACGGCGCATCCGCTACGATGCGAACGAAGACGAACACTATGACACCGCTTCGGCCTTTATTAAAAGTGTACGTGGGGGCGACCCCGATGCGGCAATTTACTGGATGACAAAGATGCTCGAAGGCGGCGAAGACCCGCGCTTTGTTGCCCGGCGGCTGGTGATTCTGGCGTCAGAGGACGTGGGGCTCGCCGATTCGCGTGGGTTGACCGTGGCAGTAGCGGCTTTCCAGGCTTGTGAATTGGTGGGTCTGCCGGAATGCGCGTTAAATCTCGCCCATGCCACCTTGTTTCTGGCCACGGCACCGAAAAGCAATTCGGCCACGCGGGCGCTAGGCGCGGCCAAAGAGGCGCTGAAGAACGAACCAGTCCAAGCCATTCCGATGTCCTTGCGCGACAGTCACACGGTGACGAATAAAAAACTCGGGCAGGGTGAAGGCTACCTTTACAGCCACGATTATCTTGAGGCAGTTTCCGGCCAGGATTATTTGGAAAAATATCTGAAGTTATACAACCCAGGCTCTCACCCGTCCGGTGCGGAAGCCGCAATCGCCGAACGGTTGGAACGGTGGCGGCGGATCAAGAAGGAAAAACAATCGAGCGAGAATGAAAAGCGCGGGACGCCAGCATAAATTGTGAAAGGTGATTAAGCTCATGTAACTGCAGCCTCTGCCGCTCCGATGTTCGATTATTTCGGTCTTCCAACTTCATCTCCGATCCTTCATCTTTCATGCATGTCCCAACTCGGAGGCTTCATGGTCGGCCACGAACGTGCCACGCCCTGGCGTGGAGTGGCGCGCTGCTTTTTCATTGCTTTGGGTGTGGTGGTGGCGGCGCACACTGCGCCCGGCATCAGCTATCAAGCGAAGGGCTGCCTCGGGCCGCATGGGCTGGGCACACTCGCGCTAGTCGTGCTGGTGTTAAGTTTTTTTAATATCGTTATTAAACCATTGTTGGTTTTGTTCGCGCTGCCATTTGTATTACTGACGCTGGGGGTGGGGATGCTCTTCATCAATGCTTTGTTATTTTATTGGGCCGGGAAAATTGTGCCTGGATTCACGGTGGATGGTTTTTGGTCAGCCTTTTGGGGTGCGCTGGTGGTGAGTGTAGTGTCTTTCCTCGCCAACCGTTGGCTCGGGCGACGCCGTTTTTTGTCCTCCACCCAAGGGCTGGGCGGGCGTACGCGGCAATCGCCCGCCACTCGTCGGGATAACGATGTCATTGACGTTTGAGACAAAAGAGCCGATATTGGGAGATATGCCCACCGAAGAAATTGAATTCACGCATGGTGCAACGATCCTTCGCCAAGGCGATGCAGGCGGATATTTTTACATCCTGCTCAGCGGCGCGATCGAAGTTTACAAAGACGAAGTGTTGCTGGCCACGATGATGTTCCCCGGCACGATTTTTGGTGAAATGGCCGACATCATTGGCAAACCGCGTACTTGCACGGTCAAAGCCAAGGGGCACGCCAAACTGCAAAAAATACAAACCCAGCCCATGGAGCAGATGATGAAGGAGCATCCGGAAACTGCCGCCAAAATACTTAAAACTTTGGCCACGCGCCTGGAACGCACAACCCAAATGCTTTCCGACCATACCAAGGAATCGCCCATGTGGAGTGTCGAAGGCAAAAAAGCCAAAACCTAGGCTTGCCGTGACTGCGCTGAAATAATATCCCATTAATTTTACACCCATGAATAAACTGCCCAGTCTTCGCACCCTCGTCATGTTCACTCTAATTTCTCAGGCTCTAATGGGTATCGTCAGCGCCGCTGAGCCTTTGGCTGTGGGCGCAGCCGCCCCAGCGATTAAAGGCACCAATCAGGACGGCAAAACCGTAGATTTGGGTGAACAGTATAAGAAGGGCTACGTGCTCGTGTATTTTTACCCGAAAGCATTCACTCCTGGCTGCACCACCGAGGCTTGCACTTTGCGCGATGCATTCGCAGACCTGACCAAGCTCAACGTGTCGGTCTATGGCGTGAGCCATGATACTGCGGAGCAGCAAAAAAAATTCGTGGATCAGTATAAACTCCCGTTCACTTTGCTCGCTGACCCAGCAGGAGATATTTACAAAGCCTTTGGTGTTCCAGGCTTGGGCAACCGTCAGTCGTTTTTGGTCAAAGACAGCAAAATCGTTTGGAGTGACCTCAAGGCTGTGCCGGATCAGCAAGCCATCGCGGTGAAGAAATTCATCGAAGCTGACCAGGCCAAATCCGCCACTCCGGCAAAAGCTGACGCTGCCAAGCCTGCTGCTTCTGCCGCAACGCCTGCAGCCAGCACCAGCAAGTAAGCATTGAGCGCGACACACGGGGTGTTTATGGTCGGGGCATGGTTACCATTACCGCGGAATATTTGGGTGGCTTGCATTGCCGGGCTGTTCACCAACCCTCAGGCGCCGTCATCGAAACCGATGCGCCCAAGGATAATCAAGGTCGGGGCGAAGCGTTTTCGCCCACGGATTTGTGCGCCACTGCGTTGCTCACCTGCATGGCCACAATTATGGGCATCCAGGCGCGCACTCTCGGCTACAACCTCGCCGGACTGAAGATGGAAGTGCGCAAAGATATGACGGCAACGCCACCACGCCGTATTGCCAGCCTGGAAGTTATCTTTCATTTCCCCTTGCCAGCAGATGAGACAATGCGTGAACAGCTGCGCCGTGCGGCGGAAACCTGCCCGGTTCACCGCAGTCTTCATCCAGACGTTGCCGTCCATACCACTTATCACTGGCCCAAACCATGAGCGCGCCCAGCACGGATACTTTAGTCGCCGCCCTCAGCATCGCTGGCTCGGATTCCGGCGGAGCAGCCGGCATCCAAGCCGACCTGCATACCTTTGCCGCGTGTGGTGTTTATGGCACCACCGCTATCACGGCCCTGACAGCCCAAAACCACGTCAGTGTTTCAGCAGTGCATGCAGTCTCGCCAGAGGTGGTGCGGGCACAGATTGACCAGGTGATGGCGTATTATCCCGTGCGCGCAATAAAAATTGGAATGCTTCATAATGAGAGAATTATTAAAGCCGTGACGGAGTCTTTGCCTTCGATGTTGGGGATCCCCGTTATTTTGGACCCGGTGATGATATCGAGTTCTGGAGCTATGCTCCTTGAACCAGCAGCTTTGCAAGCTTTGAGCCAGTGCCTTCTGCCCAACGTGACGATGGTAACACCCAATTTTGACGAGGCAGCGGTATTTCTTGGTTACCGTCCTGAATCTACTCCCATCGCAATGGAGCACGCGGCCATCGCGCTGGCTCAGCAATTTGGTACGGCGGTTTTACTCAAAGGCGGACATTTCGCCTTGGATCCTGTGATTGATGTTCTCGCCGGACCAGAAGGCGTGCGTTTGCGCCTTCAATCTGTGCGAGTGCATGGAGTCAATACACATGGCGGGGGATGCGTGTTGTCTGCCGCCATCACTGCGCATCTGGCGCTTGGCGCGGGTTTGGTGGATTCCGTCGAACGCGGGCATGCTTTTTTGCAAAATGCGCTCGCCAGTCCCGTGAACTTGAAAGGCCGAAAAACACTTCGCTTGGGATTTTAATGCAAGGCACTGACCTAATTGCGTAGCAATGGAAGTTGCCTTGCTCGCTGTTTGACCTGACGAATTTATGACAATTTTATGCCGGACAATTGCCGGTAATCTGCTAGTGTGTTCTCTCCCGCCAGTTAAGGAACGGTCTTTGGCTGTTGGGCGAGGAGTAGCGGAATGCTCAGCCCGCTCTCCGGAGGAGGGGTCATCCCCCCTTCATTTTTTGCTGGCGCAACCCCGACAAACCTTGTTTAAACGCACGTTTTACCATGAAGAAAATCCTCCTCCCCATCCTCGTTGCCTGTGCCCTGGCCCTGCCGGTGCGCGGCCAAACTATTCTCGTTGTTGACGTCAATGGCGTCATTACCAACTTGACCGAATACAAAGACCAGGTCCAAAAGATTAGCGCCGGCCGGGACCAATATATCAATTACCTGAATGAAAAAGCCAAGAGCCTCAACGACTTGAAGATGAAGGTCACCGCCCTTCAGGAAGAGTCGCAAAACCAGGCGCTTACCCAGGAAGGTCGCGATTCGTTGCATAAGAATTATCTGGAACAGGCCGCATCCTTTGACTCGCAGGCCAATGATTTCCAGAAAGATCAGCAGACGAGCAACACCATCCTCACCAACGCCACGCAAACGCTGATCCAGACGGAATTGCAGAAGATCCGCGACCAAGTTTCCATCATCGCCGCGAAGAGGAAGGCGTCTCTGGTGCTGAACAAGTCGGATAACGGCTTGGCCACCTCTGTGGCTTTCAATGACAAGTCGCTCGACATCTCCACCGAAGTGGTGGATGCGTTGAATGCCGCTTCGGCAGCCAACTCGTCTTCTGCGTCAAGCCTCCCTGCACTCCCGGCGCCTCCCAGCACCGCTGAGAGCAAGGCCGCGCCGGCCAGCATCGCCAAGCCGGCGTCTGGTTCGGGCTCGTCCAAGTAATCGTTTAACTTAACGGACAAATCCGAAAGCGGCGCCGCGCAAATTTTGCGTCGGCGCCGTTTTCATTTGCCCATTGTGGAACCTGACTACACATTATTTCTGTGCGCATTGCTTATACGGTTGAGGACATTGTGCGACTCGTCGGCGAAAGCCGGGTCGAGGGTATTGCTGCACAACCGGTTTGCAGTATTGCAGCACTCAAACAGGCGAAGGCTGGTGACTTGGCCTTTCTGGGTAATTTGAAATACAAGGCCGATGTCGCCGGTTGCGCGGCGAGTATCATCCTGATTCCGGACGATTACGATGGCCCGCCTCCGATATCTGGACAGGCCTTTATACGACTCCCCAAGCCTTCACTGGCCTTGGCCCGCGTCTGCCGCGAGATCGAGCGTTTACTTTGGCCAAAACCTTCACCAGGGGTTCATCCAAGTGCCATTGTGGCTGCCAGCGCAAAAGTAGATTCATCCGCGCACATCGGCCCCTTGTGTGTCATTGAAGCTGGCGCTCAGGTTGGCCCCGGCACGGTCTTGCAAGCGCAGGTGTATGTCGGACGTGATGCTCGAATTGGACCTGATTGTTGGCTCATGCCGCTGGTGACCGTTTTGGACTACTGTTTGCTGGGCCGGCGTGTTCGCCTGCATTCCGGTGTCGTCATCGGTGCAGACGGCTTCGGCTACGACACTAATAAGGAGGGCATCCATGAAAAAGTCCCTCAAATTGGCCGTGTAGTCATTGAAGATGATGTTGAAATCGGTGCAAATACGACGGTGGACCGAGCCCGCTTCAACGAAACCCGTGTCGGCGAAGGCACCAAGATTGATAATCTTACTCAAGTCGGCCACAACGTGGTCATCGGTAAACACTGTATTGTTGCCGCCCTCGTCGGTATTTCCGGCAGCACGACTTTGGAGGATAGCGTGGTTATCGGCGGGCAGGGTGGCCTTGCCGGCCATCTGCGTATCGGCAAAGGTTCAATGATTGGCGGCCAAAGCGGTGTCATCCACGACCTGCCACCCGGTAGCCAGGTGCGTGACAGCCCGTCCATGCCCTATCTGATCGCGCAAAAAGTCCATATCCTCAAATCCCGTCTGCCGGAGCTGTTTAAGCGGGTGACCACGCTCGAAGAGACAATTGCGCAACTCACTGAAAGCAGTGGAAAACGACGGAACTAACGTGAAAAATAGCGGTTTTAAGTGTATATTAAGACAGCCTTGGTCGCAAAGATGGAAACCTACATTAGCACCCGTGTAAAAACCGCCGTCTTGGCATTGTTGGCCTTGGGAGTTGCGACATTGTTGCAAGCCCAAGCCCCCACAGTAGATTCTGCCACTGAATACACGCCAGAACAACTGGACGAGCTGGTTGCTCCCATCGCAATTTACCCCGACGCCTTGATTGCGCTTATTCTCCCCGCCTCCACGGCACCGTCGGACATTGTCCTTGCTGCTCGTTATCTTCAGGCTAACGGCGATCCGAACCAAATTAACAACCAGCCTTGGGACGATAGCGTAAAGGCGCTAACCAACTACCCTGATGTTGTCGAGTGGATGAATGACAACCTGGACTGGACGACGGCTCTCGGGCGCGCCTTTTACGAGCAACCGGTGCAGGTTATGGAATCCATCCAGCAATTGCGCGCCTTGGCGAGGGCCAATGGTACTTTGGTATCCACCCCGCAACAAGACGTTGTTCTGGATGGGAATAGCATCCTTATCGTGCCAGCTACCAGCGACGCCATTTGTGTGCCGGAATATGACCCTGACGTCATTTTTGCGGAGTCGCCGATTGCTTATACCTCCCCGATTATTTTCTTTGGCCCGCCCTGTCCCGTTGGACCGTGGTTGAGTTTCGAATGCGATTGGGATGATTTTGGCATCTGGCTTGGCACTTGGCGACCCGGTTGGGCGTATACCCGCGAATGGCGTCAAATCAGGACGTCCGATAGAAACACTAGATTTTGGCGTCCAGACAATGTTCATCAACGTGAATTGATTCGTTCGGCACAACGGCCCACCTTGACTCCTCCCCATCCCCGACCCATGGGTCGGGCTCCCACTGTCGCGCAACGTCCTGCACAAGGTAATCGTCCGGCTGCCAACATTTCTTCATCTCGCCCAGACCCGAGAGGCTGGCGAACGGATAGCAGTGGGCATTTGGCCGTTACGCCAGTTCCAGCAAAACCCACCGGCCCGCAAATCATATTATCCACGCCGCTAACCCCTCCTGCAATTCGGCCAGTTCCCATGAACCAGCCGCCACAGATAAATGGCAACCGTCCGATTACACCGCCACCACTGCAACCGAACCGTTCGATCCCTGTTCAGGAAAATCGCCCTCCTGCGCCTGTGATCCATCCAGCTCCGGCAGTTCCGTCCAGCCCACCGCCTAGCGGACCGTTATTCGGCGGTTATAGCCGAGGTACGGATGCCCAGAACTTTAGTAATCGCGGACAGGCCAGCCGCGCTGCTGCCAGCCCGCCGCCCATCTCGCGTCCAGCGCCCGCCCCGGCCCCAAGGCCGGCGCCTGCTCCAGAACCACGTTCTGCGCCGCCACCATCAGGTGGTGAAAACAATCCCAATCAGCGTCAGCGCTAAAGGAACTGCGCCATGAACATTTCATTCAAAATCGGCTTATCCACCCTCAGCCTTCTCGCTGGTTTGGCTTTGGCGGGGTGTGCGCAAATGACTGAGCCGTTGTCAGCCAATAACGATGCTGTGGAATTGCCACAGTCCAGCCCGCCGTCCCGGACTTTTGATTCTCCAGGTGATGCCATTAAAGCCCTGCTTACCGCAGCGCAGGCAAAAGACAAAGCCGCGGTGCATGATCTATTTGGCCCGGACGTTGACCAATTGCTCTCCGGCGATGCGACTCAGGATTCGGTTGAGTTCGAGAATTTTTCCAAGGAGCTTGCCCTAACCTGCAATCCCGTAAACATCGACGAAAACAAGGTTGTGTTGTATATTGGTGCGCAAAACTGGCCGTTCCCCATCCCGCTGGTCAAGGCAGAAGGCAAATGGTTCTTTGACACCACCGCCGGTAAACAGGAAGTGCTTAACCGGCGCATCGGCAAGGACGAGCTAACCGCTATTGGCGTCTGCCGCACTTATGTCACCACGCAACACGAATATGCTTCGCAAGATCAGGATGGCAGCGGCGTTTTGAAATATGCGCAGCGTTTGAACAGCAACCCTGGCAGCCATGACGGTTTGTATTGGGAGCCGGTCGAAGGAGAAGATTTAAGCCCGCTCGGCCCATTGATCGCCAGCGCTCATGAAGAGGGCTATGATGGCGATAAGCCGGTTGGTCGCACCGAGCCTTTTCACGGCTATCTGTTTAAAATCCTGAAGGAACAAGGACCGGACGCGTCTGGCGGCAAATACAACTACGTCATTAACGGCAATATGGTCGCAGGTTTTGCGCTGGTCGCCTATCCCGCGCATTGGGGGGATTCCGGCATCATGACTTTCATTGTGAATCAACAGGGCAAGGTCTATCAATGCAATCTGGGTGAAAAAAGCGCCGAACTGGCCGCCGCGATGACAGTTTTTAATCCCGACCGCCTATGGACAGTGGTGGAGGGCGACGGACTTCCAGTGCCGTAAAAGCGTTTCGCGCGGTAATTCTGCGGATGGCGAGAGAGGGTGTCACTCAATTGTTGCCTTTTTGGCGCGGGTGCGGCAGCAATGGGGTGACGCTCACCTTCCCGCATGAACGACACCCCGCTCAAAATCTTTTCCGGCAACTCCAATCCGGCTCTCGCCAAGGCCATTTGCAAAAGTATCGGTGCTGAGCTGGGCCAGGCCACCGTCACGGCGTTCCCCGATGGTGAGACGTTCGTGAAGATCAACGAGAACATTCGCGGAGCGGATGTCTTCATCATCCAGTCCACTTGCAGCCCGGCCAACCATCACATCATGGAGTTGTGCATCATGATCGATGCAGCCCGGCGCGCCTCCGCCGCCCGCATTACTGCGGTGCTGCCGTTTTACGGCTATGCCCGCCAGGATCGCAAAGACCAACCCCGCGTGCCCATCACGGCCAAGCTCGTCGCCAATCTCCTCGTCGCTGCCGGCGCCAATCGTATTTTAACGATGGATCTGCACGCCCAGCAAATCCAGGGCTTTTTCGACATTCCGGTGGATCACCTTTACGCCTCGCCAGTCTTTTTTGATTATCTCAAGCAGTATAAGAAAATGGAACACCTCATCGTCATTTCGCCCGATGTCGGCGGCATGAAGATGGCCGCCGCCTATGCGGACATGCTTGGCGTTCCACTTGGTTTTGTAGCCAAGCGTCGGGTGTCCTCAACCCAAGTAGAAGCCATCAATCTTGTCGGCGATGTGGATGGCTGGGATGTGCTTATGGTGGACGACATGACGGAAACTGCCGGAACGCTTACCGCTGCGGCCAAACTGCTCAAGGAACGCGGAGCGGCAACCGTTCGCGCAGCCGTCACACACGGTGTACTCAATGAACATGGCTTTGAACGCCTCAAAGGCGGCCCGCTTGACGAGCTAATCACCACCGACAGCACACCCATAGACACCCGAGGGCTGCCCATCACCGTTCTGCCCATCGCCCCGCTCCTCGGGCAGGGCATTCGGCGCATTCACGGCAACGAGTCGGTGACGAGCTTGTTTAAGATCAAGGGGTTTTAGTCCCACCGGTCGCCTTATACGCCGCCCATTCGGCATTGATCCGGTTGATTTCGTCTGGGGTGGCCTTGGCAACTTCTACAGCATAGACATTCAGGACGCCTTCCATATTTGAGCGGAATGTAATCCACTTGTCATCAGGCGTAAAGGTGCTGTTCGGTTCGACACGCGACGATTCGCCGTTGCCGTAATTATGCTTCGACATATCCACGAGTTTTTCGACGGTCAGTTTGCCCACTTTCACTTTTTCGCCGTTGACGTCCATGGTCGTATATTCGCCTGTTGGAGTAAAAAGATAGATCCACTGGCCATTTTGCGGTGGGTCGAAAGGAGTGGTCGAGTCGGGGGCGCGATTGGCCACGCTGTTCGGCCCGCCGCCGTCGCCTAGGAACTTTTTCCCGTCCCAGGAAACATAGAAATGCACCGACCATTGGGAGCGTTCGACCGGGTAACGGATATGTTCGCCAGTTTCCACATTCGCGCCGCCGATCCAAAACACGCCGGATTCAGGTGTCTGCAAATCATAATAAACCCATGTGCCGTCACGGCTGAAAAATTCGTGTCCGGCTATTTCATTCGGCATCGTGCGCTGGTGCATGAGCTTCAAACCGGTGCCGTCAGCGCGCATGGTCCAGATGCGGTCCACCTGTCTCCAATCACCTTCATGAGCGAAAAGCATTAAGTTCGGGTCAGTGGGTGAACATTCGAAATGATTCAAGTTGTCGTGGCTTAGGCCATCTTCACTGGGGAAAAACGATTTTGTGGCGCCGGTAGCCAGATCGACTGTGTAGATTTGCTTGCTCTGGCCGCCTCCTGCTCCAGCGCCGCCGCGCCTTCCCGTGGCTGCGTTTGGCGAGGGCGTATTAGTGCTGCTAGCTGGTGCTGCCGTGTCTGCTGCGGAACTGGAAGCTGCGGCTGGCACGCCGTTTCCACGTCTGCCGCCAATGTTGCGAATGCCCATGATCGTTTTGTCATCGGCCGAGATACCGCCCAGCACTGCGCCCTGGGGCAGTACGGCCACCTGTTTCCAGACGTGCGTTTCCATGTTCATGGCAACGACCACGTTTTGCCCGTTCAGGTTTTGGTTGTAATACACCACCGGCTCCTTGCGGCTGACTTCGATGCCGTTGCTCAGGCTCATGGAGATGACGCGGTAGCCCGGCACCAGCAGGTCAATTTTGCGCGTCTGCAAATCCACCGTGGACATGCCTTGCGGAGTGAAGATCAAAAGCTTTTTCCCGTCCGGAGTATAACCGTTTTGGTGGAAATACATGCTCGCCGTAGGCGCTTCTTGTGAGAGCCGCACCAGCACATGGCCCGTTTTAGGATCAATCCACTCAGATGGAGCAGTCGGTGCTTCAGCAGCACGCAGGCTAATGCTCGAAAACAAGACAACAGCTATGAGCGGAATAAACTTAGTTGGGGTAACCATGGGGCAAGTGGGGTGGGGTAAACCAAGCTAAACCCGGCCGCTCATTTTGTCCAGCGCGCGAGTAACTCGTCCGCACCAGGCACATCGCGGGTCAGCCATTCAAAAAGCAATCGTCGCTTGTCCTCGGTTGGTAGAGACCACGGGATTTTCGCTTTCGTGTCGCGCAACCGTCGGGTCAATTCATACAAGCACACCGCTGTGCAGACGGAGAGATTGAAGCTTTGCGCAAAACCTTCCATGGGCAGCTTGACATTGAAGTCGGCAGCCTCATGGGCGGCATCACTTAACCCTGTCAACTCCGTGCCAATAAATAGCGCCAACGGCTTGTCCAGCGGCACTTCCGCCAAATCCACCGGACTGCCGCGCAAAGTCAGTGCCGCGATGCGGTAGCCGCGCTCACGCAATGCCTTGGTTGCGGCCACCGTTGCAGGATGGGTGACCAAGGGGTTGGCGGGTGCGCCTTTTGGGGCACGATATTTATGCAAAGTCACCCATCGTTCTGTACCCATGGAAACATTGGAACCTTTTGCCCGCAGACGCAGGGTGTTCAGGTTTTCCAGGATATGCACGTCTTGCACCCCAAAGCCATCGCAGGAACGCAGCACTGCGGCGGCGTTGTGCGGCTGGTAGATGTCCTCCAATGCCACCGTCAGCCACCGAGTGCGGCGGCCTAGCACGGCCTCAAGGCGCTCGCGCCGGTGCGGGGTCAATTGCGCAGCTAGGCGTCCAAGCAGGTCATCGGCGCGGGCGGGGTCGGCCAGCCAAGCGGGTGGGGTAGTGATATCAGAAGGCATGTTATCCAAGGAGATGGGTGCTGGGGGGTTCGCCAAAAATCGCCGTTGACTCGGAGGGGCTAACCCGGTTTGCTAGGCGGCTTTCCCGCAAAAACCTAGACCTACACTGTATGCCCGTTGAAATCAAGATTCGCAAAGGCGAACCGATGGACAAGGCCCTGCGCCGGCTCAAGAAGAAGCTGGACCGCGAGGGTATCATCCGTGACGTGCGCGCCAAGCGCTATTTCGAAAAACCCTGCGAAGTGCGCCGCCGCAAGGAAAAGGTGTCCGCCTTTACGAACATGCTGCGCCAGCGCTACGAGAACATGTAATCGGGCTGCCACAGGCGAGGCTATCCGCAACGCCGGAAAGATATCAGGCTACCAGCAGCCGGCAGGAGACCATTTCCCTCTTCTGTCTTCTGACTCCTGTCTCCATCTCTCCCATGCCCGCCGCCCCAATCATTTCGCTGTCCTCCTGCTGGCTTTCCAGCCGGCACACCGACGGCTATGAAATGATGCGCGAAATTGCCGATTTGGGCTTTTCCCACGCCGAATTGAGCCACGGCATCCGCGTGACCCTGGTCCCCGGGATTTTGAAGGCCGTCGAAGAGGGTTTTATCAAAATCAGTTCGACGCACAATTTTTGCCCATTGCCAGCGGGCGTGACCACCCCGGCACCCAACCTTTACCAGCCAAGCTCCCCGGTGGAAAGCGAACGCGCCCTTTGGCGTCGTCACACCATCGCCTCTTTGGATTTTGCCCAACGCGTGGGCGCGCACGTTTTGGTGACGCACTTGGGCAGTATCTTCTTTTTTCTCCTCGACCCCGCCCGCCGGGTGGAGGCGCTCGAAGACAGCTTGGAATTCAATGCCATGCGTGAGAACGCTGAATTTCAGGAGGAGATCACCACGCTCCTGGGCAAGCTCCGCAAGGCCGCGCCCAAGCATTATGCCCGTATCCAGGATTGCCTGGCTGACGTCACCTCCAAGGCCCAAGAGGCGGACGTCAAGTTCGCCTGTGAAAACCGCGAAGGCCTGCTCGAATTGCCGCTTGATGAGCAAATGGAAATTTTTCTCGCCAGCGTGGATGACTTGGCGGTGTGCGGTGGCTGGCACGATACCGGCCACGCCTGCATCAAGCACTGCGAAGGGGTCATTGACCACGCTCAGTTTCTCGAAAAGAACCACGCGCGTCTGCTCGGCTTTCATCTGCACGACGTGAGCATGGAAGGCAAGGACCACCAGCCCATCGGCACCGGCCTCGTGGATTGGAAGATGGTGCGCCGCTTCATCCGTCCCGAACATCTCCTGACCATCGAACTCAGCCCCAAGCTGACCAAGGAACAGGTGTTGGAATCAAAGGGATTTATTGAGAAGTGGTTGAAGGAATAGATAGGGCGGTCTGCCGGGGTTTGACTTTCAACTCGGTTGTGTCGTAAAATTTTTTCGCCCCATGAACGCCTCAAAAATAAAATTTGCCTTGTTCGCGCTTTTGTTCGCCGCCGGACTTTTTGCCGGTTGTGCAACGAGCGCACCTTCAGCCGCGTCCGCTCCAACCACGTCGACTGCTGCAACTGCATCAGCTCCTGCTGTAACTGCCCCTGTTTCGGCCCCGGTCACTTCTTCTCCTTCCGTTGCGCCAACTGCCCCCGCCGTTGCTCAAGAGGTGAAATATGAACTCCAGCCTTTTGAATACGCCAAAGGCTCTTTGACCAACGAAGACGACGACCCCAAGACTCCGCGCACCGGCCAGGTCGTGCTGTGCCTCGCGGGAGATTCCACTGTCACCTACAACGCGGGCTACGCCGCCGGGCTGCGTTCGCATTTTGACACACGTCTGCAGGTCATCAACCGTTCGCACGGCGGGGCCACCTGTTCCAGTTTCCGCGCTCAGCACCGCTGGCAGGACATCCTCGACATCAAGCCCGACTACGTGATGATCCAGTTTGGCCATAACGACGGCCAGCGCGACATCCCAGGGTATACCGCCAACCTCGAGCGGTTTGTGGACGAGGCCCGCGCCGCCGGCATCAAGCCCATCCTCGTCACCCCCGTTGCCCGCCGTTATTGGCAGGACGACGGCTCCATCAAGGACGACCTAGATCCGAATGTCGCGGCGATGCGGCAAGTTGCCGCGGAAAAACACGTGCCCATCATGCAGCTCCACGACCGTGCCATTGAGCTATATAAGAAAGTCGGCAAAGCCGAGACGGACACCTGGGGCCTGCCCAAGCCCGACCCAAACAACCCTTCGGTGACCATTTTCGACAAAACCCACTTCACTTCCAGCGCCAGCCAGCAAATGGGCGCAGTTGTCGCCGACGAACTCAAACACACCGTGCCGGACCTAGCGCAGTATATTCATTGAGTTAAATTGGCAATTAACTCCTGACCGCATATTTCCCACCCGTCGCCAGTGTTTGCTGAATCGCCGTAAAGGCGGCGTTCACTT
>Ga0206809_1014_pt1 | contig 59196 bp, 50 predicted proteins | sample Alteio_BWOrgCont_55_FD_152903 | JGI IMG/M metagenome (GOLD analysis project Ga0206809, IMG submission 152903) | Enriched cells from forest soil in Barre Woods Harvard Forest LTER site, Petersham, Massachusetts, United States -... | ecosystem: Environmental > Terrestrial > Soil > Temperate forest >... | reverse complement strand
TGGTGTGGTATTTACCCGGGCTTGATTTTTGCTATTACATATATATTAACACATTCGGACTACTAGCCACTTTTATTAAGACCACCCAATGGAAATAAACGCAAACTTTACCGAGAACGCGAAGAATGATTTTCACCTGGTGGTGAAGGCGCGCGAAGGCAACCAAAAAGCCTATGCCGACCTGATGCATCGCTACAAAGACTCCATCTATTTTATGGTATTAAAAATGGTTAACAACAAGGAGGACGCTATGGACCTTACTGTTGAAACCTTTGCCAAAGCCTTTGAAAAGCTGGAAAAATACCAACCGGATTATGCCTTTAGTACCTGGCTTTTCAGGGTAGCTACTAACAATTGTATCGATTTTATCCGTAAAAAGAAGCTAAACACTACCTCTATACATGGTATGATGGATGATGATGGCGAGGATAAAACATTGCAGATTAAAGCTGATGTGCTAAATCCGGAAGAAACATCTATCAAAAAACAACAAACTGAAGAGTTAAAGTTATTGATAGAAAACTTACCGTTACGTTACCGCAACCTGATCACACTGAGATACTTTGACGAATTATCTTACGAGGAGATAGCCCAGCAGCTTGACTTACCTTTGGGTACAGTGAAAGCGCAATTATTCAGGGCTCGTTACTTATTAGGAAACATCCTTAACCGTTTAAATAGGGATGACATCTAATATTCTCCTAAAATATTTCCCCAATACTACTCCGCAGCAACAGCAGCAGTTTGAACAATTGCCCGAGTTGTACAACTTTTGGAATAACCAGATCAACGTTATTTCGCGGAAAGATATTGACCAACTTTACGAACGTCACGTACTACATTCACTAGGTATAGCTAAGGTGATAAACTTTTTACCCGGCGAAAACGTACTTGACGTAGGTACAGGTGGTGGTTTCCCCGGTATTCCATTGGCTATTTTATTCCCAGAAACACAGTTTTTTCTGGTCGATTCCATCGGCAAAAAAATAAAAGTGGTTAAGGAGGTAGCCTCAGCGCTTGGCCTTCAAAACCTTAAAGCAGAGCATTTACGGGCCGAACAAGTTGATGAGAAATTCGATTTTGTAGTATCCCGCGCCGTTACCAGGTTAAAGGAGTTTTACCCATGGGTAAAAGGAAAGTTCAATAAACAATCAAAAAACACGTTAGCCAACGGCATTCTTTATTTAAAAGGCGGGGATCTTGAAGAAGAAATTGCCGAATCGGGTTTAGCCGTTCAGCAATATCACCTCAAAAATTACTTCGAGGAAGAGTTTTTCGAAACTAAGCAGGTTATCTACGTAAAAGCTTAATCCTGTTTTATACTAACAGAAGCTTTTTCCGTAGGCGAATACCGCCCTATTTTTATCACGATCAACATGTTTCGCTATGGCTTGTTGTAAATAACAAGTCCAGAAACCATGGGTTGTGCACTACGTGAAGTATCTGTAAACTTTTTTAACGGATCTTTTAAATTGTACAACCTGCTATTAACAACCAACAATGGTGTATGGCTAACGGTGTTGGTAGCTTTAGGCACATATATTAAAGCCTTTGGTGCAGATGGAGCAGGCGGCGGCGGTGGCATTTTGGTATAAATCGGCATGCTCGGAAATTGGTATCCATATTTATTCTTTAAAAGTTTGATCTCCGCAGGTGTTGATTTGCTTTTATAATAGTCTTTTTGTGAACCATCTTTTTCTACAATAATTACTCTGAAATCTGTTTTACCATTTACAAGATATGCGGATTCCGCGTATCTATAACCCTTACTGGTTAATTCTGCCGGATGCTTAGGCCTTGGAAATGAAACCGTTTTAGGTGCGGCGGGTGGCGGAGGTGGTGGCAAAAGTTTTACACTTACAACCGTATCACGCGGAAACTGATAGCCGTACTTTTCTTTGACAAATTTAGACTCTTTGGGTGAGATCCATCTATCATCATAAAGATGCTTTTGCCCGTTTTTATCAATTATTTCAGCCGTTTTACTTACAGCGCCGCTAACAAAAATAATGCGTTCCCGTACTTTATAACCCTTGGATGTAGTAAAGGTATGGTCATAACTTTTATTCCATACATCATACCTTGGCTTTTTAGGGGTATCAGTTTTCTGAGGGAATAGATCAACTACTCCATAATCTTTACTAAATGCCAATGTTGATGCGCAAAGCATACCCGCGCATATCGGGATTGCCAGTAGGTATTTTAGCTTTGCTAATTTACCCGAACGTTGTTGATTTAACATAATGATCCTCTTTTTTAATAGGTTATAATTGAAAAATGAATGCGTAATTGATGATCCGCCAATACCATAAGCATTGTTAACCAGGAAGGTTGAATAAGCTATTACATCGTTTCCTTCGGTAGCGGTTTGCTCATCGGCGATGTATTCATGTAAGGTTTTCAAGCTGGCCTGAAGCAGGTAGATGAAAGGATTGAACCAATTAACGATCTTCAGAAGTTCCATAAAAATAATATCGGCAGAGTGTTTTTGCCGGATATGTACCAATTCGTGCTGAATAATGGTATCAGTACCGCTTACTTTTGTGCCGATAAAAAGGAAGTTGAAAAAGGAAAATGCGGTGTTAGAATCATCAACATAAATCAATTTATAGGAGTGATCAACCTGTGTACTTGCAGTTCTTGTTAGCCTAAATAGTTGATAAATTTTAATCGAAAATATCACAAATAACACAACGGTACCTAGCAAATAGACCCCAATTAATCCGTCTTGCCAGGTAAAATTAGTGGCCTCAATTGGTATGGTATTATTGCTGATGGCGGTAGGATGCAAGGGGGCGATTAAAGTCAGCGATATAAGCTGAGGCTCGGCAGGCTTCAAAAACCCCAGTTGCAGCAAAGGAATAACAAAGGAAAGTACGGAGGTTGTCAGCAAATAAATCCGGCTTAAGGCATAATGGGTATCGGTCCTTAAAAACAAGTAATATAGGGCATAAAATACAGCTAGGTATAAATTTGCTTCTAGTAAATAATGCAGCCAGTTCATTTCTTTTTGGTTTTAAGGTTATCAATCAGCTTGGTTAACTCATCCAATTCATTTATATCCAGCTTCTTTTCATCGGCAATAAAGGATACCAGGCTTTTGTATGAATCATTAAAATAGCTTTTCATCATCTTATCAAACGTGAATTTTTTATACTCCGCTTCGCTGATGATAGGGAAGTACACGTGCGAATTCCCATAGGCTTTATGATCCACAAAACCCTTGCCCTCTAATACCCTTACCACGGTTGATACTGTGTTATAGGCGGGCTTTGGTTCCGGTATTTGCTCAATTATATCTTTTACAATGGCTTCATTTAGTTGCCAAAGTATTTGCATTACTTGCTCTTCTGCTTTAGTCAGCTCTTTTATTTTCATGTAAACTATATTTATAGTTCAATAAAGGTATTAACTATTTTTATAGTTTGCAAACTATTTTTGTAGTTTTTTATTTTTTACTGTTAAATAGATAGGATTTTCTATTTTAGGGGTACTTATTCCTTATGTCTATACTTCACCAGGTTGCCCTTACTTATTTAAAAAATGTTGGCCCAACAATAGCAAAATCAATGATTAGCCATTTTGGTAGCGCCGAACGAATATTCACCGTACCCAAAGGTAAATTGATGGGCGTGCCGGGCATCGGCCCAAAAACCTTCGAACTACTCAACCTGAATGATGCTTTGCGCCAAGCCGAAGCGGAGCTGAAATTTATAGAGAAAAACGGTATAGATGTGATCTTTTATACTGATGCGCGCTATCCTAAACGACTGAAAATTTGCAATGATTCGCCGGTTTTATTGTTCTCGAAAGGCAACGCCGATTTAAACAACCAGCGTATTATCAGCGTAGTTGGTACCCGTAATGCTACCGAGTATGGCAAGCAACTATGCCAGCAATTGATAGAGGAATTGCAGCCATACAATGTGTTAGTTGTAAGTGGATTAGCCTATGGTATTGATGTTTGCGCCCATAAAGAATGCGTTAAATTGAATGTGCCAACAATAGGGGTACTGGCGCATGGTCTTGATAAATTATATCCTAGTCAGAACCGGGTAATTGCCGAAAAGATGATTGAAAACGGTGGCTTATTAACGGAATACCCTTCAGGCACCATCCCCGATAGGGAAAACTTCCCGCAGCGTAATCGTATAGTTGCCGGCATGGCCGATGCTACTGTAGTTATTGAGGCAAGTGTAAAAGGTGGCGCGTTAATTACTGCCGAAATTGCCAACTCCTATAACCGGGATGTATTTACATTCCCCGGGCGGGTAGGCGATGAGTTCTCAGAAGGCTGTAACTTCCTGATTCGCCATAACAAAGCCGCTATTCTTACCAATCCGGCTGATTTGGCCAACAGCCTAGGCTGGGAAAGAGCAGAAAGTTCATCGAATACAGATCAGCAATTAACCTTACCCATAGATTTGTCGACAGAAGAATTGATGATTTTCGACCTCATCCGCCAACATAAATCTCCTTTAGCAATTGATGACCTGACCATAAAAGCCAACATCCCAATGAGCCAACTAGCCATGACTTTACTCAATATGGAGATGCAAGGCTATATCAAATCACTACCCGGAAAAACTTATTTAGTAAACTAGGACCGTTGATTTAGATGATTAAATGATTGTAATGATTATTATTGAACAACAAAAGAATCAACGAAATCAGCGTAATCAATAAAATCAACGGTTAAGATCAGCGGTTATCGGTTCGGTTCGTCATAATAAGTCAACTCACCCATTTCCATACTTAGTGCCCGCCATTCTTCCTCATCAAACTCAATTAGTGCGACTGCACAGGTAGGTACATCCTTAATCTTGCCGGTTAAATAATACAATATCTGGCTGATCCCTGGATTATGCCCAACTATCGCCACAAAATCACGGTCTTCAGGTAAATGGTTGATAATATGCAGCAAAGCATTTTCGCTGGCATCGTATATCCTTTTATCAGTCTCAATCTCGTGACTTAAAAGATGCTCCGAAAATATATTGGCGGTAGTATGCGTACGCAGGGCGGGGCTGGCTATAATTAATGCTGGTTTTATGTCTTCAGCAACAAGTCGTTGGGCCATTATAGTGGCGTCCTCCATACCTTTTTCTGTCAAAGGTCGTTCAAAATCTGAATACTTATTTTCGTGCTCAGCTTTCGCGTGGCGTATCAGCAATAATCTCTTCATGATGCTCTTATAACTTTATATGCGGGTAAGTGTTTTACTAAAAGGAGTTTACAAAGTTAACAATAGGTTCTTCCTGCATATCATTCATACACTTAAAATGCTGTAACGGGCATTTAGGCAGTCCAAATTTAGAACATGGCCGGCACGGTAGGTCAATTCCTGCCACTAAAACATCCTTTACCTGGTAAGGTTGCACACCTAATAACTCCGGAACTGTGCCACCCCAAATTGATGCTATTGGCTTATTAAATGCTTCGGCAATATGTGTTAAACCGGTATCAAACCCAATAACACTTTCAGCATTCGCTACCAAAAAAACAGACTCATCCAATGTAGTTATACCACAGGCATTGTAAATTTTGTCGCCAAGTGCCACCTTTATTTCATCGCCGTTTGCTTTAACATCATTGCCGCCCAGCAATACAATCGGATAGTTTATCGCCCGGCACATATCAATTATTTTATAATTCGGCATGCGCTTAGTGAAGTGCGTGGCGCCAATTACAAATGCTACATATTTATTTTGATGGTTTGCCGGTAAAAGATCAGATAGTTGATAACTGGATTTTAAATAATAGTTTATCGGTTCATTATCATTGATCACACCTAAAAAACTAACTGTTTTCAGGTATCTGTCTACTAAATGGGTAGGAGGCACCAGCTTTAAATTAAGTTTTAAGCTGAGCCACTTGCGTATAGTTTGTTTTTTATAGGCAGATGATTTAATGCCGGTAAGCAATTTAATAAGTGTAGTACGTAAATTGTTATGCAGATCAATTATATAATCATACTTCTCCGTCTTTATTTCGGCAATTGTATCAGATAGATCGGGCTTTAATAACAACAGCTTATCAACATAAGGGTTATTATCATAAATATACCTGAACGCTGGTTTGGTTAAAAAGTGAACCTCGGAGCCTGGTAATTGCTTTTTAAGGCAACGCACAACAGGCGTAGTATAAATAACATCGCCCATTGAACTAAAACGAATAACCAGTATTTTCATTTAACGCTATATCCGGGTTAAGCTTTCCCGATCTTTTGAATAATTAAACCCGAGGAAAATCCTTCTATAAAGGTAATGGTTTTAGCTTTTGTTTTTCTTTTCAAAAACCTGTGTTATTGCCGGTAGTGATAGCGCATTTAAACACTTGTCTTTTGACAAACCACCTTTACGCGCCACCAATATCCCGAAATGCATATCCAAAAAGCCTTCATTACGGTGAGCATCGGGATTTACAGATAGCCAAACACCTTTCTCAAGCGCGTATTGATGCCAGCGCCAGTCCAGATCCAGGCGTAAAGGATTCGCGTTTATCTCAATAACCACATTATTTGCCGCACAGGCGTCTATTACTTTTTTGTAGTCGATAGGATAACCTTTTCGGCTCAATAATAACCTGCCGGTTGGGTGGCCTAAAATGGTAGTATATGGATTTTCAACAGCCTTAATAATTCTCGCGGTAGCTTTTTCCTCATCCATTTTTAGGTTGGAGTGTACTGATGCCACTATAAAATCAAACTTCTTCAATATCTCATCCGGGTAATCCAGTGATCCATCATTCAAAATATCCGATTCTATCCCTTTAAATATCTTAAAGCCACCTAGTTTTTTATTTAGGTGATCTATCTCTTCCTGCTGTTGTAACACCCGCTCAATGCTTAATCCCTTAGCATAAAATGCACTTTTACTATGATCGCACATGCCCAGATACTCCAATTTTAAAGTATCGCGACAGTACAACGCCATTTCCTCAATGGTATTTACGCCATCACTCCAGGTACTATGATTGTGTAAAGTTCCTTTAAGGTCATTATAGCTAATCAGCTGAGGGAGATTGTTATTTTCAGCCTTTTCAATAAAAGTATCAGCCTCACGTAACTCAGGCTTCATAAATTCCAACCCCGCTTTCGTATAAATGAGTTCCTCGCTTGCAGGCTGATCAATTTCGCCGGTAATTCTACCTAAAACCGCTTTGATATGCTCCTCGCTTCCTGTTTGCAGGAAAAGTTCTTTATAAAAGTCTCGTTTTTCAACACACACAATATCAACCAGTAAACCGTTAGCCAGTTCACCGTTTATATGGTTGCCATTCAGGCTTACATTTTGTAATATGTTAGATTTTGAAAAACTATCAAGAGCCAATTGCTGATCCCTGCTGCCTAAAACAATAACCAGTTCGCTTATTATTTCACAAAGCCTGCGATATTCTCCGGCAAATTCTACTAAACCGCCAACAAAAACGGTTTTAATTTCATCCAGTAAATCATTAGCTTCCTGTGCTATCTGCGCATATAGGAACTTGCCATTACTGGCCATTCTAAACTCAATCGCCTTCCTGATTTCCTCCTGCGTTTTTAATCCGAAGCCTTTAGCCTCAATCAAACGGTTCTCGTTACAGGCATAATATAGCTCTCCGGTGTTCTCAATACCCAGGTCTTTCCAAATAATAGCTACTTTTTTGGGGCCGATGCCTTTTATACCCATTATTTCCACTACGCCTTCCGGGGTAGCAGCTAACAGGTCTTCCAGATCGGTCATGGTGCCGGTTTCTACTAATTCGTGAATTTTAGCAGCCATACTCTTACCAATGCCATCAACTTTTTCCAATTCGGCCACCGTTTTTCCGGCGACAGGAAAAGGCAGTTTATCAACCTTAAAAGATGCATTGGCTACCGATTTTATCTTAAACGGATTAACTTCATGCAGTTCCATCAATTGCGATAAAAGGCGAAGTCTGCGGGCTATTGGTTTATTTTCCATGGTAGATTTACAACAGTAAAAATAAAAAAAGCCGCTTGTAAAAGCAGCTTTTCAAAATATATTTTGGTTGAATTAATTGATCACAATATCATAAGGCAACCTGGTTTGCGGCGTACGCATCATCTGTGTTACACCTTTAATTTGCTCATAGTATTTGTAATTCTCACCCAATTCTGATTTAATAGCCCGGGTTTTCATTTCTACATTAAAGCTCGATCCGAATTTATCCAGTATGCTTTTCTGCTCAGGATATTCAACCAGCTTATAATCACTCACCTTGGCCATTTTTGCCGCGCTGTTTATCGCATCCTTTATATTACCCAAACGGTCAACTAAGCCATTTTTTATTGCTTGTTCACCTGTCCACACACGGCCCTGACCAATACTGTTTATATAAGCCTGTGTTTTGTGACGGCCCGCTGCTACTGCTTTGGTGAAATCATCGTAGCCATGGTTTACCTGGTTTTGTAATATAGCCCGCTCATCAGGCGAAAGCGGTTTGCTTATATCGCCCAGATCAGCATATTTACCGGTAGTTACACCATCAAATGTGATACCCAATTTATCGTTAAATAGCTTTTGCATGTTAGGTAAAATAGCAAATATGCCTATCGACCCGGTAATGGTATTTGGCTCAGCAAAAATTGAATCCGCTGCGCATGATATATAATAACCGCCTGATGCAGCCAGATCGCCCATTGAAACAATAATAGGTTTTGCTTTTTTTGTCAGCATTACTTCACGCCATATCACATCCGATGCCAGTGAGCTGCCACCCGGTGAGTTTACACGTAAAACAACCGCCTTAACTTTATCGTCTAATCTTGCTTTGCGCAAAGCTTTTGATATTCTTTCGGAGCCAATAGTATTATCATCACCATCGCCGCCGGTTATTTCACCTGATGCATAAATAACAGCGATCCTGTTCTTTGATGAGCTGTTTTTATCGTTGCTATCATCTTTATCGGCATCGCTTTTGGTATAATCTTTTAATTCTATGCTGGGTATGGTGGCTTTTTTTTCGGTTCCGGTACGGGCCCTTAACTCATCTAAAATTTCGTCCTTATATTTTAATCCGTCAACCAATTTGTATTTCAACGCATCCTCGGGGAATTGTATAGATAAATTGTTAGCGTAATTAAATAACGAGTCTTTGCTAATGTTGCGACTTTTGCCAATGTTGGTTAAAAAATGATCGTAAAGTGAACCTAAGTAGGAGGTAACCTGCAGGCGGTTAGCATCGCTCATTTTGGTAAGGAAAAGTGGTTCAACAGCACTTTTGTAAGTACCCACTTTTATAATTTGTGCCTCAATTCCCAATTTATCCAAAGCTCCCTTTAAAAAGGTAACTTGTGAACTAAAGCCTTTAAATTCAAATATGCCTTTCGGATTTATGTATACTTTATCGGCTACTGATGCTAAATAATAAAAGCTTTGGGTATAAACCTCGGCATAAGCAACAATAAATTTGCCCGATTTTTTAAAGTCGATAAGCGCGTTACGTATTTCTTCAACAGTGGCCTGTTGAGATTCTATATAGCTTTCATCCAAAAATATTCCTCTGATGTTATTATCAGTTTTAGCCTTTTTTATATCAGCCAAAATATCATTTAAACCAACGTCCTTATTATCATCTAAACCTAAAAATGGTAATCCGGCTAATGGGTTATTAGGTGTACGTTCAGGAATGGTACCGTTCAATGAAATATGTAATATGGAGTTTGCATCTACATGCGAACCTTTATCACTGCTTGCCGAGGCTATTATGGCAATGCCTATTATCAATATAATAATTGAGGTAAATATTAGCCCGACAATGGTAGCCAGTACATATTTGAAAAATTGTTTCATTAAAAATTATAAATGTAAGTAACTATGCAAATTTACTAATTCAATATGGTATAATATTAAGAGCTTTGTCGATAATATTTGTTACAACATGAATGATGTTTATTTACTATTAGGAAGTAACCTTGGCGATAGGTATTTATTTATGCAGCAGGCGATAAAACTTATCGGAGAGCAAATTTCTCCTATTGTCAAAAAGTCGTCGGTTTATGAAACCCAGTCGTGGGGTAAAAGTGATGCCCCTGATTACCTTAACCAGGTAATATTACTGCAAACCGGTATGCCGGCTCGTTTAATACTCGAAAAAATACTAGCTATAGAAATTGTTTTAGGCAGGAAAAGGGAAGAGAAGTGGGGATCAAGAACTATTGATATTGATATTTTATTTTATGGCGACGCGATAATTGACGAAGTTGATTTGCAAATTCCGCATCCGGAATTGCATAAAAGGAGGTTTACTTTGGAGCCATTAAGCGAGATAGCGCCCAATTTTAAACACACAGGTTTTAAGAAAGCTATTTTACAGCTAAAAAATGAGCTTGAAGATGATTTAATTGTAAAAAAAATATACTTTTGAAGCAGTAAACCTTTATGCCAGAGAACAATAACGATATCGACCTGACTTTTCTATATGAGATTGCAGATGGTAGCGATGAATTCATCGTTGAATCAATCACAATGTTTTTAGATCAGTCGCCACAAATAATGCAGGAAATTGATACTGCTATAAAAGCACAAGACTGGGCCACGGCATCAGCGGCAGCTCATAAAATAAAAGCGAACCTTGGTTTTTTTGGTATGCTAAATTCCCAGGCAATAATTCAGGATATTGAACATGCCTGCAAAACAGGAAACCCTAACCCTGCAGAAATTACAGCAAATTTTAACGAAGTAAGCGGAATTATTAATGCCAGCTTATTAACACTGGAAAAAATTAAAGCAGAAAAAGAAGTTAATCTTTAAATCTGCACTATTTTAAAGCTGTAGCTTTCCATTATCAGGTTAGCCAGTAAATTTTTACAAGCTTCTTCAACCTTAGCATGTGCTATTTCAGCATTAGCAGCCTCAATTTCAAGTGAGATGTGTTTTCCTATACGAATATTTTGAATTTCGGATAAGCCAAGATTTTTCATGCTTCCTGTTACAGCTTTACCCTGTGGATCAAGAATTTCTTTCTTTGGCATTACATCTATTTCAGCCTGGAATTTGGTCATGTGTTAGTTTTTTGAATTGAATTATTGATAGGCCGATGTAAAACAGTATCACCACCGGAACTGCCGCGAATTTAAAAAATAGTATCAATATAGCCGAAAATAACAGCAGTAAATAACGATAAATATTCTCCTGGAAATCACGATTCTTAAATTTGAGCGACATTAGCGGTAATTCCGCCACTAAAAGGCCGCACATAACCACTGTAAAAATCGAAAGCCCGTATGAGTTGAGAATGTATCTCGACAAATTACCGTGCTGTTCCATAATAAGCGGGAAAGATGCGATCAAAATAGCATTAGCAGGGGTTGGTAAGCCGATAAAGCTTTCGGCCTGCCGGGTGTCAACATTAAATTTAGCAAGCCTTAACGCCGAGAATACCGGTATTAAAAAAGCAATAAAATTTAAGTACGGACTAAAGTTATGAACAGGAGGGGCCTGTAAAAATAATTCATACATAATAGCTGATGGTAATACGCCAAAGCTTACCATATCAGCCAATGAATCCAGGTCTTTTCCTATGCCTGAGTATGATTGCAGTACACGCGAGGCAAACCCATCAAAAAAATCAAAAATAGCAGCCAAAAATATGGCATAAGCAGCATAGATCAGATTTTCCTGAAACGTAAAAACTATACCAACACAACCACTAAAGAGGTTACAACATGTAATGGCGTTAGGGAGATGCTTTTTCACTCGCTTCTTCATTTTAGTATGAAGGTATCAGGATTATTTTAAATATTTATGAAGTTATAAGTTAACTTATTATTAAAATATAACTTCATAAATATAAAAATATTATGAATTCATAGATATCAAAAACTCTTCATTAGTTTTTGTACCTCTTATTTGTGCCTGTAAAAATTCCATTGATTCCTGTGAGTTCATGTCAGCCAGGTGGTTACGTAGTATCCAGATGCGCTGTAAAGTCTCGCGGTCAAGCAACAGATCATCACGGCGGGTGCTTGATGCTGTAATATCAATAGCAGGGAATATGCGTTTGTTAGATAATTTACGATCCAACTGTAGCTCCATATTACCGGTACCTTTAAATTCTTCAAAAATAACCTCGTCCATTTTCGATCCGGTTTCAGTTAAAGCGGTAGCGATAATAGTTAATGAACCACCATCCTCAATATTACGTGCAGCACCGAAGAAACGTTTTGGTTTGTGTAATGCATTAGCATCAACACCACCCGATAATATTTTACCTGATGCCGGGGCAACTGTGTTATAAGCACGTGCAAGGCGGGTGATTGAATCCAAAAGGATAACAACATCATGGCCGCATTCAACCATACGTTTAGCTTTCTCCAACACGATGTTGGCGATTTTAACGTGGCGTTCAGCAGGCTCATCAAATGTTGATGAAACTACCTCAGCGCGTACGCTGCGGGCCATATCGGTTACTTCTTCGGGGCGTTCGTCAATCAGTAATATGATCAGATAAACTTCAGGGTGGTTCTTCGCGATAGCATTAGCCACATCCTTAAGCAACATGGTTTTACCTGTTTTAGGCTGTGCCACAATCAAACCACGCTGTCCCTTACCAATAGGCGAGAACAGGTCCATAATACGGGTTGAATAATTACCCGGATCAGTAAATAAGCTCAATTTTTCCGATGGGAAAAGCGGCGTTAAGTGATCAAATGGAACACGGTCACGCACTTCAGCAGGTATACGGCCATTAATGGCTTCCACACGTACCAAAGGGAAATATTTTTCACCTTCTTTCGGTGGCCTGATGCTTCCGCGAACAGTATCACCGGTTTTAAGGCCGAATAATTTTATCTGCGATTGCGATACGTAAATATCATCGGGAGAAGTAAGGTAGTTATAATCAGATGAACGCAGGAAACCGTAGCCATCAGGCATAATTTCCAACACACCTTCGTTTATAATAACATTATCAAAATCAAGATTGATAGCGGGCTCCTGGTTTTTAGCTTGCACATTATTTTGGTTGATGCGGCGCTCAAATTTTTGAGGGCGTGCTTCAGGCGCTGCTTCTTCTGTTTTAGCAGGCGTTTCATCGCTTTGATTAGCTTGCTCAGGCTCAGCCTCGGCAACCGGTGCAGGAGTTAACTCAGACTCTTCTTCCTGCTGGGGCTCATCATCCTGTAAATCAAACAGGTTGGTATCATCTAACGGGACCTCAACACGTGGTTCGTTAGAGTTTTTTATAGTGCGTACTCTCTTACGGTTTTTATCAGCCTTATCAGCTTTATCAGGGGTTGATGCAGTAGTTTCATCCTGTTTCGGTGCGTAGTTACTGTCAACAGTACTTTGCTGAGCCCGGGCGGCTTCTATCAGATTTTGCTGTTCAACTATGGCTGTAACTAACTGTGCCTTTCTAAGGTCATCAGCTTCAGCAATACCTAAACTTTTTGCAATTTCGCGCAACTCCGAAACGAGTTTGTCGTTCAATTCAATTGTATCAGACATGAGATGGATTATAGTTCAAAAAAGATTGTTATTGTTTATTTGTTTTGCAACAATAAATATTTCCAGTGTTTTATAAGTTTAAACCCGGAAGTATCTATCTGAGAGAAATTTACCCTGCAAATTTGCTATGCAACATCTAAAACCATGTACTAAAATATATAACGTGGATTTTTAAATTGTTTCTTTAGCGCAAGAAAAATTCAAAGGAAAACGATGCAATTGTAGACAATTTATTTCAGATTACAAATTTTTTAAATAAATATTACTTATACCTATAACTGTTAAGCTTATTTTTAGTTTTTTTGATGATTAAATAAATAATCCTCCCGTTCATGATCTCCCGTCAGCAGCTAATAGAGCAAATAAAACAAAAGAAATCATTTTTATCTGTAGGCCTCGATACGGATATTGAAAAGATCCCGTCCTTTCTAAAATCCTATCCCGACCCGGTTTTTGAATTTAATAAACGCATAATAGATGCTACTAAAGATCTATGTATATCCTACAAACCCAATGCCGCTTTTTATGAAAGTCGTGGCGTTAAAGGCCTTCAAAGCCTGATCGCGACTGAAAATTATCTACCCGCGGACACTTTAAACATAATAGATGCCAAAAGGGGAGATATAGGTAACACATCCAGCATGTATGCCAAAGCCTTTTTCGATAAAGAAGCCAGTGGAATGAGTTTTGACGCCATAACCGTCGCACCATACATGGGCAACGATAGCGTAACGCCATTTTTAGCATTTGAAGGTAAATGGGTAATCATACTTGCTCTAACTTCATCAATTGGCAGCAAAGATTTCCAATATTTGAACACAGAAAACGGTACATTATATGAATCCGTAATCCAGAAAGCCAATACCTGGGCCGGTGCCGACCGTATTATGTATGTAGTAGGGGCTACCAAAAGCACCGAGTTTACCAATATCCGCAAATTCGCACCCGATAACTTTTTATTAGTACCCGGAGTTGGCGCACAAGGTGGCAACTTACAAGAGGTTTGCCAATATGGAATGACCAAAGATTGCGGTTTAATAGTTAACGCATCCCGCTCCATCATCTACGCCAGCAACGGTGAAGATTTTGCCGATGCAGCACGCGCAGAAGCTTTGAAAATGCAACAGGAAATGCAGGTAGAGTTGGAAAAGGCAGGGATAATATAATTATATATCCAATTGTCATTTCGACCGGAGGGAGAAATCTTCTAAAGCATGCATTCGTGTTATACAGATCGAAGAAGATTTCTCCCTCCGGTCGAAATGACAATGGCGCATTAAAAGGGAGTTACGCAAACACCACTTTCCGCTCCGGAAATTTATTTGCATAACCCGTTACAATATTCCTGATATAATCATTACCAGGATAAGCTGTAAGGTGCTGCTTAAGCTGCTGCATATCATCAACCTTAAAATGGTGCGACACATAGCCCATCCCATAAAAACGACCTTTCTCAATCAATATACAGCTATGCTCATCGGCGCTGCGGCCTTCATCGCGGATAGCGAAAGTTGGCAATGCTTCGTTTAATGACTCGATAGCCACATTTACCCGCTGGTTATATTCATCCGGCGACATGCTGCCTGTGCAGGCGCAATTTTCTTTATGAGCCCCAATGCATTCCGCATTGTTTTTTTGGATAAAGCAGAGTTTAGGGCAAAGCTCAAAGGTGTCTATTAGCTTATTCAATAAACTATAGCCCTCGAATAAAGTATTGCAGGTATAAACAGGTAATTGAAATTTATGGTGCTTGTCAACAGCCAGGCGCACATAGCCTCGTTGATCTATATAATCATATAGGGCATAGGCTTGTTCAAAGCGTTTTAGTGAACGGTTATATTTAGGCCATAGTCGTTTAATTTCCACCGCTTCCAATACAAAAGCAACCAGCTCAGTACCACATTCCTGGAAACTCACATGATGGATATTCCGCATAAATTCCTGCCGCTGCTGTCCGGTGTTGTTACCCGTAAAATGACTGCAAACCCGTTTTTTGATATTCTTCGCCTTACCAACATATATCACTTTACCTTTATCATCATGAAAATAGTAAACACCCGGCAGCATCGGTAGTTTTTCAATATCTGCTTTAGGTAGGTTAGGTGGCAACACCTGTTCCTTTGAGTTTTGCTTTAAGGCTTTGGTTATGTGATTTTCCTTGTCGTTTTGCAACAGCATGGTAAACAACTTTGCCGTTGCCTCCGCATCTCCGCCCGCACGGTGACGGTTGCCATTTTCGATACCTAAGTGATGACATAGTTTACCTAAACTATAAGATGGTAGCCCTGGCAGTATTTTACGCCCGAGCCTTACGGTACATAATTTACTGCATTGCAGATCATATCCAACCGAAGCCAAATGATGGCGAACAAAAGAGTGATCGAAATTAACATTGTGGGCTACAAATATTTTACCGTGAAGCAGGTGATAAATATCATGCGCAACATCTTTAAATAGCGGCGCATCGCTCACCATTTCGTTGCTGATACCCGTTAAGGCACGAATGTAAATCGGGATATTGCGTTGCGGATTAACCAGGGTTTCGTATCGCTCAATTACCTTTTTGCCATTGTGAATACAAATAGCAATTTCAGTTATACCATTCGCGCTGGCATGCCCCCCGGTCGTCTCAATATCCACAATTGCATACATGGGGTAAATGTATAAAATGTTTGCTAATATATTTAGTTAAATTATTAAAAATTTATTCTTCCTCTTGTCATTTCGACCAGAGGGAGAAATCTTCTTCGCCAAGTAAGTTCTATGTGCAAATCCGCTATGCAGGTCGTAGAAGATTTCTCCCTCCGGTCGAAATGACAGGGGAAAAAAGAAAAAGCCACAATGCAAATTGTGGCTTTTTATATAACACAGGCAACTAATCTCTAATCACCATTCACTAACCTCTATTTCTTCTTAGGAGAAGTGGCCAATTGCTTTTGTTTCATCATCTCATCCATACGAGCCTGGAAACCTGATTTTTTCTTTTTGGTATCTTCAGGTTTCTTTTTGTTTTCCTGGATCTGGGCATGTATCTTTTTATCATCAACCATAAACCTGATAAGGTATTGTTGTAAGAAGGTTAACATGTTGGCCAAAAAGTAGTAATAGTTCAAACCTGATGGGTAGCTGTTCAGTGTAGCAAGGAAGATGATAGGGGTGATGTATCCTATGTATTTCATTTGCCCTGTAGCACCTGATATCTGGTTGTTGAAGTAAGTGTATATCAAAGTTGATATAGTCATCAACAAACACATTAAACTGATGTGGTCGCCAAGTACAGGTATACGTGAGAATGTTATGATTGAATCATAAGTCGAAAGGTCATGCATCCATAAAAAGCTTTGTCCGCGCAGCTCAAATAAACTCGGGAAGAAGCGGAAGAATGCAAATACTATCGGCATTTGTATCAGCAATGGTAAACAACCACCTAATGGGTTTACCCCAGCCTTTTTATAGAGCTTTAAATATTCCTGCTGTAAAAGGGTAGGGTTGTCTTCACCAACTTTAGCTTTGATTTCATCCATCTCAGGTTTTAACACCCTCATTTTAGCCATAGATAGGTATGACTTGTATGTTAATGGCGATAAAACCAATTTCAATATCACAGTTAACGCCAGGATGATAAGGCCGTAATTCCAGTTGAATTGTTTTAAGAAATCAAATACCGGTAAGGTAGCAAACCTGTTAATGTATTTTAATGGGCCAAAACCTAAGTCTATCTGTTTTTCAAGACCATAGCCTTCTGCCTGTAGCATATGAAACTCGTTCGGTTGGAAATAAAAGTTCATCGGGAATGTACCATTGCTGCTTTGTGCAAGCGTTACTCTGGTCTTCATTTCCTTAACGATGTTATGCTCACTGGTATCAGTAGTCGAAGTAACACTTGCTTTGCTAAATAGATCTTTAGCCAAAAGTACACTCGAGAAAAAGTGCGCTTTAAACGATACCCATTGTGTTTTTTTATCAGCAATAGTTAAGCTGTCATCTTTAGTCGAGCTCAGGTAGTCAACAGTATTATCGGCAGTCTTATAATAAGCCTCTGAATACCGGCGCTCCTGTTCAATATCTTTTTCCTGATTAGGCAAACTTGCCGACCAGTCGATATTAATGGTATTGCTATTAGGTATTACACTAGCTAATCCTGTTTGTTTAACCGTAAAACCAACTTTGTATCCTGTACCGTTCAAGGTGTAAACGTAATCCAGGTACTGGGTAGGGCTGTAGCTTAAACGCATGGTAACCGAACCTGAATCCTTAGCCGCAACACTTAGTTGTGGCGCGCTTGAGGTAAAATAAAGGTTATTGGTATTGATGTTTTTATTATCAGCAATAAAGCTTAAGCCAAAACGATTCTGGTCGCCCGTAAATAACACCAATGGCTGCCCGTTAAAAGTTTTAAACTTTTTCAACTGGATTGAATATATCCTACCACCTTGCGTAGTTAACTGGATACGAAGATCCTCGTTTTCTATAGTCACAAATTTTTGAGTGCCAACAGTAGCAGCATCAAAACCCTTTAAATGTGAGGTATCAGCTTGTTGTGCAACAGTTTTAGAAGTATCCGCCGCTTTTTTAACTGCTGCTACTTCGGCATCTTTTATCTGATGCCTTTTTATTGAATCCTGGTGCTGGGCTAACTGCTCTTTTTTAATTTGCTCTGCAGATGGTTTCATTAAATAAAACGATCCGAAAACGATCAGCATGATCAGGAATAATCCTGTAAATGTATTTCTATCCATTATCTATTAAACGTAATTAGTTCTTCCTGGCGTAAGCCATCGAAGCGGCGACAAAGTTAATAAAAAGTGGATGCGGATTAGCAACTGTTGATTTTAATTCTGGGTGAAATTGCGCGCCCACAAAAAATGGGTGATTTTTCAACTCAACTATCTCTACCAGATTGTTTTCCGGGTTGATGCCTGATGGTACTAAACCTGCATTTTCGTAGTCTTTCAGGTAGGTGTTATTAAACTCAAAACGGTGTCTATGGCGCTCGGTAATGTGTGCTTTGCCATATATTGCCAATGCCTTGCTTCCTTTTTTCAGATCGCATGGGTAAGCGCCCAAACGCATGGTGCCGCCTTTATTAACAATCTTTTTCTGATCTTCCATCATATTGATTACCGGGTTAGGGGTGTCCGGGTTCATTTCAGTACTGTTGGCATCTTTCAAGCCTAAAACATTACGGCCGTATTCAACAACCGCGCATTGCATACCTAAACAAATACCGAAGAATGGAATATTATTCTCACGAACATAACGTATCGCCTCAATTTTACCTTCAAAACCACGCTCACCAAAACCTGGCGCAACCAATACGCCGTGCAAACCTTTAAGGCGCTCAACAGCGTTCTCTGGCGTTAACTGTTCTGAATGGATAAAGTCAACCTTTACCTTGCATTCATTTTTTGAACCTGCGTGGATGAATGCTTCTGTTATTGATTTATAGGCATCAGGTAGTTCAACATATTTACCTACCAATCCGATTCTAACTTCAGAAGTAGGATTTTTTAATCTGCCTAAAAAGTCTTTCCAGCTTTCCAGATCAGGTTCATGTTTATGCGATAATTTTAATTTGGTTAATACTGTTTTATCCAGTTGCTCTTTCAGCATCAGCAAAGGCACATCATAAATGGTTGATGCGTCAATCGATTCGATAACTGCATTAATATTCACATTACAAAATTGCGCTATCTTTTTACGGATATCCATATTAATGTGATGCTCGGTACGGCAAACCAAAATATCGGGCTGGATACCATATTCCAGCAACATTTTAACAGAGTGTTGTGTCGGTTTGGTTTTTAATTCACCGGCTGCGGCAAGGAAAGGAATCAAAGTTAAATGAATAACTATTGAATTACCCGAGCCAACTTCCCACTTAAACTGGCGCACAGCCTCAATATATGGTAACGACTCAATATCACCCACAGTACCACCTAATTCAGTGATTACGATATCATATTCGCCGCTTTCGCCTAAAATTCTGATGTTTCTTTTGATCTCATCCGTAATGTGCGGAACTACCTGTACGGTTTTGCCTAAAAATGCACCTTCACGCTCACGGTTGATTACATTTTGATAGATACGGCCGGTAGTGATGTTGTTGGCTTTTGAAGTAGGCGTGTTTAAAAAACGCTCGTAGTGGCCAAGATCCAGATCGGTTTCCGCGCCATCTTCAGTAACATAGCATTCGCCGTGCTCGTATGGATTAAGCGTTCCGGGATCGATGTTAATATAAGGGTCGAACTTTTGAATGGTTACACGGTAACCGCGAGATTGGAGAAGCTTAGCCAGCGAAGCTGAAATAATGCCTTTCCCTAACGACGAGGTAACGCCGCCCGTAACAAATATATATTTAGTCATGATCTGAGTGAAATTTTGCCCCGGTTTTATGCCGGAACAAATTGTTTGTGTACGGGATACAAAAGTAACAAAATTTTCAGGTTTCGCCACATTTGTTGAGAAAAGAAGAGTACTGTTGATGAATTTATTTCTTTTGAGAAGAAGCTGCCTCGTTGTATTGCTTAATATATTTACGTATCGTTTTAAAGCTAAAACTATCTTCGGCAGTATAAGCCGAGGTTATTTTCGGATCATCGTTTATCAGTTTTAAAAAGTCCTTTTTCCGATCGCTATGATTGGGGCCAAATATCATCGCAGTTGACGTTTTTATCATTACAACAGGCCCATTGTTTTTATTTGCATACCAATCAGTGATAGTGGAATTATTTACCGTAAGGATTTGTTCATACAGAGATATTTTTCCGTATTCCAGTCTTTGTACAAATTCAGTGTGAGATGAACTGTCTCTTAGTGCCTTAGCTGCGTAAATAGTTGAATCTTTGGTTATTTGATATTCTTTAATCTTATCTGTTTTTATCTTGGTAAAATCATCCTTTTCATTTGCTTTATATTTTACACCAAAAAGACTGCTTTTTACTATAAAACATGGAATTGTATCGTTTGTAGATGTGATTACATAGCCAATATGTTGTGCAAACGAAGTGAAAGCGAAAAATAATAAGATTGCTGATATAAAGATCTTTTTCATGAATAGTCCAGGTAATTAATTAGACTGCCAAGATATAATTTTTGATATTAAAGCGCAATTATTTTGCAGTGGATGTATACTCATAAACCCCGCCTTCTGGAAACTGGTAAAGCAGGTGCAAATTTTCCCGTTTAATAATATCCTGCAAGCTGATTAACTCTGGGTTGTTTAAATCGTTAAACCAAATTAAATAATAATGCTTCACCCCAAAAAACTGGTCTACTGTATTTTTAAAATAACGATGGGGTAGTAGTTTTGATGTTGCTCCGGTAAAAAAATAAACGGCCTCATCAGCATCAGTATATATCGGTACACCGGCCTTATAAATAGTTTTATGCGACTTTAAAAACGGAACAAATTGAGATTTATTCCAGTCATCGTCAGAATAGCCCGGTACCCCATAATCGTTTTCATCATCATACCGCTGATAGTCCGTCATCGCTATAGAATACTCCGAAAACAACATCAGCGCCACGAAAGGAATAGCATAAATAACCTGTTTTTTAATGTTCAATCCACGCAATAAATCCGGCACCCAACTGGTAAGGCCAATCAGCAAACAAACGAACATAGGCGATAATAACCTGCTATTAAGTGTCTCAAACCGGGATACACTTGCCAGTACTGGTATAAAAATCCCATAAAACGCCGCGAACATGATCACAATGTTTTCGATGGAATTGATCTTACCGGTAAAAGCCTTCCAAACTATCAGCGCAACCAAAAACAATAAAAGCGTACAAACAATCAATATGGAATAAGGATAAGCCGAATGCGGCAAACCCATCCAATCACACATTACATTGCCTGTGTAATATAGGTTCTTACTTAATGGTGTTATGGCGGGTTCGCGTGTACCTGTACTTAAACCTGTAGATAGCCGGTTTAAAATAAGATTGCCAATTAGCAGCGATATAGATATAAACCCAAATACTAAAACATGCACTATTTTTTTACGGATCACCAGTTGATTATCCAATAACAGCATTAACCCACCCGCACCAATCAACGTAACCCCGGCGTAACGGGTAATGCAGCTGATAGCAACCAGTACGCTAACCATAATCAAACCTGCGATGGTGTGCTTCTGCATATAATTATAATATGCCAGCACAAAAAGCATGATCTCTAGTATAAACAGCGTTTCAGACCACAAATAAGTATATATCTCCAACAATCCCGGGCTTAGTATAATTGCGATCAATATCAACCATTTATATATAAGTGAAAATGACTTGAATTTTGAAATAATATACCCACTCGTAAATATCACTCCCGCAAACAATAACCCATTAATCACAGGCGCGGCCACAATTGTATCAACCCTTGAAATAAATAGAATTACACTTAAAAAGAACGGATAAAACACCGGGAAGAAAACGAGCGGCGAACCATTAAACGTAAGCAATGAGCCATGCTCATAAATATTCTTCGCCGTACTGGCGTACATGATAGAGTCCGGCGAGATGCCTACACCGCTATATGCAGTATATATATGTATCGCGATAAAGCCAATTACGGCAGCAATAAGTGAATCAAGGTTTTTTAAATACAGGTGTCGCTTCATTTATTAAGCAATCAAATCTAAAATAGTACTTATAGGTTGGTCACTGTCAATTAAAATTCCTTTTACACCTGAGGCGGTTCCTGCTTCCACATCGCGCTCCCTGTCACCAATAAAATAGGATTTTGCCGGATCAATATTATGCTCTGCAATACCTCTCAATAACAATCCCGGTTTAGGTTTGCGACAATCGCAGGGGCCGGTAAAGTCGGGGTGATGCGGACAATAATAAATATCTGTAAACTCAACACCGTGTGCCTTGTATTGTTTTTTTAGTTCGTTGTGCATTTCGGCCAAACCTTCTTCGGTATACCAGCCTTTAGCTAAACCACCCTGGTTGGTAGCTACGATCAGCATATAACCTTTATCCTGTAAAGTTTTAAGCGCCTCAAAATTATCAAGTATATGGAAATCCTCCATACGCTTAATATAGTCACCCATTTCATGGTTTAACACACCGTCACGGTCTAAAAAAACTGCTTTATTTTTTTCTGGCATCTGCTTTATTGTATAAAGCGCAAAAATAGTATTTAATAATAAATCTTATTCTTTTAATATTTTAAGCAATTGTAGATAATCTTAATATCCCTAAAATATAAAATACAGGCCCTGTGCGATACCTTTCCCTGGAATAAGGGAAAGGAGGAGGATAGGGTAACCTACGGTAGACTTTTAAAATCAATTTCCCTTTTAATAATATCGAAATCTAATGTACATCTAAACATCCAATTGTTAACTTATTTATACCAGTAGGTTAAATTAACAATGCTTTTAACTCCTAAAACCCATTTATTGATTAGATGTTTCAAGCGTATTCCAAAGCAAATAAAATAACGTTATATCTCATTCTAGCGATTTAAAATGGCTCAAATTTGGTTAGATAAGCACTTATTGAAATTTAATTTTGTTTATTAACACAATCTTTAATTATGAAAATTTCAATAAGAATGAGTAAATTTTTATGAAATCCTAAATTTTTGCATTTTATTGGGCCGTTATTTTAATACTATCCCAAAAATTAAGAAAATATCGTAATTTTTTTTTCAGTTTTTGTATCTTCGTGGTTACACCTGAGTTAATAAGGGCAATTTTACGATGAACCAAGATGACAGCCACCAGGGTCTCTACAGGCCAGAATTTGAACACGACTCCTGCGGGACGGGATTTATAACCAATATAAACGGACACAAGTCCAACCAGATTATTGATAACGCTTTAACCATGTTAGAAAACATGGAGCATAGAGGTGCGTGCGGATGTGATCCGGATAGCGGTGATGGTGCCGGTATTTTGATCCAATTGCCGCATGAGCTTTTGATGGAAGAATGCTCAAATCTGGAAATGAGCTTACCTGAACCCGGCGAGTACGGTGTGGGTATGATATTTTTCCCCAAGGATTCTGCATTAAAGAAAGCTTGCCGTACTGTAATAGCTAACGCTATTGAAAAATTAGGTTTACATAGCCTAGGTTACCGTAAGCTGGTAGTTGATTCATCAGTTATTGGTGAAACAGCGCGCCAGGCTGAACCAGATTGTGAGCAGATCTTTGTATCAAGGCCACATAATATTACTAATGCCGATGACTTCGAGCGCAAACTTTATGTGCTAAGAAGATATATCAACAAAACAATTACCGAGACAATACCGGGAGCAGGGGAGCATTTCTATTTTACCTCTTTCTCTTGCAAAACCATAGTTTATAAAGGGCAGGTAACTACTTATCAACTACGTAAATATTTTGCTGATCTTGCCGACCCGCGTATCGCGTCTGGCTTTGCCATGATCCACTCGCGCTTCTCAACAAATACTTTCCCGTCATGGAAGTTGGCTCAGCCTTTCAGGTTAATAGCCCACAATGGCGAGATCAATACTTTAACCGGTAACCTTAACTGGTTTTATTCAGGCTTAAAATCATACGTTTCTTCTTACTTCACTGCTGAAGAAATGGATATGCTTTTACCTGTAATTGATAACAACCAATCCGATTCTGCTTGTTTGGATAACATTATCGAGATCCTGCTTCACTCTGGCCGATCATTACCTCATGTAATGATGATGCTGGTTCCTGAAGCATGGGACGGTAACGAGCAAATGGACCCAATTAAGAAGGCATTTTACGAGTATCACGCCACCTTAATGGAGCCTTGGGATGGACCTGCAGCAATCACTTTTACTGATGGTAAATTAGTAGGTGCTTTGTTGGATAGAAACGGTTTACGCCCTCTACGTTACGTAATCACCAATGATGGTCGTGTAATAGCAGCATCAGAAGCAGGTGTTTTAACTATCGACGAATCAACCGTTATCAAAAAAGGCCGCTTGCAGCCGGGTAAAATGTTATTGATCGATACCGAAAAAGGTAAGATCATTACTGATGATGAAATTAAACACCAGATAGCATCACGCCAACCTTATGGCCGCTGGCTGGAAAATTATAAAATCCGTTTAGAGGATCTGGCTGAGCCACGTTTGGCTTTCGCTAGTCTTTCTCCAAATTCTGTTTTTCGTTACCAGCAGGTATTCGGTTACAGCCGCGAGGATATTGATACCATCATCAAACCAATGGCGCTTGATGGTAAAGAACCAATTGGCTCAATGGGTACCGACGTGCCTTTGGCGATTTTGTCTGACAGGCCTCAACATTTATCAAGCTACTTTAAACAATACTTTGCACAGGTTACTAATCCGCCAATCGATCCGATTCGTGAGCGTTTGGTAATGAGTTTGGCTACTTTTATAGGTAACAACGGTAATTTATTGGATGAAGACAAAATGCATTGCCATTGCGTGACGCTTAAACATCCGATATTAAAAAATAACCAGCTGGAGAAACTGCGTAGTATTGATACCGGCATGTTCCATGCTAAAACACTGCAAACTTACTTTAAGGCTGATGGCCTGCCGGGATCGCTGCAAAGAGGTATCGAGCGCCTTTGCCGTTATGCAGAGGATGCTGTTGATGACGGATTTGAAGTATTGATCTTATCAGATCGCGCTATTGATTCAGAACATGCGCCTATACCGTCATTATTGGCGGTGTCTGCAGTGCATCACCACTTGATCAAAAAGGGGCGTCGTGGTTCAGTAGGTTTGGTTGTTGAAGCAGGGGATGTTTGGGAAGTACACCATTTTGCCTGTTTACTGGCATTTGGCGCTACTGCGATCAACCCATACCTGGCTATGTCAACCATTGAAACTATCAAACGTAATGGTAGCCTTGAAACAAGCCTTGATGAAAAATATTTAATAAAGAATTATGTAAAATCTGTTAATGATGGCTTGTTAAAGATATTCTCAAAAATGGGTATATCAACCTTACAATCTTATCATGGATCACAGATCTTCGAAATATTAGGTTTAAATAAGGCTGTAGTCGACAAGTATTTCTGTGGTGCAGTAACCCGTATCGAAGGTTTAGGCCTTGACGAAATTGCCCGCGAATCACTTTGTAAACACAAAATTGGTTTCGGCAGTTCTAAAAATGCGGATAACCAGTTGCTAACTGAAGGCGGTATTTACCAATGGAAACGCCGTGGCGAAGCTCACTTATTTAACCCGACTACCGTTCACTTATTGCAGCACGCTACACGCAGCAATGACTATAACGTTTACAAAACTTACGCTAAAGTAATTAACGAGCAAGGCGAAAAGCATTTCACCATCCGTGGTTTGCTTGATTTTACCCATCACCGTGAATCTATCAGCATAGAGGAAGTTGAACCGGCTGAAAACATCATGAAACGCTTTGCGACAGGCGCGATGTCTTTCGGATCAATCTCTCATGAGGCACACAGCACCATGGCTATCGCGATGAACCGAATCGGAGGCAAAAGCAATACAGGCGAAGGTGGTGAGGATGAAATGCGTTACCAAGTAATGGAAAATGGCGACTCAATGCGCTCGGCTATTAAACAAGTAGCATCTGCACGTTTTGGGGTTACCTCAAATTACCTGACTAATGCCGATGAGTTGCAAATTAAAATGGCTCAGGGTGCAAAACCGGGCGAGGGTGGTCAGTTACCGGGTCATAAGGTAGATGATTGGATCGCTAAAACACGTCACTCAACACCGGGGGTAGGCTTAATATCGCCGCCACCACACCACGATATCTATTCTATTGAAGATTTAGCCCAGCTGATATTCGACCTTAAAAATGCCAACCGTGCCGCACGTATCAATGTTAAATTGGTATCAAAAGCAGGTGTAGGTACTATTGCAGCAGGTGTTGCTAAAGCACATGCCGATGTGATCCTGATAGCTGGTTATGATGGAGGTACAGGTGCATCACCAATAAGCTCTGTTAAACATGCAGGCTTACCTTGGGAGCTTGGTTTGTCAGAGGCTCACCAAACACTGGTACGCAACAAACTACGTAGCAGGGTAGTGCTACAAACAGACGGTCAGCTTAAAACTGGTCGTGATTTGGCTATCGCGGCATTATTAGGTGCCGAAGAATGGGGCGTTGCCACAGCAGCATTAGTTGCCGGCGGATGTATCATGATGCGTAAATGTCACTTAAATACCTGCCCGGTAGGTGTTGCAACACAAGATCCTGAATTAAGGAAATTGTTTAGCGGTAAACCGGAGCACGTGGTAAACCTGTTTAGGTTTATGGCTGAGGAATTACGCGAGATTATGGCTGAATTAGGTTTCCGTACCATCAACGAAATGGTTGGCCGTGTACAATTCCTGAAAGTAAAAGATAACCTGACTAACTGGAAAGCTAAGAAAGTTGATCTTTCAGGCTTATTACATCCGGTTACCAATGCCAAAGGCTTAACGCTTTACAACAGCGAGCAACAAGACCACGGCATGAGCGAAATACTGGACTGGAAATTACTGGAAGCTTCTAAAGCTGCGCTTGAGGATAAAACGCCAGTATTTGCAAGCTACGACGTTAAAAATACCGACCGTACTATTGGTACTTTGTTATCAAACGAAATATCAAAGATTTACGGTTCAGCAGCATTGCCTGATAATACCATCAACATTAAATTCAAAGGTTCTGCCGGACAAAGTTTCGGTGCTTTCACAACAAAAGGTATTTCTTTTGAACTGGAAGGTGAAGCGAATGATTATGTAGGTAAAGGCTTATCCGGTGCTCAATTAGCCATCTACCCGGCTGAAAACGCGACTTTCGCTGCCGCTGATAACATCATCGTGGGTAACGTTGCGCTTTATGGAGCTACTTCAGGCGAGGTGTTTATTCATGGTATGGCTGGTGAGCGTTTCGCGGTACGTAACTCTGGTGCTACCACCGTTGTTGAAGGTATTGGCGATCACGGTTGTGAATATATGACTGGTGGTCGTGCATTGATCCTTGGTGAGACAGGCAGAAACTTCGCGGCAGGTATGAGCGGTGGTATTGCCTGGGTTTATAACCCTAACGGTACATTTGCTGAAAACTGCAACACCGAGATGGTCGACCTTGATCCACTGTCAATAAAAGACGAAGAGGAGATCCTTACTTTGTTACGCAAGCACATTCAGTTAACAGACAGTAAAGTAGCCAAAGAGCTATTAAATGGCTGGAAAGAAGCTTCGGGCAAGTTTGTTAAGGTTTATCCAAAAGAGTATAAAAAAGTATTAGAAAAATTAGAATATCAGGCTGTAAGCTAATCATCATATGGGAAAAGTAACAGGATTTCAGGAGTTTGACAGGGAACTTCCTCAAAAAGCACCGGTAGCTGAACGTATAAAAAATTATAACGAGTTTGTTGGCTTATATCCGGATGAAAAGCTGAACCAGCAATCGGCACGCTGCATGAATTGTGGTATACCGTTTTGCCACTCAGGTTGCCCGCTGGGTAATATCATCCCTGAGTTTAACGATGCGGTGTATCGTAAAAACTGGGAAGAAGCATACCAGATATTATCATCAACCAATAACTTTCCGGAGTTTACAGGTAGAATTTGCCCTGCGCCATGCGAATCAGCATGTGTGTTAGGTATCAATAAACCTGCGGTAGCTATCGAGGAGATCGAGAAACATATCATTGAGATAGCTTACGCCAAGAATTTAGTTAAGCCAGTAGCGCCATTAATAAAAACAGGTAAAAAAGTTGCTGTAATTGGCTCTGGTCCTGCGGGATTAGCTGCTGCCGCGCAATTAAGTAAAGCCGGACACTCGGTTACTGTTTTTGAGCGTGATGATAAGGCAGGTGGTTTGCTGCGCTACGGTATCCCTGATTTTAAATTAGAAAAATGGGTTATTGATCGTCGTATAAAAATCATGGAAGAAGACGGCGTAGAATTTAAATACAATGTTGAGGTAGGTAAAAACCTTGCTGCTGACGAAGTGGTACGTACCCACGACGCGGTAGTACTAAGCGGTGGTTCAACTATCCCCCGTGATCTGCCTATTCCGGGCAGGGAACTGAAAGGAATCCACTTTGCGATGGATTTTTTAAAGCAACAGAACAAACGTGTAAGCGATACTAAATTTGATGCCGAAGATATTTTCGCGACAGGTAAAGATGTCGTAGTAATAGGTGGTGGTGATACCGGTTCGGATTGTGTTGGTACGTCAAACCGTCAGGGTGCCGCATCAGTTAAACAGTTTGAGGTGATGTTCCGCCCACCTGAGGCACGTACGGCGCATATGCCATGGCCAACTTACCCAATGGTATTAAAAGTGACCAGCTCGCATGAGGAAGGCGCTGACCGTTATTGGGGAATTAACACCAAAGAATTTTTAGGCGACGAAAATGGCGAGCTAAGAGCCATTAAGGTAACTGACGTAACCTGGGAAACTGACTTTTTAGGTCGCCCGGTTAAATTTACTGAAGTTGAAGGATCGGAGCGTGAGATACCTTGTCAGCGTGTATTCCTTGCCATGGGTTTCGTTAACCCACAGCACGAAGGCATGCTTAAAAAGTTAGGTGTTGAACTGGATGTACGCAAAAACGTAAATGCCAACGACAAAACCTATCGCACTAACGTAAGCAAAGTATTTGCAGCAGGCGATATGCGCCGTGGGCAATCACTGGTAGTTTGGGCAATATCCGAAGGCCGTGAAGCAGCCCGCAAAGTAGATGAGTTCCTGATGGGGCACTCTACCCTGGAAAGCAAAGACGCGGTTAACGAATTTGACCAAGTTTTTTAATTAGAACCTTTACCAACCAATTATAAACCAACCTAGCCGGGCCGCATACGCAGCCCGGTTTTTGTTTTTTTATAGATTCCTAAGAACTTTAACTGGCTTCAGTTTATAACTGAAGCCGATAGATAAAGTCAGTCTGTGACTGACAATACCCAACTGACGCAAGTCTTGGTTGGAAAGAAATGCGAGATCAAGAAAGTTATAAACTTTCCTGATCTGTTAGGCTTCAGTCACAGACTGAAGCCAGTAGTGGTAGTGAGTTGCTATATTTTTTCCAGATAATTAGCCAGTGATGTACCCGTAATATGAGTCCAGCCTTTCGTAAAGCTTTCTCTTGAAAAGTCTTTGGTGTCTTGAGGAAAGGTTTCCAAACCTGCATGAGTGAGTTTTAAACGAGTTTTACCTCCCTCATCAAATAACTCCCACGTTACGAATGATCCGCCCGGACAACCCTCATAATTCCAGCTATGTGTAAGCTTTTTGCCGGGGATAACCTCTGTCACTTTGCAAAGGTGTACATAGGTTTTTTCCTTCGATCCTCCATTAAAAGTGAAGGTAAAGCCAACTTCAGGTTTAAAATCCTCAAGCTGAAAATACCACTCCTTCATTTTGTTATTGTCGGTAATGGCTTCCCATACCTTGGCGATGGGGGCATTGTACACTCTTTCTATTACAAATGGTTGTGTTTCCATAATCTTATTTTTTAGGTTTGATCTTATTTTGCTTTTCTTCTTTTTCCAAAAAATCACCCAAAGCATCCAGTTTTTGTGTCCAGAATACCCGGTACTGCTCTATCCAGTCCGATACTTCTTTAAACTGTTTAAAGTTAGCCTCGCAATAATGCTCACGCCCTTGTTGGGTAATGGTAACTAATCCGCATTCCGTTAAAATTTTGATATGCTTGGATATGGCAGGCCTGCTCACCGAGAAATTATCGGCGATAGCATTAAGATTTAATGATTGGTGAGCAATCAAGTTTATGATCTCACGTCGGGTAGGGTCGGCAATCGCCTGAAAAACATCTCTGCGCATAGTATATGAGTAACCGTTCGGTTACAAATATATAAGTAACCATTTGGTTACGCAATAGATTTGGTATTATTTTTTTGAATAGGAGTTTATGCAGGTAAATCAACCATCTTCACAAAAAAGTCCCAAAGCACAATACCTGCGGAAACTACAATATTGAAGGAGTGTTTAGTACCAAATTGCGGGATCTCGATGCAAGCATCAATCAATTCCATCGCCTCATCACTCACGCCATTTACCTCGTTGCCGAAGATCAAAGCATATTTTTCCGTTTTTTTCGGGATGAAGGTGTTTAACATCAGGCTGTTTTCCGCCTGCTCAATGGCGATGATTTTGTAACCGTCTTTACGCAGCTGTTCAATTGCCGCTACTGGAGTTTCATAATAAGTCCACACTATGGCTTGTGTGGCACCCAAGGCAGTTTTTTCAATATCGCGATGTGGGGGTTGGGCGGTTATCCCGCAAAGGCAAATCTGTTCAACAGCAAAACCATCCGAAGTACGGAAAATGGAGCCAATATTGTTCATACTGCGCACATTATCCAGTACTACGGCAACCGGTAATTTATCCTGTGCCTTAAACTCATCTATCGAGGCACGGTTCAGTTCATCAAGTTTAAGCTTACGGTGGGTGGTGTTCTCAGTCATCGATGCAAATATAACATCTTGATTCCTGACTCTCTTTAAAATAAAATTCCAACCCCATCACCAATTAGCGAGCTATATACTGATGGTGCATAACCTATTTTGTCGGTGTAATATTTAGTAACGGCTGTACTAAACTCATCAAATGCTTTTGCTTTAACTAATGCTATGGCACAACCACCAAAACCAGCGCCGGTCATACGTGCTCCGGCAACATTTTTATCTGTTTTGGCATACTCAACTACCGCATCCAGTTCTTTACCGCTAACCTCGTAAAGGTCACGCAATGAATCATGCGAAGCATACATCAATCTGCCAAATTCAGTAAGGTGATTAACCGCTAATGCTTTTGCCGCTAACTTAACGCGGTCATTTTCTTCAATTACGTGTGTTGCACGTTTCTTAACGGTTTCATCAGTAATTAAATGCTCGTATTGCTTGAAAGTATCGGTATCAATATCACACAAATTGTTAATATCCAACAGCTGTTGCAGTTGTTTTAAAGCTGTTGCGCATTCCTGCACACGCTCGTTGTATTTAGATTCTGCCAGTTTACGTGGTTTATTGGTGTTGATTACGGCCAATACATGGTCGCCAAGGTTGCTGTCAACGGCCTGGTATTCCAGGGTATCGCAATTTAACATCAGCGCTTTGTCCTTTTCGCCAAAGGCAACAGCAAACTGGTCCATTATACCGCAATTAACACCTATAAAGTTATTCTCTACAGATTTCGCTATCTTAACAAGATCCAGTTTAGAGTAAGTTGAATTAAAAAGTTTATTTAACGCAAAAGCGGTAACCACTTCTATTGATGCTGAAGAAGATAAGCCCGAGCCTATTGGTATATTACCATAAAAAAGCATATCCAGCCCACCTAGTTTATGGCCTGCTTTTACAAAATGATCAATAACACCTAAAGGGTAGTTATACCAGCCTTCCCCATCTTTTTTATAGTCCGGTTGAACAGGTATTTCCAGGTAAGTATCAAAATTTGTACTTCTGAAACGGAAAACATTATCATCGTTAGGGGATGTTAGCAGATAAGTGCCAAACGTTATGGCACAAGGCATTACAAGACCGCCATTGTAGTCGATATGTTCGCCTATTAAGTTTACTCTTCCCGGAGAAAACCAGCCATTTTGAGCCGGTTGATTATAAAATTTAGCAAATTCCTGTTTTGATTGGTCATTCATAAATGTAAAGAGAGATATGAATCACAAATATTGTAAATATTTTCATTATATAATGTAAAATTTACAGTTATTATTTTGACGCGAAAAACTTGTTTCTGACTGGTGTCATTTTATAGCTAAACAAAACAGAATATATTTTATCTTGTTCAGGATATAACTAAAAATTCCCTAAAATGAATCAGTACATTATTACAGGATACGATTACACAGATGAAGGTGCATTTGATCGCCGGATGGCTGTTCGTCCACATCATTTAGATGGCGCTAAGCATTTAAAAGATAATGGCAACTATGTTATTGGCGGCGCTATATTGAATGAAGAAGGCAAAATGATAGGATCAGTAATGATCCTGCAGTTTGAAACCGAGGAGGGGCTTGATGCGTGGAAACAAGGCGAGATTTATATCACCCAAAAAATATGGGAAACTGTTGATATAAAACCGTTTCGTGTTGCAGGAGTATAAAGGCAAATAAAAACCCCGCAATTAATTGCGGGGTTTTTTGTTCATATATAATATATAATAGGGTTATTGTTTCGTTTTTTGTCCTGTTGCCAGGTTTATAAGGTAAACCGTACCATTTATGGTTAAAGTGGCATTATTGCCGCCATTAAATACAATGGTACCGGTGTAGTTAAATGATCCTTTCGATGGCATACTACCACTAATGGTAAATGAAGCAGTACTGCCGCTTTTAATAACGCCAAGTGGCTTAACTAATGTAAAGTTGGTAAATGTTATATCCACGCTATGAGTGCCGTGGTAACTGGTATCGGTTAATGATTGGAAAGAACCGCTGCGTTTGTATTCGCCGTTAATAATATATGCGGTAAAAGACTTGCCTAAGCCCGCGATTGTAAAATTAGAACTTCCGGAAAATGTAGAGGAAAGAGAAGCATCAGCGAATGACCCGCTATAACTGGATGTAATAGTCGCGCTGTTGTTAAATACGCCATTGGTGCAATTTAATGCATAGCTATAATCAGCTTTGTAAGAATAGCTATCGGTGATTCCCCGCACTGGCGGTATGCTGCGATTTACACTATCGGTCCACACAGTCCCGCATAATGAATCAATATTTATTCTGGCCTCCGATGAAACGGTTACATCGTTAAACCCGCCCATAGCACCTTGTGTGTTGGTTGATACCGAAGCTGCAACTAAATCAGCAGCTTCATCTGTAGAATTAGCGTTAGGTTTAGCGCTGTTATTCTTGTTACAAGAAAGTAGCGCACCTGCAATCAAACCTATAAATGCGAATGATTTGAGTGTTTTCATAATAGCAATGATTAAAGTTTATAATATTGTTTCGTGTTAGATAAAACAATATCGTAAAGGTTTAATCATTGCTATAAATTTTACATTTTATGAAGCACTGATGCCTTCCAGGGCTTGCATATCTTCCACAGTAAGTGGCACGTCAATGGTTTTCATATTTTCTTCCAGGTGTTTTACACTTGATGTCCCCGGGATCAGCAAAATGTTATCGGCATGGTGCAGTAACCAGCTTAACGCCACCTGGTAAACGGTCGCGCTATATTTATCGGCAATTTTTTGCAGTTTCTCCTGGCTCGCGACATTGGCAGCGTTTAACGGGAACCACGGAATAAAAGCAATATTATTTTCTTTGGTATAATTCAATACTGATTCCCATTTGCGGTTATCCACGCTGTACATGTTTTGTACCGATACCACCTCGAAAAATTGCTGTGCCTTCTTAATATCGTCCACACTAACTTCCGATAAGCCGATGTATTTTACCTTACCTTCTTTTTGTACTTTCTGTAAAAACTCAAAGGTTTTTTCGGCAGGTACTTTTGGGTCGATACGATGTAATTGATAAAGATCGATCTGATCCAGTTTAAGGCGTTTTAAGCTGCCTTCTAAAGCTTCTTTAAAATGCTCCGGACTTGAATCCACCGGCCACTGATCCGGCCCAGTACGAAGCAAACCACCTTTGGTACCAATAACCAGGTCTGATTTGTACGGATACAATGCTTCAGCAATCAATTCCTCAGATACATGTGGCCCATAACTATCAGCCGTGTCAATAAAATTTACCCCTAATTCAACCGCGCGTTTCAATACACGTATTGATTCATCGTGATCTTTTGGTGGCCCCCAGATGCCTTTGCCTGTAATACGCATAGCACCGTACCCCAAACGATTTATAGTAAGATCACCGCCTAAGGTGAACGTTTTTTTGAATGATATTTTTGTGTCAGCCATGATGATTTGTTTTAATGTAGAACTCAATTTTAGCGGTTTTGTTCAATATTAAAACAATAGCAATGTCATTTTAGATGGTGTAACTGGTAACATTAATAATGTATATTGCATTAAATAAAATGGTTATGGAAGATCAGAATTACTCCAATCATCGCCGTTATGCGGCAGGGTATCATTATGTTTTAAGCGGTTTGCTTGTCATCGGCTTATTGGTTTCTATTATAAATATATTCCGGCACAAAACTTACCAGGGTGGTTTTGTAAGTTCGATACTCATTTTGTTATTGTTTGTATGTGCAGCCTTGATATGGGCCTTTCTACGCACCTTCCCTTTAAAAGCGCAGGACAGGGCTATACGTGCGGAAGAAGGCCTGCGTTATTTTATACTCACCCGTAAACCTATCGACAGCAGAATTACCATCCGGCAGGTTGCAGCCCTGCGTTTTGCGCCTGACGATGAATTAATCCCGCTTGTAGAGCGTGTCATCGCAGAAAATCTATCACCGGATGATATTAAGAAAGCGATCAAAAACTGGAAAAGCGATTATCATAGGGTGTAATATTTGAGATGATATTTTAATGAAGCTGGAAAAGCGTGATTTTGATGCGATAATAGTTGGTTCCGGTCCTAATGGATTGGCAGCAGCCATTCATCTGCAGCAAAACGGCTTATCAGTATTAATACTCGAAGCGAAAAGTGAAATAGGGGGAGGGCTTCGTTCTGCCGAATTAACGTTGCCCGGATTTACACACGATATTTGTTCAGCCATACACCCATTGGCAGTTGGTTCACCATTTTTTCAGCAACTACCGCTGGCAGATCATGGACTGCAATATATCTATCCCGAAATCGCTGCTGCGCATCCCTTTGATAATGGAACTGCCGCAGTGCTTAAACAATCAATTACCGAAACTGCAAAATTGTTGGGTAGCGACGAACAGGCTTATTTAAAGTTGATACAACCCATCGTAAATGATTGGCAAAATATTGCTGCCGATGTTTTAGGTCCGTTACATTATCCTAAACACCCGCTTGTTATGGCAAGGTTTGGTTTATCAGCATTAACATCAGCCACGTATCTATCTAAAAATTTCAAAACTGAAGAAGCAAAAGGATTATTGGCAGGAATGGCTGCCCATTCGATGCTACCACTATCTAAAATCACAACCTCTGCCATCGCATTGGTTTTAATGGCCAATGGTCATTTAAAAGGCTGGCCGATTCCAAAGGGTGGATCAAACCGGATAGCGAATGCCTTAGCATCTTATTTTATATCGATAGGCGGGAAGATTGAAACCAATACCTATGTAAAATCACTTGAGGAACTGCCATCATCTCACGCGGTGTTGTTTGATATTTCACCCAAACAATTATTGCAGATAGCAGGGCATCAATTTTCGTCTTTATACAGATGGCAATTGGAGCGTTACCGTTATGGCATGGGTGTTTTTAAGGTTGATTGGGCATTGGATGGCCCGATTCCTTTTATGGCAGAAGAATGCAAAAAGGCCGGTACCATCCATATTGGGAATACGATAGATGAAATTACCAATTCCGAGCAGCAAACATGGGATGGTCAACACCCTGAAAAGCCATTTGTGCTGTTGGCTCAACAAAGCGTTTTTGATAGAACAAGAGCTCCTGAGGGTAAGCATACCGCCTGGGCCTATTGTCATGTTCCTAACGGATCAAAGGTGGATATGACTAACGTTATCGAAAACCAAATAGAACGTTTTGCACCCGGTTTTAAAGACCTCATTTTAGCTAAACATACCATGAGCCCCGCACAAATGGAAGAATATAACCCCAATTATATCGGCGGGGATATTAATGGTGGGGTGATTGATATAGGACAGCTGTTCACAAGGCCGGCATTGCGCTGGTCGCCCTACAAAACTTCGGCTAAAGGTATCTACATCTGTTCTGCATCAACGCCGCCAGGCGGTGGTGTGCACGGGATGTGCGGATACAATGCCGCACAAAAAGTGCTTAAAGATATATTTGCCGAATAACCTGTTATAAACTATATCCATAATATTTATTATTTTCGATTCTATGGAAAAGGGACGCTTAGAAGCATTTAGTGACGGGGTAATAGCCATCATCATTACCATCATGGTTCTAGAAATTAAAATGCCAGGCGCTCACCATGATACGCTTCAATCGCTTGTTCCGCTTTACCCGGTATTTATTTGCTATGTAATCAGCTTTATTTATGTAGGGATTTACTGGAACAACCACCACCATTTAATGCAGGCCGTAAAATCTATAAACGGAGCCACGCTTTGGGCAAACTTGCACCTGCTATTCTGGCTCTCAGTAGTGCCATTGGTTACGGAATGGATGGGGGAAAATAATTTTACTAAATGGCCAACTATCATGTATGGCGTATCATTAATTATGTGCGCGGTAGCTTATGCAATACTGGTGTTAGTTTTAAAGAAACACGAAGGCCCCGACTCGCTTTTTACAAAGGCGATAGGTAACGATCGTAAAGGCAAGTTGTCTATTGTTATTTATGCCGTGGCTATTCTATTGGCGTGGGTAAATCCTTGTATTAGTTTTAGTTTATACTTTCTTGTGGCATGCATCTGGTTTATACCTGACCGGAGAATTGAGCGTAGAATTTCAGATCACAAGGAATAAGTTAAGCGATATAGGCAGGTACCGTAAATGAAAACTCGGTTCCAATGTCTTGCTGACTGGTAACCCATATTTTTCCATTACATTTTTCAACCAGGTCTTTACAAAAAAGTAATCCCATGCCGGTGCCTGATTCCTGATGAGTACCGGTACTGCTATCAACCTTGCTTTTGAAAAGCTTTTTAAGTTTCTCAGGTGGGATGCCTGTTCCTGTATCCTTAACTTTTATTTCAATCATTTCATCGTTGGTCGAGGCAACAACTTCTATAGTATCTTTTTCACCCGAAAATTTTATGGCATTAGTTATCAGGTTGCGTATCACAATGCGGATTGAATTTGGATCTGCCGAGGCCATGGTATTATCCGGAACATTATCAATCAATGTTATTCCTTTTAAGCTAGCCTGTTCCTGGTAATTTTCCATCTCATACTCAACAATATCTTTTATGGAGAAGCTTTTTACCGAGCTTTCAAAATTTTCCATCTGGCTGTTTATCCAAAATAGCAGGGTATCAAGAAAATCCGATGTATATTCAAGTTTTTTTAACACGCTCGGTATCATTTCAACCAATTCCTGGTGTGTTATGGTATCATCCTGCAACAAACCAAATAAACCACGTAAAGTGCTTAACGGTGCTCGTAAATCATGCGCGAGAACAGATATTAGCCTGTCTTTTAAAACATTAAGCTCATTAAGTTTATAGGCTTGTTCATCAATGTTCTCTTTTTGGCTTAGTACTTCATTGTTTTTATCTTCAAGCATTAAGTTTATTTTTTGCTGCTTGCGTTTTTGGTTATAATAAACAACCACAGTGCCAATCATCCCTATAATTATTATAATAAATATGGTGTTTAACAACCGTTGATTGTGCAGTTTTTGCTTGTAAAGCAGATCTCTTTCTTGTTGTTGTTGCTGTTGCTGGCGTTCTTTGGCCGCAAAGTTCAATTCAAAATTATATGAAGCTTGCTTTTGCATACTTTCATTGCCTTTCAATTGATTTTTCAGATCAACATACTCGTTTAAATATTTATATGCCTCTGCATAATTACCTAAACCTGCAAGCGTTTGATGCAACTGCTCTGTAGCTTTAGCCCGAACAGATAAATCACCTAGCTTAAGCGCATACATCTGGCCCTGCATAGCATATTTATAAGCACGTTTATAATCTTTTTGTAGATTATAAACAGTAGCGAACCCAATAACAGCCATTGCTTCATTATTAACAAATTTATAATTTGAAGCGATCTGCAATGAAGCATCAAGATATTTTGTAGAAATTTTAATGTCATTTAAATGCCCGTAACATAAACCCAGATCGGTGTATATTTGCCCTAAGCCGTCTTTATCATCCTGTTTACGGGCAATCACTAAAGCCGATTTTAAGTGAATAATTGCGTCTATATATTTTCCCTGTGCAAGCAAAATTTCACCAATATTCTCATCAACAGTGCCAAGGTCCTGTGCATCATTTATTTGTCGTGAGATGATGATTGATTTGTTAAAATATTCAAGGGCATCCGGATAAACCTCAGTGCCTTGTAATATTACGCCAATGTCATTATATATTTCGGCCGATAATGCTTTATAATGATTTTTCAGTGCGATAAAAAGGCCTTTATAGTAAAAGTCAAGTGCTTTTGGTATTATACCCTCGCTGTAATAAACTATACCTATATTTTTGTAAGTATCTGTAAGGCCTAACTGGTTGTTTATTTGAAGGTTTATTTGTTCGGCCAGGTTTAAATAATAAAGGGAAAGTTTATAATTTGCCAGCAAGTTATACATGCGGCCATATAGAACATAACTTGCGGCAAGCCCTTTTTTATTGTTTAACTTTTTATAAATGGCAATCGCCTGGTCAAAATCAATTATTGCCTGTTCAGAGTGGCCTTTAAAATAAGTAACATGCCCTATTTGTAATAGCCCGGCTGCTATACCTTCACCATAATTAATTTTTTTTGATAGCTGGATACTTTTATTACCATAATAATAAGTACTATCCGTATTCGTACGGAAATAATCCTCCGCCAATTTATTCAGTTTGTTAATAACTGAAGTGTCCGGAGTTGCCCCTGAGTTTGCCAGTAAATTTTTGACGCTGTCAATTTCTCCAACTCCTACGTTAGCAAAACTCGACAGGTAAAAAAACGAAAAAAGAAAAATCAGAAAAAATTTCAATGTTAAACCTATCTCTCTATATAATCAGTTAAATCCCAAGGGCTAAGTTGCTGGGTTATACGTAAAAAACAACAAAGATGTTTAATGCTAATAATTATTAATTAACATCTGTTTTCGTGATAGCCCAAACAAAAAGTAATTTAATACTTCCTAAATATATGTAAAAGGGAATTGCTAATTCAAAAATTCAGTATCAGTTAGATGTTTTTTTAATCCTATATTGTAGTTATAGTGAAAAAGTTAAGTTATAACAATAATTTACTTTCGTTAAAGTGCCCTCATCGGGTAGAAAGTTGAAATAGTCATCAGAAAAATAAGCTGGTAAAATAATATTCGGGGATTAACGTCAAAAGGATTTAAGAAAAACCTTGTTGGTAAAGTCGTTTTATTTAAGTTTATATTGCTATTAACGTGATATTTAATGAGCGGATAATACATATCTCGTTGTTTACCAAATTATTCTTATTTTTGAGAGTTAATTTGTTTTATGCTGTCCAAAAAAACCAAATATGCCATTAAGGCACTTATTATCATGGGTAAAAATGTAGATAAACCACCCATGCAAATCGCTCAGATAGCTGAGTTGGAAAGAATACCCAAAAAATTTCTCGAATCTATCCTGCTCGAAATGCGTAATCATGGTTTCCTATATAGCAAAAAAGGATCAGGTGGGGGATATGCGCTTAATAAGGATCCCAAAGAGATCTATCTTTCGGAAATTTTGCGCCTTACCGATGGCCCGATAGCGATGGTGCCCTGCGCCAGCCTTAATTTTTATCATAAATGTGATGAATGTAAGGACGAAGTTACCTGCGGTATAAGGGCGATGTTTATCGATATTAGGGATGCAACCCTGAAAATTTTGGCTGAAACTACTATTGCTGATATTATTGCCCGGGAATCAACACTTGGAGCGTCATTATTGAGCATGGAATCGTAATAATCAGCACAACGTCAGCAATGCGTAATTTTCTTTTGAGCATACCGTTATAATATTCTGTATATACATCTTTGCGCATGGATCAACAACAGGTTTTTGTTAAAATGGGACTTGCAAGCTGGAACACCCAAATTGCACGTGCCGAAAAAGTGTTCAGTGCTTTTACCGACGAGCAATTTTATACAGCGGTAGCGCCCGGCAAAAACCGGATAATTTATTTATACGGACATTTAGCCGCTTACCATGATGCACTGAAGGAAACGTTGGGCTTGGGGAAAGCGTCCAGACCTGAACTTTACGAAGCTTTTCTGAAAAATGCTGATAATGGCAATGCTGAATTTCCTTCATTAGCTGAGCTGAAAAAATTCTGGCAATCAGTACATACCGAATTAAACGAACTTTTTGTAAATTTACCAGCAACGGAATGGTTTAAACGCCACAATGCGATGACGGATGAGGATTTTAAAAACGATCCATCCAGAAACAGGCTGAGTGTGTTGTTAAACCGTGCAAACCATGTAGCCTACCATATTGGTCAGGTAAATTTGGTTAAACCCGCTTTAGTTTAATATATGACCAAACTATTTGTTGTAGGATTTCCTCGTGATATGGATAAAACCGAACTGCTGGAGCTGTTTAGCTTGCATGGTTTGGTTGATCTGGTTACCGTTATCACCGATAAAGATACCGGTGTAAGCCAGGGCTATGGTTTTATTCATATGAATGATGAAGCCGGCGCCGACAGGGCTATCGCCGCATTAAATGGCGCTGAAATAGACGACAGGAAAATTACTGTTAGGGTTGCTGATGCCAAACCCGAGCCTCCGAAACCTGTATATCAACCCCAAAGGCCGGTAGTAAAAGGGAAACGGCCAAGAAGGGGGCAGCAGGATAAGCGTTACTAACTGCTTTTCTTTAATGCTAACGCTATCTTTTTTAAGGCTATTGCCAATTGATTTTCTACTGTTTTAACAGATATGTTAAGCAGCGCGGCAGCTTCCTTATATTTTAAGCCATCCTCTTTAATCAACCTGAATACCATCCTGCATTTTACTGGTAGATTATTAATTAATAAGTTCAGGTTATTTATCCGCTCTTTACCAATTAATACACTTTCAGGATCAATGGATATATAACTTTTTTCATTGCACAGCATTTCTGCATCTACATACGTATGCTTGCCCTGGTTTCTTAAATAATTTAGCGATAAGTTTTTTACTGAAACGAATAAGTAAGTATTAAGATTCTCTATCTCATTAACCACGTTCCGTTTTTTCCAAAGGTTGATGAGTACATCATGGACTATCTCTTCAGAAGCTTCTTTGCAATGTGTTAAGGATATAGCAAAGCGGTACAATTTTACAAAGTATTGCCTGTACATGTCTGTGAAAACCTGTTCATCCACAAGGGTGGTCCGCTCAAAACTTTCCTGAAGTACTACTTGCATACCCGAGACGGTAGTTTATAATTGTAAAATAAAGGTAGAATTTTTAATCATAAAACAAGCCTTTACCGCAAAATAAATCATTTTACTAAAATGATTTAGTAAATATTTCATTTCGGCTTGGGGGTTTTATGATTTATGGGTGTCTTTAGTTATATATGGCATCAGAAGACAGAGTTTGGTTATTAATTTCAAGGTCTATTTCGGGAGATATTACCGAGGCTGAGGCCGGGGAATTGGAAAATATTTTCCGGGAGCAACCTGAATTCCGTGCCGATTACGAAAACTTAAAAAAAATCCGGATTGAACCACGAGGGATTATATCGCTGGAAGAACGCCGCGCGCTTGAAAGAGGGATAGAGAAATTTAAGCTCTCCATAAATGAAGAAGATGGATTTAATGATGTACCACTTTTTGGTACTCACCAACTAAAACCACTAAGGCGCAAACGCAGCAAAATATGGATGGCTGCGGCCTCAGTTATCACGTTGTTGTTTGCAGGTGCATATACATTATCCCATCATAAAAATACTTCTTCTAATCAGCAGGTATTGGCCGCTCAATATGGTAAGCGTATACATACTATACTTCCTGATGGTTCATCAGTATGGCTTAATTCAGGCTCATCAATAAAATATGCCAACAACCTGGTTGTAAATGGTAAAAGAGAGGTGTTGTTAATAGGCGAAGGTTATTTTGATATAAAGCACGATGCAAAACATCCGTTTATTGTACATGCCGGTAAACTTAATATAGTTGTTTTGGGTACCGCTTTCGATGTAAAAGCTTATACAGGTGATAAATATATTGAAACAACATTAATAAGAGGTAAGGTTGAAATATTAAACGACAGCAAACCAGACTCGAAAATCGTGCTGTATCCTAATGAAAAAGTTAGTGTAAACACTAATCAAAACGAAGTAAAAGAAGTTAAGCTGGTTACTAAGGCACCGATTGCTGATTCTGTATCGTCTGAAAAAAATACCCCGCCAACATTACCTGATGAAGATATAACTGAAACAAGTTGGGTTACTAATAGTTTAAGTTTTAGTAAAGAAGACTTTACAGACCTTGCCAAGCAACTGGAACGCTGGTATAATGTTGAAATAGTTTTTGATAATGATAGCTATTCAGCAAAGCAGTTCACCGGTACATTCAAAAACCAAGATATAAATGAGGTGATGCGTGCATTACAATTTACGCAGCCTTTCCACTACGCAATAACCAATAACCAAATACATATATGGTAACCAACTGTATAAACCAAATAAATTAACGGGAAGAAAGGAAGAAACTCTATGACATAACAATACTTCAACGCCAAGTTTTATTAGCCCTAAAAAAAATAAGGAAGTGCGGGAACACTTCCTCAGTTAAGGCTAACCAATACAACCGAATTTCTGGCTGGATCTCAGGCTTTATTAGATTTTATTAACCTCAACTTTCAAAAGTATGAAAAAAACTTTTAGTTCTTTCATTAAGCAACCTATTGTCAAAAAAACACTATTGTACGTGAAATTAACATTTGCTTTGTTCTTGCTTACCCTATTGCATGTTTCGGCAAAGGTGCACTCGCAAGACAAAATTAACCTCAACGTTAAAAACGTTAGTTTTGATAAGTTATTTGACCTCCTGGAGAAAAAAAGCAATTACACGTTTTTATACAACAACCAGGCCATCCCTAGCGGAACAGTAAACGTAGACGTAAAAAACGTAAGCGTACCACAGATTTTGAGCGATGCTCTGGCAAACACAGGGCTATCATTCAGGATATTATCACAAAAACTGATAGTTATAACACAAACAGTCAGCCCCAAAACGGCTGATATAACTGTTACCGGTAAAGTTACCGATGCTTCTGGTTTACCCTTACCGGGTGCAACTATCAGCATAAAACAGGGCAGGAGCCTAACGGTTTCTGATCAGAACGGTGCTTTTAAAGTAACTGTCCCGGAGAATACCGTATTAATTGTATCATTTATTGGTTATCAATCGCAGGAAATTGCTGTGGCGGGTAAAACCGAAATTTTAGTTACACTTAAAGATGACAACAGCAACCTGAATGAAGTAGTAGTAGTAGGTTATGGAACACAACGCAAGAAGGATTTAACCGGTGCTGTATCATTAATCAGCAGCAAAGATATTGACGCGATCCCGGTTGGTGGTGTCGATCAGATCATGCAGGGTAAAGCAGCTGGTGTAACCGTAACTCAAAATACAGGCGCGCCGGGCGACGCGATCGCGGTTACTATACGCGGTATCGGTACATTAAATAATAATAGTCCGCTTTATGTTGTTGATGGTGTACCAACTCAAGGCGGCATCAATGAAATATCCCCGGATGATATAGAAAGCATCAACATACTTAAGGATGCTTCTTCAGCAGCTATCTATGGTGCCAGGGCAGCAGGCGGTGTTGTTATTGTAACCACCAAACGTGGTGCCGCAGGCAAAACCAAATTAAGCTTTAATGCCTACACAGGTGTACAGGTTGCCGAAAATTTGATTAAAATGGCAAATACATCCCAATATGTAAAGGCATACAACACGGCTGCTACTAATGATATTGGCACATCATCCGCAAGGCCATTAATAACAGATAGTTTGGCAGCTACATTATCAAATGTAAACTGGCTGAAACAGGTTTTAAAGCCTGCTCCTATAAGTAATGGCAATTTATCTGTAAGCGGCGGTAACGAGACTTCTCAATACATCGTTTCAGGTAACTACTTTACACAGGACGGTTTAATCCAGAACTCTGCATTTGATCGTTTTAATTTACGTACTGCTGTAAGCGGCGAAATATCTAAATACTTTAAAATAGGTACTAATGTAAACTTAAGCTATTCTAAAACACGTTCGGTTGGTACTTCTGGCGATGGTTTTAATGGAGCCGCGAGTATTATTCGTTATGCATTATTCCGTACATCGGGTACACCGGTTTATATGGCTAACGGCCAGTTTGAGGCGTTGCCGAAAGAACCTGAACCATGGGGTAACTTTTTAGGCGATGGATACAATCCTGTACAGTTAGCGGATAACACCGATAACAATACCTATGGATATACAATCCTGGGCGATGCTTATGCCGAATTAACACCTATCAAAGGATTAAAAATAAAATCCGACTTCGGCATAAATATGATCATGACCGATAACAAACAATTCGACGCGACTTTTGGTGGTACGAATGAAACAGGTCAAACTCAAACAGTAAACTCCCCAAATGTGCTTTCGCAGGCGCAGGATAACAACTTAAGTTATAACTGGACAAACACAGCAACGTATGATCTTACATTACAAAAACATGTTTTAAGTTTTTTAGTAGGTACCGAGATTATTAAAAACAACGACACTTACGAATCTGAATACCGTAACACGTTTGCCAATCAATCTCCTGATTTTCAGTATTTAGATCAGGGCGCATCGGCCAGTCAGCAAAATGGTGGCGGCGAAACGCATTTAGCTTATGCGTCATTATTCGGCCGCATTAACTATCAATACAATAACAAATACCTGGCGAGTGTGAACTTCAGGCGTGATGGCTCATCGCAGCTTGACCCTGATGCTCAATATGAGAACTTCTATTCAGGCTCATTAGGATGGAGGATCGACCAGGAAGATTTCATGCAGAGTGTTAAACAAATATCTACTCTAAAATTAAGAGCGAGCATTGGCCAATTAGGTAATTCACAAATAGGCACATATCCTTATACCTCCCTTTTAAATGGAAGCTTTTATTATCCATTTGGCGGCACAAGCACACAAGGGTATAGCATAACATCATTGGGTAACCCAAACATCAAATGGGAAACTAGTACCCAGTGGGATGTAGGTATGGATCTTGGTTTATTCCAAAACGCAATCATGTTTACTGCTGATTATTATGTAAAAAATACTTCAAATGTGTTGCTAAATTTAACCGAGCCACCAAGTGCCGGTGGTGCTGAAACCGGAGGGTTTACAACTCCTGCGGTTAATGCCGGTAAAGTGCGTAACAGCGGTTTGGAACTAGAATTAAGTTACAAACACACCATAAATAGTGATTGGAGCTACAATCTTAGCGGTAACTTCGCTACAGTAAATAACGATGTTGTATCGCTGGATGGTGGCGCGCCAATTGCCGGTGGCCGTATCGGTGGAAGTTCATATTACTCAACGCTTACAGAAGTAGGCCACCCTATCGGATCGTTTTATTTGTTACAACAGGAAGGTATCTTCCAGAACCAACAGCAAATTTTCACACATGCATATCAGGGCCCAGGTATCAGGTCGGGTGATGTGATGTATAAAGATGTAAATGGTGATGGTGTGATTGATGATAACGACCGTGTATTTGCCGGTAGCCCTATACCTAAGTTTACTTATGGTTTTACGGCTCACATTCAATACAAAAACTTCGATCTGAATATCTTTTTACAAGGTGTATATGGCAACAAAATATACAACCAGGTGCTTACAGATATTGAAGGATTCTACCGTCCGTTTAACATAACCCAACGTATTGCCCAAAACGCATGGACAGGTCCGGGTTCAACCAATACCTACCCGATATTGTCATGGGCAGATGCCGCGAACAATACGCAAAATTCAACGCGTTTCCTGGAAAGCGGATCGTACATGAGGCTTAAAAATGTGCAGTTAGGTTATAAACTTGGCAAAAAAGTATTGAATAGCCTGGGTATTTCTGCACTAAGGGTATATGTAAGTGCTCAAAACCTACTGACCATTACCAAATATACCGGCTTAGATCCTGAGCAGTATATGAATAATGATGATGCTGCCGATGGTGTTAGAGCCGTAGGTATCGACTATGGAACCTATCCATCAGCGCGCGTAGTTACTGTAGGTGTAACGGCTAATTTCTAAATCTTAAATAGTAAAAAGATGAAAGCAAAAAATTTAACAATATACTTTATAGCCGTCCTGTTTTTTACCACCGCAGGATGCAAAAAACTACTGGATCAGCCCGTGCTTGGCCAGTATCAGTCAACCAATTTTTTCACTTCGGATGCTAATGCCATATTAGGCGTAAATGCGGCATACAGCTTTCTTTCATTCACCGATGCATCTTCAAACGCCATTTGGGTGCTAGGTGATCTGGCTTCGGATGATGCCATAAAAGGCGGAAATGCTGGTGATCAGAACGACTTTCAGTTGGTAAACGAATTCAACATCTTGCCGTCAAACTCAGCCGTAGAAGCGGTTTGGAAGCGGTATTATGATGGCGTTTTCAGGTGTAACGTTGTAACTACCGGTTTAGCTGCACCTGTCACAGGTATTGATGAAGCTACCCGCACCTCCGTTTTAGGTCAGGCTGAATTTTTAAGGGCTTATTACTATTTCAACTTAACAGTGGCTTACGGAGCAATCCCATTGCATTTGGCCGTGGAATCGCCAACAGAAGAGCAAAAGCCAATCTCTGCCCAAACTGTAATTTATGCACAGATAGAAAGTGATTTAACCGCGGCTGCCGCGGCTTTACCAACAAGCTGGACCGGTGCTGATGTAGGCCGTGCTACCAAAGGTGCTGCATTGGCTTTGTTAGCTAAAACCTATCTGTTTGAGCAAAAATGGGCGCTTGCCGCCAGTACCGCGCAAGAAGTGGATGCTTTAGGTATTTACAGTTTATTGCCTGTTTTTGCAGATAACTTTAGAGCTGCCACAAAAAACAATGCTGAAGGTATATTTTCTATACAACATCAAACAGGTTTAACGCCTTTTCAAGGTAATTCATTAAACCAATGGTTTGCGCCGCGTTCATTAAACGGATATGGGTTCTTTTATCCAACACAAAGCCTGGTTGACAACTTTGAATCTTCACCCTCGGGAGTAGTTGACCCTCGTTTAGATTATTCTATAGCACGTGCCGGTCATCCATACTTTGACAGCGCTTTCGATCCTACCTGGACTACTACCGGATATTTAAGTAAAAAGCATTGTGAGCCACTATCTGAAGTGCCTGAAAGCGTAAAAGGCGATGGCAACTTAAATTACCAGGCCATTCGTTTTGCTGATGTACTATTGATTGAAGCAGAAGCTTTGAATGAGTCGGGCAATAGTGCCGCTGCATTAGCACCATTAAACAGGGTGCGTAAACGTGCCCGTGAAAGCTATTTGTATGATAGCACTTTGCCGGGTTATGGTACTGTGCCTGCCGGTTTGTTACCTGATATTACAGTAACCGACCAAACCCAGTTACGAGCTATCATTCAAAGAGAGCGACGTTCTGAATTAGCCTTAGAGTTTCATCGTTTCTTTGATATAATCCGTTACGGACAGGCTTATGCCGCTACAGCACTGGCAAGCCAGCCTTTGTTTAATTACAGTAACAATAAGTTTTTCCCGATACCGGAAAGCGAAAGGCAAACCAATTTGAAGTTAGGCTTATAGTAGTAGACTTTTTAAATTATTCAAAATGAAACAACTTAAAAAAATAGTAACAGCGCTAATTATGTTAGCGGTTGTTATAACCATATTTCAATCGTGTAAAAAAAGCGATGGTACAGCAAATTATAATGCCGACAAATCAAAGCTGGGTTTACAAATAGATACTGCAAATGCATTATACAACGCTGCGGTTGAAGGCAAGCAAGCTGGCGAATATTCGGTAGGATCAAAAGCGATATTTAAAGTATCGATAAATTTAGCACAAAGCGTTTTAACAGGCAATACCTTTACCCAATACCAGGTGGACAATGCATTAGCTAATCTGATACGTGCTGAGGCTACTTTTGCAACTAACCTGATTCAACAAATATCTGCCGCTAATCAGGTAGCGTATTGGAAGTTTGATGGCGATGCTACCGATGCATCAGGTAATGGCTTTAACGGTACACTACAAACAGGATGGATAGGCAGTACAGCGGCAACCGCAACGGATGGCGCCACATTACCTGTTTTAACAACCGACCGCTACGGCACTGCTAACCATGCTTATTACTTTAATAATGGCGCTTATATCGAAGTACCATATAACACAGCATTAAGGCCAAGCAGCTTTACTATAAGCGCATGGATAAAACCAACAGTTACCAATGCAGGGAATTACATCATCTCGTTAGACAGGTGGAACGGTTACAAATTCCAGATACAGTCAAATAATTTTCCATATCTAACCATCATGACTGATCAGGGAGATTTGGATATTGATGATAATCCGGGTGCTGTTCAAGTAAATGTATGGTCGCAGGTTGCGGTGTCGTTTACCAATGGTACAATGGTGTTTTATATAAATGGTAAAGTTTCTAAAACAGTAACGGCCAATGGCAATCCTATCCCGATTGGTACAATAACAAATCTGTCAATAGGTAACGAAATGCCTAAAGAAGCTTACAACTTTACTAATGCATCAAGCCCTAATTATTTTTATGGCGCAAGCTATTTTATGGGTTCGATAGATGATGTGCATTTATATAATACCGTTTTAACGCCAACACAAATAAACTCCTTGTATACCATGGAGCAACCGTAATGGTTAAAGTGTTTACATAAACTTAAATCATATCAATGAAAAGTTACACAGTATTAATATCAATAGTAGCCGCCTTAGGGGGGCTACTATTTGGGTTTGATACGGCAGTAATAGCCGGCGCCCTGCAATATTTAAAACCCTATTTTCATCTGAACGATGCTGAACTCGGGCTGGTGGTGGCGGCTGCTTCAATAGGCTGTATCCCAGGCGCACTATTTGCCGGTTATTTGGCCGATAAATACGGGCGTAAAAACCTGATGATCGTAACCTCCATTCTGTATGTTATCGCAGCTATTGGTAGTGGTATTGCCGGTAGCTTCGCGCAACTGGTTATTTATCGCCTCGTGGGTGGCGTTGCAATAGGGATGGCATCAACGCTTGCACCTATTTATATTTCAGAAGTTGCCCCGCCAACGTTCAGGGGTAGATTGGGTATGTTGCAGCAACTGGCTATCGTAACGGGTATATTGCTGTCATTTATTTCCAATTATCTGATCGTAAACAGCTCATTTTTATCTCCGGGAGATGATTATTGGCGCTATATGCTCGCGGCAGCTGTGATACCTTCGGGGATATTCTTTTTCTTATTGCTTTTGGTGCCGGAAAGTCCTAGATGGCTAATATCAAAAGATAAAATAATCGATGCTAAAAAGATCTTCGGTAAGATTTATTCTGAACAGGAAAGCCAGGCACAGGTTAAAATAGTAAGTGATAATATAGCCTCAGAAGAGAAACCCGCGCTACGGGATGTATTAACGCCGCGCTTTAAAAAAGTAGTGATAATAGGCCTAGTATTCGCATCTATCGCGCAGCTTACAGGTATTAACATTGTATTTTATTATGCTCCGTTAATATTTGCTAAAACACATGTGGGTGGGAGTGTGCTATTCCAAACCGTTTTAACAGGTGTAGTAAACCTGATATTTACATTGTTGGCATTCCCGCTTATTGACAGGTTGGGGCGCAAAAAACTATTACTTGCAGGCTCATGCATAATGGGCTTGTGTATGTTTACACTGGCTGCATTGTTTTACTTCGATATGTTGCATAATTACTTCGTACTGGCTACCATATTTGTTTATATAGGTGGTTTTGCCTGTACATGGGGAGTTGTATTATGGGTCTACGTCGCTGAGATATTCCCTAATAAAATACGCGGTAACGCGACCTCTATAGCGGTATTCGGTAACTGGGTGGCCAATACCATTGTCTCCTTAACCTTTCCTGTTATGTTAGCGCAATTAGGGGCAGTGGCAACGTTCGGCATCTATGGCATTATCAATATCAGCATGGTGTTGTTTGTAAGCAGGTATGTATTCGAAACCAAAGGTGTTCCGCTCGAAAAAATTGAGGAGCTGTATGCTAGTGTTTAATCTTTAAAACATCAATTAAATGAAAAATAAAATGAATATAGTCTGGGTTCTGTTATTGACTTTATCGTCATTCAGCGCTTTTGCCCAATCTACCGTTAATAAACTGCCATACTGGGCCTTTGGAGGCTTTGTTCGATCTGAAAATATCGATCCAATCATTTCTCCTGATACTGCAGCGAGGTTTTTAGACCCCATGAGTAATAAAAGGGTGGGATGGGAAGCTAATGACACTTTTAACCCCGCAGCTGCGCTTAAAAACGGCAAAATAGTGGTGTTATATCGTGCTGAGGACAAGTTTGGTGTTGGAATTGGTTTCCGTACCTCGCGACTTGGATATGCTGAAAGCGCTGACGGCATTCACTACAAAAGAAAATCGGAGCCGGTATTATACCCTGCTAATGATGTAGGAAAAAAATACGAATGGCCGGGAGGTTGCGAAGATCCACGTGTGGCAGTTACGCCAGCCGGAACTTACGTTGTTTTTTATACCGAATGGAACCGTGATATTCCTCGTTTAGGAGTAGCTATCTCGACTGATCTTATCCATTGGAAAAAGTTCGGGCCAATATTTAAAAAAGCTTACAATGGCAAATTCTTTAATATCGCCAGTAAATCAGCTTCTATCTTAACCGAAGTGGTAAATGGCAAACAAGTCATTACAAAGAGCAATGGCAAATATTGGATGTACTGGGGAGAACAGCATGTGTATGCAGCAACATCAACAAATTTAACCGACTGGGCACCTGTTGTAACCGGTAATGGCGAACTTAAAGAGCTGATATCGCCACGAATAGGTTATTTTGATAGCGATCTTACAGAATGTGGCCCTCCTGCAATAAAAACTAAAAATGGTATCATTCTATTTTATAATGGTAAAAATAAAGCCGGTGATGGGAGAGACACAAGGTTTAATGCTAACTCATATTGCGCAGGGCAGGCATTGTTTGATAAAAACGATCCTTCCAAACCAATAACCCGTTTAAATTTACCTTTTTTAAGGCCGATGATGCCATTTGAAAAAAGCGGTCAATATGTAAACGGAACCGTGTTTATTGAAGGCATGGTCTACTTTAAAAAGAAATGGTTTTTATACTACGGCTGTGCCGATTCAAGGGTAGCTGTTGCTGTGTATGATCCAATGCACCCGGCGGCGCCTGATCCGGTGACTGATAGATAATTATTTAAGCAAAGCCTTTGAGTTACTCAAAGGCTTTTTTGTTTGGCATTATTTGAAAAATGCAAATACTTGAATTTAATACATACAGGTTTATATCTTTACCGTATTCTTTATCTGCAATTCATGATCATCGTAATTCAATGTAAAGACCAGGTTGGCCTGGTTGCATCTATATCAGCAATACTCGCAAAGCATCAACTTAATATAATCTCCATGCGCGAGCATGTCGACAAAACGGAGAATCTGTTTTTCCTGCGTCTTAATATCGATGATAGTAAGGATGAGGTATTATTGGAAACTTATATTAAAGAGGTATTGCCACCGGGAGCCATCATATCCATCAACCCAAAACCAAGTAAAAAAGTTATTGTAATGGTAAGCAAGGAATACCACTGCCTGGCAGATATATTAATCCGCAATTATTTTGGAACATTTGGAGCCACAGTGCAGTGTGTTATTGGAAACCATGCTATTTTGCAGGAGATATGCCAGCGGTTTGATATGCCGTTTTATCACGTATCGCATGAAGGTATTAGCAAAACTGAGTTTGAAAATAGAGTTGCCGCTATAATTGATCAGTACAATACAGATTATATAGTGCTTGCTAAGTTTATGCGGATATTATCCCCGTCTGTTGTCGCAAAATTTCCGATGAGGATTATAAATATCCATCATTCATTTTTACCGGCCTTTATTGGAGCTAATCCGTATCGACAGGCTTTTGAAAGAGGAGTGAAACTAATTGGCGCTACTGCTCATTTTGTTTCTAATGAATTGGACGAGGGGCCGATCATCGCGCAGCAAATCATCCCGGTAAATCACTCTTTTACCGCGGCAGATATGGTTCAGGCGGGTAAAGAGATCGAAACTTCGGTACTTGCAAAGGCACTTAAATTAGTCTTCGAGGATAGGGTATTTGTTTATAACAACAAAACAGTGGTTTTTGAATAAACTGAATAAGTTATGGGGGGATATCGGAATTATAATTACATCCCCCACAAATTAATTATTTTAACAATAATACAGGTACTGCCGAACTTGCGGCTAATTGATGAGAAATACTTGTATGCATAATTGATTGAAAGAAACTGTATTTATGCGGTAATGCAATAACCAATTGCGCATCCTTCTGTGCCGCGAATTGAAGAATTCCACTAATAACATCTGTATCCTCAAGAAAGAAATATTTAGGATCGTATTGTTTCAACATTTTATGCAGCGTAGTTTCTTCAACGGCTCTTTCGGCATCTCCGTGCAAATGTTTGCCTTTGTCATCAACATTCACCACCATTAATTCTGCTTTCTTTTTATCAAGCAACCGTTGTAATGCCTCCAGCGGCACTGTATCTTTAACTTTATTAAAATCGATAGCAACTACAACCTTACTTACTTTTTTATAAGTATAAGCGGGGGGTACTACAATAATTGGTATGGGGCTTGCTTTTGCTATTTTAATAACGTGGCTGCCGATATGACTATCTTCAGTACTGCTGTTTCCGCGGCTTCCCAAAATGATCAGATCAACTTTTTTTGAGATTGAATTTTCAATTACAGCACGCAATAAATGTGATCGGTTTAAATGCACACTAATCTCAACTCCTGACCTAACTTGTTTAACTAATTTATGTTTTAATAAGGTTAATTTTTCTATCCTGTCTGCAGCGTTTTGTTCAATATCTTCTTCGCGTAATAAAACCATGTCGGGGCTTGGTAAACTGGTTTCATAAATGGAAACATAATACGCGTTTAATAAAATAATATGATCAACGTTGGTTTGATGGCTTAATGCTGCGGCATATTCTGCTGCGTTAATTGATGCTTTTGAGAAATCAATAGGAACAAGATAGGTTTTCATATTACAGAAATATATTACTCATTCAACTTTAAAAGTTATCCTAATGTTTTTAAGAAATGTTAATAAACATAATGAACAAGCATTATTATCCTCATGTTATTTATTTAGGTTGATTTTCTGTAGTATTTGACAGTGATGATGTTGTCGGATCAGTTTGGATATTGTCTGCGACTCCTGTTGAGGTAGGAGTTGTAGATAATGAACCCGTAACTGGAGGTGAAACAGGCTGAGGAGTTACAATAGCTGTTGCTGCAGGCTGAATTATTGAAGAACCTGTACCATTTGAAGTTCCGCTATTTTCAGTTGTTTTTAAGCCTAAATAAGTTCCCGCGCTAATACCCATTAATCCCAGCAAATCATTATTTATTATGGTACCATCGGGAATCTTGGAGCTGGTCATGACGTAATATATATAAATAACCCCTACAATAGCTGTCCATATTACGTTTTGTAAGCGATGTATGCTTATACCGTTATCGTCAGAAATTATATCGGTTAAAAATCCCTTCGAGGGTAAATCCTGTTGCGAAATTGTGCCAGCAGCACTATCTTTTTGGCTGTTATCAATTACTTTGGCTACAACGCTTGTACCTGCTGCAATCCCCAAAAGTACCAGGTTTACAGGAGGAAGGTTAGGAATTACAATTGATGCGCCCGAAGAAAGATATATAACAACATATATGAAAGTGCTGCTTATGATTACAGTCCAAAAAGTAAGTTGTGTTCGGCTAAGGCTGAATGCCGGCTTGGGGTTTTTGATATTATTGGCGGCCGCGATATTAGTATAGTTGTTCTGATTAAAAACCTGATTACGCAGCATTTCTGATTTGTTTGCAACAACAACTACAACAATGGTTAATATTAAAAGAATGGTAAGATATAGGTACATAACAAAAGGTTTAGTAATATGGTGATTGAAAATTATATTAAATTTATAAACTATAAATGAAATATGCAACTGAATTGCTTAGCTATTAGGTAGTTAAAGTGTTTGAGGTGTGGTTTGTTTTATAGGCAACAAACTAGATTTTAAGATTTAGCTTTTATAACTACGAAAAAAACTGTTTATTTGCACCCCCGGTAAAAAACGACTTGGTAGCTCAGCCGGTAGAGCAACTGACTCTTAAGTTGTGTCCTTCCTTGCTAAGCAAGCTCTCCAAGCCCCATTTGTATGCTTCCATCACTGTTTGTGCAGACTATGTGCAAACACCAACAACCTTGTTAAAAATTAATGAACTGTATTGCTAAGTTAAACTGTTTGCTGTACATCGTCAACAAACCTTTGTAAGTATTCTCTAAGTATACTCGAATGCTTGTAGTTGCTCTCTTCTCGTCTTCATTGTCTCTAAATTAAGTGAGTGAATAATTAAAGCCCTCAACTCAGGTTTGTAGCAATCAAGAAAGAAAGGAAACGGAATAAATGTAGGGTAGAGGGTGAGAATGTGTTTATGCCGTAGTCTTTCGTTCGCTTCAGCAGCTACAGCCCTACCTTTGCTTGCGATTATGTACTCGCTCTCTTCCTCAATTGCCTCCAAACAACTTTGTATAATCCATTATCCAAAGAAAACTCAATTTACCTCTTTATAGGGGTATGAATATTTCTTGGATAACTTAGTAGGTGTATTTCTTGTTAGGGGAACAGAATTGGCAACGCTAGGCTGACTAAGCTTAGCGTTCCACTCTTAAATAATTGCTTTTACGTTCATGAAACCAGATGACAAGGTTGCCTGTAAGCATACTCGTTGAACTTGCTAACCAAAGCCAGTAACCGAGCTGATACACTGTTATATCGTTTTCTTCGCCTCCCTCGTTCACTATAACCTTCTTAAAGAAGAGAAACGAGCAAGCCAAAACTGTACTTATTATACTAGCTATCAATGATGCTTTATGATCGGTGTTACGTTTGTACCATGAGTAGAACAGAATCGGGTTCGCGAGCCAGGTACAACTAGATGCGGAAGCAAAGAACCCAAAGGCTCCGGAAAATAAAATTGCCAACCCTGAAAATGAGGTAGAACAGCCAACCCCGTCAGTACAGTATGTAGGTTGAGTTATTGCAACAAGGAAAAGACCTATACTTAAGAAGTAGAGAACTCTACGGATCAATACACTGTCACGGATGGAATCTCTGAACATGTGAAGTAGTTGGTAGTGGTAAAGGTATACTATACAATCATCAATAGCAAGTTCACTATTAGTTGGCTAGAAGAGGCTGGTTTGTACTCCATTAATCGGTTGCGCTGCTTTGATAGGTTCAAATGAAGTAGTAAATGCAGGTTTAGTTTGTTGCTTTACGGGCCTTAACCAAATATAGCTTAACTCCGGTTGATCGAACTCGATGTAGTAGGGCATGCGATAACCATTGACTAAGGTTGTACTTACCTTGTAGCCCTTGTAAAAGTCATTGCTCAATGTGTTCATGTGGGCTACTTCACCTTGTAAAGAATTAAGCAGTATGTTTACAAGGGTCATCTTGCAGCAAGTTATGTCAAGGTCTGCTCCATAAAACAATGCCTTACGATTGATCTTAGCAGCAGCTAACAGCATTCTACCACTACCACAGGTTGGGTCACAAACGGTTTGGTTATCTTCCAAAGTTTCACCAATAGTTATGCTCGCCATCATGTCGCACATATGTTCAGGTGTCCAAAATTGGCCATTGTGACCACTCGAAATAGCTTGTTGATACAACTCGCCCAACGGGTCTGCAAAGTTCTCTGAGCCGTCTCCAATGAGCGATAGTAAGGTGACAAGTTGGGTTACTTTAGGATGATTTCGATAGGTTTCGAGTGCTTGTTGTTGAGCTTCTACACCCTTGTGCATTTTAAAAGGTAGGAGTGTCCATTCGAGTAGATTGGTAAAAGCAGAATGTAAGGATTGCCCGTAAGCGAACTTTTCAAATTCCTTAAGTAGTTGTTTAATGTCTGTCATGGCAGTAAGTTTTATGTCGAGTGAATTCTCGAACGACTCACTGCTGAGCAGCAGCATTAAAGCAAGGTGGAGATATAAAAGCTGTGGAGGTTCCCAAAGGGATACCCTGGTTTTATATGCTACCTTGAAACGAAGTGGTTGTATGCTGATGCTTCAGCTAACTTTGTGAAGAGATTTACTGCATTTACATATTCAGTACATATTGGGTTTAACTCGTAACACTACCAGTATTGGCACTAAAGCCAATAGATGTATTTATAGAATAATTTAGATTGCTACAGTTGCAAATTGGATTGATTGGGAAAAATGGTTTTGCCCTTTGACCTAACTTCTTATAAGCCTACATAGCTGTACCAACTATTAAGGTATTGCACATTTATTTTTTATAAGGTATAGTATATACCAATTCACTAAAAAATGTTCCCTTATAAATAGATGAGGCAGGATTCTATCTAACCTCTCACCATATTCTAAAAGGATAGATTCTATCCCTCAATAGCTTCATTTTCCTAAACAGTACTTTGCTACACTTTTAGTGAAAAATGGGCTCTATACCCCTATCTAATCAACTGTAGCAAAATATGAATCCAAGAAAAACCAGAAACTCACATTTATAGAGGGAGTTAATTTTTTGGATTGAAGAAGTATTGCTCTTGCTTGATTCTTTAAAAGCTTACATTTCTAAACAGTTACATATTCTACTCCACAGATGGCCTCATCCAACATGCTAAAACAAGAATAGCTTATAAGAAGTAAATTACAAAGCCCGGTGCCCGCCAGGCTTTGTTTGAGTTAAGCTGTAAACTGATTACATTTTAGATCGATTTATAAACTTCGACGAATGAGAGGTTTCTTGATAAGGGATTTTGCCCACATAATCACTTGTTGTATTCCCCTGATATAATCTTCGGTTGTAGTGGTACCTTTTATATTTGCTAAGGAGCCTCTGCGAGGACTGAAATAGTTGCTATTCCCTTAAATTAATAAGTCCCTTCTGTATGACCGTATGGCGTCTTATATAAAATCTTCTGACCTTTTTTAGTGTATAAAACTTTTAATTTTAAGTCTTTTCCATTGCTGAAATAATAAAACCAGACACCTTGCTTTAACTGATTGATAAATTGCCCCTTTATCAAGATTACTCCACTTTCGCTATATTGCTCATAAGACGAAATTGTATCTGATTTGTACAAATTATCAATTTGTTTTGCAATCAAAATGCCATTTTGAAAAGTCTTAGTCACACCAAATGCCTTACCATTTAAATAAGTTTCTTCTGTCTCTACTTTACCTGAGCTATCTATCGTTACCCATAATCCATTACGCTTTCCGTTTAGGGTAGCTCCAATTTGCCTGTCTTTTTGAGGTAAGTATGTTCTATCGACAATTTCGACCACAGAGTTTTTATTACATTTTGGATTATTGCATGATAACGTACAGCATGCCATTAATATCAATAGAAAATTACCTTCTGTCCTCATATTCTTTTGTAACTCTTTTGTCATCATCATAAGATTTAATAAATTTTGATTGATTCTCCCAAAAATCCAATTCATGAATATAATTAATAAAATTGGGGACCTTGTCATGTAATAATAATTGGTGATCGTTAGCCTCATTTTCAATCACTCCTAACCTATTATTATAAGCCGGCGTTCCGGGCTGGATAACTCCACTATTTAATTGTTGTCTCAATTGCTCAATTCTCATTTGTTCAGGTTGAATATGAACAAACGCCTCGTGACCCAACGTTTCAGTTGCATTCTCGGCTTCATTAGACAATTGAACAAAAAAATCGACTCCTTTACGTACGTCATAAGCTGGAAGTGGATCTCCTCCTCCATCTGTTTTATTGGTTATGGACTGATGAGGATCATTAAGTTGTCTGACTTCAGTCATAGCTTGTGCTCCTAATTCTGGTGTACTAACAAGTTGAAGTCTGTCGCCGGCAAATTTTCCATCCTCGCCACTTCCATTTTTATATGTATATTTTGTCCCGTCTACAGAAAAAGAAAAAGACTGCCCCTTTTTCAAGAAGCTATTTAAAAAATCTTGGCCTTTTCCGGTTTTGGATAGGTTGAGTAAGGCCTTGTTATCTTTTGTACTTGTTAAACCACTCGGATCAACATCTTTTCCGTTTAAATCAATCAAACTAACAGGTGAGTTATTTGCAAAAGCATAGCCGGAAACACCAAAATATTTTTCTGCCATCGGGTCAATGACCATCCACCTGGCAATAACCGGATCATAGAACCTTGCGCCATAATCGTATTGCCCTAACTCTTCCTGCAACTCTTTCTTATTGTAAAGATATTCATTTTTAGGACTAACAACTGTTCCGCTTGAAATTTCCAACCCAAAAGGATAGTAGTCATCGGTTTGAACGGATGAGGCAGTTCCTGAATAGGTATCAAAGCTTACTCTTTCATTGCCTAAGTGATCGGTCAGGCTATACTCATAATGATAATTGCCCCCGCTGTTTAAAGCGCGGCCCTCCTCGGTTTGGATAAAGTCTATGGTGCCATCGCTTTTATGCTGTATTCCACTGATATAATCCTCTGTACTGGTAGTGCCATTGATCACCGATACTTTCCGCAACTTGGTGCCATCGGCGTCATAAGTATAGGTGACTGTCCCGGTCGGCAGGGTATATACCTGCGGCAGGTTTAGCATATTGTAGCTGATGCTCTTATTTTGGAGAGTGTTACCTACGTTAGCTTGTGAATAAGTATTGCCATTATTATCATACAGATAATTAGTCGTTCCGCTTACCATGCCCGAATTGCTGCCGTTTCCGTCAATTACCTTTTGCAATGCGTTAGTAAAGTTTCCGTTTACATCTGTATAATAATACTGTAACTGATCAATGGTATTGCCATTTTGTGTACGTGTTAATGCAGTTATATTACCC
>Ga0206809_1012_pt1 | contig 60582 bp, 58 predicted proteins | sample Alteio_BWOrgCont_55_FD_152903 | JGI IMG/M metagenome (GOLD analysis project Ga0206809, IMG submission 152903) | Enriched cells from forest soil in Barre Woods Harvard Forest LTER site, Petersham, Massachusetts, United States -... | ecosystem: Environmental > Terrestrial > Soil > Temperate forest >... | reverse complement strand
CGCAAAATCAGCCTGGGCACCCCATTTTTGCAGTACTTTATTAACTAGTATGCGGTTAATCTGGTTATCGTCAACTACAAGTATATTTAAGCGCAGTCCTATTTCCATTTTGTCGTTAGTGATATTGGTATGGTGTTTAACTTTATTAAACGTAATAATAAACCAAAAGGTTGAACCCTGCCCTAAAACACTATCAACGTTTATTCTTGAATCATGTAACTCAACCAAACGTTTACTAATAGCAAGGCCTAAACCTGTACCACCATATTTTCGGGTGGTATCTGCTTCGGCTTGTTTGAACGACTCAAATATAGTGCCTAGTTTATCATTCGCTATTCCAATGCCGGTATCAGTAACCGCAAATCGTATGCGAATATTGCTGTTTGTTTCTTCTAAAACCCTTAAATCTATGGTTACGCCGCCTTTGTCTGTAAATTTGATAGCATTGTTTACCAGGTTTAAAAGCACTTGTACCAACCTTGCGCTATCTGCTATAATAAACTCCGGGAGGGCCTCATCAATGGTTTCTTTTAGGTAGATGTTGTTTTCACTTACCCGGTATTGCATAGAATTCACCACACGATGAACCATTTCGCGCAGGTTGACCTCAGCCTTTTCCAGCTCAATATTGCCTGTTTCTATCTTGGTAAAATCAAGCACATCATTTATCAGGGTCATTAAATTTTCTGCTGAAAACTTAAGTATATCCAGGTTTTCTTTTTGTGATTCCAGGGGATCATTATCAATCAGTAATCGCGACATACCAATAACCGCGTTTAAAGGCGTACGTATCTCGTGGCTCATTACGGATATAAACATATCCTTGGCCCTGTTTAACTGTAATGCCTGTTCTTTGGCCGAGATCAGCTCCAACTCAATCTTCTTTTTTGAGGTGATATCGATAATAACCTCAATGTACTTATCAACTTCGCCGCTGGCGGTTAAAATAACCGAGTTTATTACGGATATCCATAGCGGTTGCCCATCTTTTCGATACGCTAATAGATCAACCTCAAAGGATTGCTTATTTTGGGATAACCGCCGGGCCCGCTCAATAATCGACACATCGGTAAGCTCGCCTTTTAAGGTATCGCCCAAATGCTTGTCCTTAACATCATTTATATTATACCCGGTAATTTTTTCAAATGCATCATTTATCCACTCCACCTCGCCATTAAGGTTGTTTATCACCACCCCGCTGGTGGTGCTGCTGGCTACTAAAGAAAGTAGCTTTAATTGTTCCTCAGCGGCTTTACGTTCGGTAATATCAACAGCTATTGTTATTTGGCGCTCAACCTCACCCATTTCATTCAGCAGCGGGCTATTTGATAAATATGCCCAAATTGGGGTGCCATCCTTGCGATATATTTTCAGTTCAAGTTCATAAGGCTTCTTTTGCTTAACCGCCTCTATTGCTTTATTAAATTCTTCAACATTGCTGTCTTTACCCATCAGTTTTTTGCCAAGGGTTTTCCCTCGCACCTCATCCAGCGTGTAACCTAGGATACGCTCCAGCGCCTCATTCATCCAGATCACTTTGCCATCTTTATCACGGATCAACGTACCGCTTGGCGATTTTCGGGCCGCGAATGACAATATATCAAGGTCTTTTTCGGCGTTCTTACGCAATGTAATATCTACTACTATACGGATGAACTTATCAATCTTGCCTTCGGCATTGTGCACAACCGAATTGATAACAGAGATCCATGTTGACTTACCATCTTTACGGCTTATCAATAAATCAGCCTGGTACGACTCTTTTTTACTGATGGCTAAATCTAATTTTTGTTTCTGTTCAGGAACCGGTATTCCGTTTAGCACATCGCGTAAACGCTTATCTTTTACATCGTTTAAGTTATATCCTGTTATTTTTTCAAACGCCTCATTTGTCCAGATTATATGATCATCCGCATTACTTATAACTACCCCATTGTGAACTTTACTCGCTACCAGCGACAATTGTTCAAGCTCAGCCAACAATTTCTTCTGATAAGTTATATCACGGCCACTGGCATACCATTTACCATCTTTTGTAATGGCACACCAGCCTATCCACTTTATCCGTTTATCGGCTGTAACGGTTTCGGTTTCAATCTCAAATGCTTGTTTTGAGGTTATCGCCTTTTCAAAAGTCGGTACAAATTGCTCACGATTATTGCCAACAACAAAATACCATAATGATTTGCCAATGGCCTGTTGTGGCGTGTAGCCTAACACGTTTTCTATCGCATCGTTTATCAACTCAATATTGGAGTCTCTATCTGCAATCAAATGAATCTCGGGCGAACTGTTAAATAACCGGTAAAAATCTTTGTGAACTTCCAGTGATCCTTCAAGCTCCTCCTTCTGTTTTTTTAATATCAGATGCGACATTACTTCATCAGCAAGTGTACGCAAGGCATCTTTTTGTTCGTCGGTAAGTTTTCTGGGGATACGGTCAATAACGCATAGGGAACCTAAGTGATGACCGTTGGGGTCAATAAGCGGTGCGCCTGCATAAAACCTGATATTAGGCGCACCGGTTACTAATACATTATCTTTAAATAAGTCGCTTTCAAGCGCATCATTTACTTCAAGTATTTTATCGTCAAGAATGGTGTAGTGGCAAAAAGCATCAGCGCGTGGCGTTTCAGCTGCATCTAACCCAACCTTCGACTTAAACCATTGCCTGTCTTCATCAATTAATGAAATAAGGGCAATAGGAACCTGGCATATATAAGATGCCAGGCGTGTTATAGCATCATACTCCTTCTCGGGCAATGTATCAAGTACATTGTAGGAATTTAGCGCCGTTAAGCGTTCATTCTCGTTGCCTGAAGAAGGTTCTATTTTGGTCACTTTAGATTTTTAATCCAACGCTTTGTTATGCTTGTACAATGGAAAATCTTCCATCAATTTATGTACCCTTTTACGTATTTTTTTGATTGAATTTTCATTTTCGGGATCTGCAATAACCGCGTCTATCAGTTCCACAATGTGTTCCATGTGTTTTTCTTTCATACCACGGGTGGTGATAGCTGCTGTACCTACACGTATGCCGGAAGTAACAAATGGTGATTTATCATCATAAGGCACCATGTTTTTATTAATGGTGATGTCGGCGGTAACTAAGGCATTCTCGGCTGCCTTACCGGTAACATTTTTATTGCGCAGATCGATCAGGATCAAATGATTATCGGTTCCACCAGACACGATTTCGTAACCACGGTCAATAAACGCTTTAGCCATAGCTGCTGCATTCTTTTTAACCTGTACAATGTATTTCATGTAGTCGTCGCTCAAAGCTTCGCCGAAGGCAATAGCTTTTGCCGCGATGATATGCTCAAGCGGGCCACCTTGTATACCCGGGAAAACTGCCATGTCTAATAAATTAGACATCATGCGGATTTCGCCTTTAGGTGTTTTTAAACCCCATGGGTTTTCAAAATCTTTACCTAATAAAATCAGGCCACCACGCGGGCCGCGTAATGTTTTATGTGTAGTTGTAGTAACTATATGGCAATGCGGCAGCGGATCAGTTAATAAACCACGAGCTATTAAACCGGCAGGGTGCGAAATATCAGCCAGAACAAGCGCGCCAATTTCATCGGCTACTTTGCGTATAAACTCGTAATCCCAATCACGCGAGTAAGCCGAAGCACCGCAAATGATCATTTTTGGTTTTTCTTTTAAGGCAACTTTTTTAAGCTGATCATAATCAACATAACCTGTGTCTTTACGAACTCCGTAGAAATGTGGCTCATATAATTTACCGGAGTAATTTACTGCTGAACCATGGGTTAAGTGACCACCATGTGAAAGGTCGAAACCTAATATTTTGTCGCCTGGTTGCAGGCATGCCAGCATAACCGCGGCATTAGCTTGTGCGCCTGAGTGTGGCTGCACATTTGCCCACTCGGCATTAAACAATTGTTTAGCGCGCTCAATGGCAATAGTTTCAATTTCATCAACCACCTGGCAACCACCATAATAGCGTTTTCCGGGTAAGCCTTCGGCATATTTATTGGTTGCTACTGAACCTGCAGCTTCCATTACCTGCCGGCTTACAAAGTTTTCAGATGCGATTAGTTCAATACCTTCTTCCTGGCGTTGTTGCTCTTCGTCTAACAGCTTAAATATTAATTTGTCTCTTTTCATGCGATGGGTTAAAAACGCCGCTAAGTTAGCAAAAAATCCTCTTTTTGATAGTTAAGTAATTAGATGTTAGCTATTATTAAACAAAAAAAACAGGAATTTGTGTTCCTGCCTTGCGGGTATTTTTTGTTCGGTATTGTCATGCTGAATTTATTTCAGCATCCCACATGCACGGTCATCATCTTATCGGTCACTTTGCATGTGGGATCCCGAAACAAGTTCGGGATGACATTAAAAGATTGTTATTCGCTTCGCAAACTTTTCACCGGGTTGGCAAAAGCCGCCTTTATAGTTTGCAGCATTATAAGAAACGCGGTGATAGCCGATAATAAAGCTATCGAAAAAACAAAAGGCGAAAGCGATATACTGATCTTATAAGCATAATCATTCAACCATTTTTGCATAATTAAATACGCCAGCGGGCAGGCAATTAAACCAGCAATTAAAACTACACCTAAAAAGTCTTTCAGAAAAAGTGAAGTAATACCCGCAACAGATGAACCCAATACTTTACGAATACCTATTTCTTTGGTACGTTTTTGAATGCTTAATGATATTAAGCCCAATACGCCAAGTAAAACAATTATTATGGCTAAGAATGTGGCGATGTAGGCCGCTTTTTTCAGTTGCAGTTCGGTTGCATAAACGCTTTTAAGGGCATCATCCATAAATTTATATTCAAAGGGAGCTCCGGGCATTAATTCGGCCCACTTTTTTTGTAAAACCGACAAGCTTTGCTGTAAGTCGCCAGGTTTCAGTTTGATGGAGAAGTAACGGTAATAAGTACTGAAATTAACGTTATTAAACGTGATAGGTAATATTTTAGATTGCATCGATCCAAAATGAAAATCAGCGGTAACGCCACAAATAGTAGAGGCACCGGGGTAACCCGGCGACATTATTTTTTGGCCAATAGCTTCTTCGTCATGTTTAAATCCCAAAGCTTTTGCTTCTGTTTCATTAATTACTACGTCGGTACTATCTGCGGGATTAAAAACAGGTTTAAAAAACTGCCCGGCCTTTAATGGAATATTATAGGTTGAAGCATATTGATTATCAACAGTTAACCCTTGTGATACTATAGTTTGTGACGGGTTTGCTCCTTGCCGATAAACCTGGTAATTACCACCGTTTGCACCATCTGGAATTACATAAGATAAAGTAATGCCGCTTACCTGGGGCATTTGTGCAAGTTGGTATCGAATCGCTTCCATTTTTTGGACACCTTTTGGCGACCAATCCCTTGGCACTTGCGAATAGATCACATAATCTTTATTGTAGCCTAAATTATTACTAAAAAACAGGCTTACCTGCTGCGATACTATTATCGCGCCAATTAAGACAATAGCTGCCGTAGCGAATTGAAAAACAACCAGTGATTTACGGAAAAATACACTTTCTTTTACCGAAGCCAATTTCCCTTTTAGAGAGTCGACTGATTTTAACGACGATAAAACTAATGCAGGATAAATGCCTGCTAACACGCCAACAATTAAAGCGAACACAAACGGAACGGGTATAAAATATACAGGAAAAGAAAATAAACCCATGATATCTTTACCAAGTGCATCACTAAAATATGGTCTTGCTATTAAATAAATAACCAGTGCAACTACCATTGCCATCATTACTATTAAAGTCGATTCGGCTAAAAACTGCCATATCAACTGTTTGCGCAAGCCGCCCATTACCTTGCGTATACCCATTTCCCTCATTCTTCCTGAAGCACGGCCTATACAAATATTTACAAAATTGATAATCGCCATCAACAAAATAAACAAAGCAATACAAGACAGTGTGTAGGTCATTTTTTTAACGATGCCTCCTTCAGCAATCATATTATAATCATTTAAAGCAACCAGGTAGGGCGTTAAATTTTTACTGATCTGTTCCGGAGCGTTTTTGTGAAGCAAGGTAACCATAGCCTTTTCAACCGCCTTGGGATCTGTGCCTTTTTTCAATTCAAGATAATCTACGATATAGGTATTATCCCAACCGGTTAAATTTCTTTTGAAATATTTGGCAGCATCAGCATTAACAAAGAAGTCGGAAACATTGCGTGCGCTTACGGCAGTAACGGAGTTCTTCGGAACATCTCCCAACACCCCCGACACAGTAAAATCGTGTTTATCGCCTGAAAAACCTTCAAAATTCAGCAATTGCCCAACCACATCTGTACGGCCAAAATATTTCATCGCCATTTGCGAAGTGATCACTACTGAAAAGGGATCATTTAACGCGGTATTCGTATTGCCTTGCAGCAATTTAAACCCGTACATGTTAAGCAAAGTGCTATCCCCTATCTGTACGGTCTCACGAAAATGCTTATCCCCTTTTGATACATCAGTGGTTATACCGTCAAACCGGTAATAATTAGTAACTAAGCCCGGATAGTTTTCCTTAAGCGCTTTGGGTAATTCCGCGTCACTTCCAATTTCAAATCCCATATTTGGGTCTTTCCATTTACTTTGGATAATGTATTGGCTATCTGCATCCTTAAGCTGGCGGTTTACTTGCAGCTCACCCCAAACATATGCACCTATCAGCAGGCTAAAAGCAATACCTATTGAAAGACCGAATATGTTGATGATGGAAAAGGCTTTGTTTTTCCAAAGGTTTCGCCAGGCAATTTTGATGTAGCTTTTTAGCATAATGATAATATTTTGGTTATCACAAATGTGCAACACAATCAGTAATTATCTTGATGTCAATATGTTAAATAATGTTATTTGTTATGGGTGAGATACGACCACCTTTATGGCGTGAACTAATTTACAGATTCTTCGCTGTGCTCAGAATGACAATGGAAATTTAAAGTGTTTGTCATACTGAATTTATTTCAGCATCCCACATGCACGGTCATCATCTTATCGATCACTCAGCATGTGGGATCCCGAAACAAGTTCGGGATGACAAAGTGTTGAATTATTAAATTTCTTTGGTCGCTATCCAAAAGTTGTTATAGCCCAATCCTACCTCTATTTTAATTAGCTCCTGTTGCAACATCTCCAGCATGGCTAAAAAATTATATACAAAGTGCACTTTGTTATCGGAGTTACCGGCTATCGATTTAAAGTCGAGCATTTTATTGATGTTCAATAACTGCTTTATAGCTTCCTTTTGCTTTTCAATGGTGTAAGGGTATTGCACAATGGTATGGGTAACCTGCTTCTCGCGCGACTCATAACTTTTATTGAGTCGATCGTAGACCATCATTAGTCTGTACAGGCTTAGCTCCTGCAGTTCATCGCCCGGTAAGGGTATTTTCTCTACTTGTTCCAGGTCGTAGGCTATGTTACCACGCTTTTCCTGTTTAAAACGTTCATCTTCATAAGGGCGAAGTTCTTCGCAAACCTGCTTTATCTTTTTGTATTCAATCAGCTTGCGAATCAGGTCTTCTTTGTGGTCAATTTCGTTACCGGCTTCATCTACCTCAAACCTTGGCAGTAACATTTTAGCCTTGATGCGCATCAGCGTAGCGGCCACAAAAATAAATTCGCTGGCAACCTCCATATTCAGGGTAGCCATGTGGTGCAGGTAGTTCAGGAAATCATCTGTAATTTTGGCAATGGGAATATCCTGAATATTAAGCTCATCCCGTTCAATAAAAAAAAGCAGCAGATCAAATGGCCCTTCAAACTGGGTCAACTTAATTTCAAAGCCTTCTTCTACCATTGTCATCAACCAAAAATAAGTTAATTGAAGAGAAAAGGAAATGTTTATTACAGAAACTCATCCAGTCTTGCTCCGCTAGCGCCCCTCTTTACCTCAAAGCGATAGAAAGTCGGCAAGTGCAGCGGTCAACTATCAAATTCCATTTAGCTTCTGGTTAGCCTTTTAACCGCAGCAGCCTATGCCATCATTTTTCATTCGCCACATCCCAATTAAATTCATGAAATTAGTGGCTAATGCCCGAGCTCACCCCATCCCAACGGACCTGGAAAACATTTATGCGTAATAAATCTGCAATGGCGGGTTTGGTGTTTATCATTATTACTGCATTGGTTGCCATATTGGGTTATCTGATCATGCCCGATTCCACGCCGGATGCCAATAACATGGCTATCCAGCTCAGCCTTAAAAAACCTGGCTCAAAATTCATGTTCCTTGATGTTCTTAAGGCCAAAACTGTTGATACCGTCGGCATCTTTAATAAAATGCTATCGGGACAAACCGGCTTTTACCATGAGGTGCCGATAACAGGTTATTATTTCGCCAAAGATTCCATCTACATCAATCAATACATTGGCGATGAAGATAAGCCTGAAAAAAAAGCTTACAGTATTTTTGAGGTCGCCACTGGGCAAAAGGAAGCATCTACCCAAATAAAAAATCTATCCGCCTTAAAACAGCAAATCATAGCGAAGCAGATCACGCATAAAACATTTTGGTTGGGTACCGATATTTATGGGCGCGATATGCTGAGCAGGTTATTACTCGGCACACGGGTATCTTTATCTGTTGGCTTAATGTCGGTACTTATCAGCATGCTGCTGGGAGTAAGTATCGGCGCGATTGCGGGCTACTTTGGTGGTTGGCTGGATACTACGTTAAGCTGGTTAATGAATATACTTTGGGCTTTGCCCGCATTGCTGCTGGTTATTGCCATATCGTTTGCATTGGGTAAAGGTTTATGGGAAATTTTTGTGGCGGTAGGCTTATCCATGTGGGTTGAGGTGGCACGATTGGTAAGAGGACAGGTAATCAGCTTAAAGCAGGTGGAATATGTTGAAGCGGCACGTTCAATGGGTTTTGGTAATGCACGTATTATTATCAGGCATATCTTACCTAATATCATCGGGCCAATACTGGTGCTGGCGGCGTCAAACTTTGCCACGGCTATATTGCTGGAAGCCGGACTGAGCTTCCTGGGTTTCGGGGCACAACCACCAATGCCAACATGGGGCAGTATGATCAGGGAAAATTACGCTTATATTGTAATGGATGCAGCCTATTTAGCAGTGTTGCCGGGCCTTGCCATTATGCTTTTGGTTTATTCTTTTAACCTGGTAACCACTGGTTTGCGCGATGCTTTTGATATAAAATCTCAAAATACACGAATTTGAAAATTATTCTTTATTTTAGGCTGTTCTGTTTACAAACTATATGATCTCTAATCCCTGTGCTTCTCTACTGTTAAAACAAAAAAACGATTTGAGGCTTTTATTAATATTAAAAAATCTGTTAACGGTATCTTTGGCAGATAATTTATTAAATACAGGGATGCCTAAAAATTCAAACCTTATCTATACTGCCCAATAAATAAATGCAAAATATCGATAAGTCCGGCGAAGATGAACTGATTAGATTACTGCTTAAAAGGCAGTCGGAATTAAACTCACTGCTTGAAGTAACCAGAGCCATCAATAAAAATATAGCTACGCCAGTATTGGTGCAAATGCTGGAGGTTATTTTGCAGAGTTATCTGCAAGTAGGAAAATTCAGGTTTTTGATTGAGGATGATGAGAACTTTATCTGCATCTCAAAATATGGTGGCACTATTGAACCTGTAAGTGTATTGCATCGTATTTGCACCGATCTGAGCAAATTTAAGACCGCCACACCGGTTGCCAACCATGCTGATCCGATACTAAAAACATACGATTACTTTATCCCCATCTATCATAAAACTAAGGCGCTGGCCTATGCATTTATAGGCGATTTCAACAGCTCGTCAGAGATGTTGAACAATGACCTTAACTTTATACAAACACTTATAAACGTGGTGCTGGTAGCGCTAGAGAATAAACGTTTATTCAGGGAGCGCTTACAAACAGAACGTTTTGAGCGTGAGATGGAACTTGCTGTCGAGGTGCAGAATATGTTGGTCCCTATCCGAATACATAAAGATGATGGTGTTGAGATAGATGCCCGGTATCTGCCTCACCAAAACATTGGAGGCGATTATTTTGACTTCATCCGCCTTAATGAGGATGAATTCATCTGGTGCATTGCTGATGTATCGGGCAAAGGAATTTCGGCCGCATTACTGATGGCCAACTTCCAGGCCAGTTTGCATGCCTGGGCAACGGTGGAGAATGACCTGACTAATATTATAGAGCGCCTTAATAAAATTGTACTCAACAACACCAAGGGCGAACGTTTTATTACACTCTTTTTAGCCAAATACAATCAAAAAACACGCTTACTTAACTATATAAATGCAGGCCACAACCCGGCAATTTTATATTCAAACGGCGAGGCTATTCCGCTTAAGTTAGGTACAACCATGATAGGCGCCTTTGAAGAACTGCCATTCTTAAATCAGGGAGAAATAGACATTGACCCGGGTAGTTTGATATTTAATTACACTGATGGCTTAATGGACTACGAATCACAAGGACCTAAAAGCTGGAACGAGGAAAAGTTGCTGAAATTTGTGCTGCAGCATGGTGGTTCATCACCCGATAATTTCAACCAAACCCTGCTCGATCATGTTGCTCACCTTACTAAAGGAAAGGCTATTGATGATATTACCTTGCTTACGCTACGGATATTTTAGAAGGTTACCTTCGGCCCGCGCTATTCCTGCCGGCAGGCAGGCGCTCATACTACACAGGGCCTTAACCACGGCCTGCACTGAGGCTCTCGATTGGCCAGTACCCGCTGCTATCGCTAACACAATATTTAACATAGCACAATTACATCATAAGCATATTGTCATGCTGAACGCAGTGAAGAACCTGTAAAGTATTCTACACCAGTACAGATGCTTCGTATCCTCAGCATGACAATTTAGTTTACTTTTGCGAGTTAATATGAATTTTCCCCACATCTTTTCCACACCTCATAATCATCAGTTAAAAAAATGGATATTTGAAAAAAACAGCTACTGATGTTATTAGCCCGGTACCAAATTGATTTGATTGAAGCAGGATGCGATGAAGCCGGGCGCGGTTGCCTTGCCGGGCCGGTATTTGCTGCCGCGGTAATTCTTCCGCATAACTTTGAGCACAAATTGCTTAATGATTCCAAGCAATTATCTGATGCTGTACGCTATCAGCTCCGTAAGGAGATAGAAGAAAAAGCGATCGCCTACGCCATAGCCTCTGTTGATAATGTGGAGATAGACGAGATCAACATCCTGAACGCTTCTTTTTTAGCCATGCACCGTGCCATTGATAAACTGCATGTAAAACCTGAGTTTTTAATTATTGATGGTAACCGCTTTAATAAATACCATGATATGCCGCACCAATGTATTGTGGAGGGCGACGCCAAATATTTAAGTATCGCGGCGGCATCAATATTGGCCAAAACCTATCGCGATGATTACATGAAGCAAATTGCCGAGGAGCATCCTGAATACAATTGGCATACCAATAAAGGCTATCCAACCATAAAACATCGTAACACGGTGTTGGAATTGGGCTATACCCCATACCATCGCCGCACTTTTACGGTAAGCAAGCCGCAATTAACTATTTTTCCGGAGGGACTTTGATATAGTCGTTACAGATGGTATTTTTGTTGGAAACCAATTAAGTTTGAAGATACTTATTTTAGCTCACCGTGTTCCATTTCCGCAAAATGGCGGATACCCGATTGTGGTATACAATACCATTAAAGGCCTTGTTAATTTGGGGCACGAGGTATCGCTGGTGGCGTTAAATTCCAAAAAAAACTACCACGAACAGCCTGATGATGATGTGATAAGCAAGATAAACTATCGTGCTTATGATATTGATACACGGGTATCGGTTTTTGATGTAGCTGTCAACCTGTTCAGCAAAACATCCTTTAATATTGATAAGTATTACGATGCCGAATTTGAGCGCCAGCTGATGCGCGAGGTGCGTATAAATAATTATGATATTGTACAGTTTGATGGGCTGATGGTATCGCTGTACTTAAACGCCGTTCGTAAAAGTTGCAATTCAAAGCTTGTTTACCGGGCACACAATATCGAAAATCAGGTATGGCAGCGTTTGGCTGGTCAAAAAAATGATCCGTTTAAAAAGTCGTACCTGAGAATGCATGCCAAGCGTATTAAAAATTACGAACTGGAGCAGCTTAATAAAGTAGACTCAATTATTGTATTTACCGAGCAGGATAAAGCCACCATGTTATCCTACGGTACAAAAACAGCTATAGATGTATTGCCGGTAGGTTTAAATCTTGAACAATATAAACCCGATTATACCAAAACAGAAGTGCCAAGCCTATTCTTTTTAGGTTCGCTGGATTGGCTGCCAAACCGCGAGGGTATAGAGTGGTTCCTGGAGAACTTCCACAAAGAATTGACCAATGGCGATCTACCCGTAAAGTTTTATGTGGCGGGAAATGATATCCCGGAGCGTTTTGATGATTATGAAGTGATGGGTAAGATATTTATTCCCGGCGAAGTTGATGATGCACTCGAATTTTTGAATAGTAAATCCATAATGATCGTACCGCTATTATCCAGCGGTGGCGTAAGGGTGAAAATTGTTGAGGGAATGGCTATGGAAAAATGTATTATTTCCACATCGCTTGGTGCCGAAGGGATTAATTTTACAAACGGCAAGAATATATTAATAGCCAATAACGCCGACGAATTTTACGATGCTATAAAACGTTGTATAACCGATGAGGAGTTTTGTCGCAGCGTTGGTTTGAACGCCCGCGGGCTTATAGAGCAGCAACACGATATAAATGTAGTCACCAGTAAGCTTTTTAATATATATGAGCGTTTGCTGCCTGTTGGAGTAAGCTAATTTTATTACTTTTGACGGCAATTGACCCAATTCATGAAAAATACCGCATTAACTGATATTCATATAAAAGCAGGCGCCAAAATTGTACCCTTTGCCGGCTACAATATGCCCGTACAATACGCCGGAATTAATGTTGAACACGAAACCGTACGCAAAGCTGTAGGCGTGTTTGATGTAAGCCACATGGGCGAATTTATTTTAAAAGGTGATCACGCTATCGACCTGATACAAAAAGTGAGCAGCAACGATGCTACTAAGCTTTATGATGGCAAAGTGCAATACTCTTGCCTGCCAAACGAAGATGGTGGTATAGTTGATGATCTGCTGGTTTACCGCATCGACGAAAAAACCTACATGCTGGTTGTTAACGCATCCAACATTGATAAAGATTGGGATTGGATCTCCAAATACAATACCTGGGGTGTTGATATGAAAAACATATCCGATCGCACGTCGCTGCTAGCCATCCAGGGCCCAAAAGCTGCCGAAGCCTTGCAAAGCCTTACCGATATTGATCTGCCATCAATGGAGTACTATACCTTTAAAAAAGGCAAGTTCGCGGGTATTGATAATGTTGTTGTTTCGGCAACGGGTTATACCGGCGCGGGTGGTTTCGAGGTTTATTTCGATAACGAACATGCTGAACACATCTGGAACGCCATATTTAAAGCAGGCGAACCATTTGGCATAAAACCTATAGGCTTAGGTGCCCGTGATACCCTGCGTTTAGAGATGGGTTTCTGCTTATATGGTAACGATATTAATGATACCACATCGCCATTAGAAGCCGGTTTAGGTTGGGTAACCAAGTTCACCAAGGATTTTGTTAATTCGGATGCTTTGCAAGCCCAGAAACAACAAGGTGTAAGCAAAAAACTTGTTGGTTTTGAAATGATAGACCGTGGTATCCCCCGCCACGATTACGAAATTGTTGATGCCGACGGGAATAACATCGGTACCGTAACATCAGGTACGCAATCGCCATCGCTGCAAAAAGCTATTGGTATGGGCTACGTTAAAAACGAGTTCGCCAAAGAAGGCGCTGAAATATTCATCAGCATACGCGATAATAAAGTAAAGGCAAAAGTGGTTAAGCCACCTTTCTATAAATAACCCCCTAGCCCCCTGAAGGGGGAATAATTTATTTAAAAGATATGTCTAACAATCATGCTGATCAAACTCCCCCTTCAGGGGGCCGGGGGGTAGACGTTTGCCTAACCCCTGCGCTCATTCCTCTTTTTGATGTAGAAAACTATATTGTAGTAGTTATCGATATTTTCAGGGCCACTTCATCCATCTGCTATGGTATTGAAAATGGTGCCGAGTCTATTATCCCCGTATCAGAAGTGGAAGAATGCCTGGCTTATCAGGATAAGTTTGCTGATTATCTATTAGCCGCTGAACGTAACGGTGAGGTAGTAGCAGGCTTTGATTTTGGCAATTCGCCATTTTCTTACACCCAGGAAAAAGTATCAGGCAAAACCATCGTGCTAACCACTACCAACGGTACACATGCCTTGCAGCGATCTATCAAAGCAAAAAAAATAATCATAGGCTCGTTTCTTAACCTTACATCGGTTTGCAACTGGTTGAAAGATCAGCAGGAAGATATATTGCTGGTTTGTGCCGGATGGAAAAATAACTTTAACCTGGAAGACACCCTTTTTGCGGGAGCCGTTGCAGATCAGCTAAAATCAGCCGGTTTTATATTGGATGATGCCGCCATCGCTGCCTATGATCTTTTCCAGATCGGCAAGAATGATATTTCGACCTACCTTAAAAAAACATCGCACAGCGAAAGACTCAAAGCATTAGGTATTGAAGCCGATATTGAATTTTGTTTGCAAACGGATTTGACTACTGCTATTCCTATTTTAGAAGGAGAGAAGTTGGTGAAGTTAATATAGAGAAGGGTGTCATGCTGAGGCACTCGAAGCATGTGGGCAAAGGCCTTTACGCTCATGCTTCGAGTGCCTCAGCATGACACCTTTTTTAAATCTTCCGAATACCAACCACTGGCTGGAGTTTTATTTAGCAAAAAGATTTTTAAAACCACTAACTTTACCTTGTGAGCATAACCAAAGAGCATAAACGCCTGAACGCGATATTTGATAACTACCGCGCGCAAATCGATTCCATCCCCGATGATCAATTTGACCAAACACCACCCCACGGTGGCTGGAGCTATGCTGAGGTTTACTCTCACATCCTGCAGGCTACCATGGGGGCAACTATCGCATTGGAGCGTTGTACCCATCAGTCGGATAAGCCCAATACGGGTAAAGCTAGCTTAATGGGTAAAATGGTGCTCCTCTTTGGCCGTTTCCCGCCGGTTAAAATTAAGGAGCCTCAGTCTGTCAGCTCAAAAATGCCTGCGGTTAAAATCAGTAAGGAAGAAGCCCGCAATCTTATCATCAAATGCCGCAAGCGGATGGAGGAGATGGTTCCTTTTACTTCGGATAAATTAGCTATCCGCAGGGTTAAACATCCCCGCCTGGGTATGTTTTCGGCCGCGCAATGGTTTAAATTTATCCGCATCCACCTGGCGCATCACCTCAAACAACTCGATCGCATAAAAAAAGATTTTTCAGCAGCCTAAACCATTGATATTTAACGAAGTCTTAACACTATAGTAACTTATCAGTTTTACCTTTGTAAAAAGCTTTAGTAATGGATTTTGAATATTCATACATGGTTGTAATCGCTTTACTGGCAATGCTTGCCGTATTTTATTTCAGCCCTTACGAACTAAAAGTAAGTGAAGAAGAAGACAACGAATAACAGTTGGCTTAACTCACCAAACCTAAATTATCGGTACAAATTACCGGCAGGAACATTAACCCCCAAACTTTCATGGCAAAACGCGAAGTTGATATAGTAATTATATCAGATGTGCATTTAGGTACCTATGGGTGCCACGCAAAAGAACTACTTAAGTACTTAAAAAGCATCAAACCAAAAATGCTGATTCTGAACGGCGATATTATTGATATCTGGCAGTTCAGTAAATCGTACTGGCCAGAGGCGCACATGAAAGTTATCCGCCGCATACTTAAATTTGTTACCGAGGGTATCCCGGTTTATTACCTAACCGGTAACCACGACGAAATGCTGCGCAAATTTGCCGATTTCAACATGGGTTCGTTTCAATTACTGAATAAAATAGTTTTAAATATAGATGGTAAAAAAGCCTGGATATTTCACGGTGATGTGTTTGATGTTACCATGCAGCATTCTAAATGGCTGGCCAAATTAGGCGCTGTAGGCTATGATACGCTTATCTGGTTGAATAGTGTTACCAATTGGGTTTTAACCGCCATGGGGCGCGAGAAAATGAGTTTCTCCAAAAAAGTAAAAGCCAGGTTTAAAGACGCGGTGAAGTTCATCAATCAGTTTGAGCAAACCGCGGCCGATCTGGCTGTCGATAAAAACTATCAGTATGTAATTTGCGGCCACATCCACCAGGCCGAGATCAGGAAGATTGAATCAACAGAGAAAAGTGGTAGCGTTATCTACCTGAATTCAGGCGATTGGGTGGAGAGCCTTACCGCGCTGGAGTATCACGATAAAAAATGGAAAATATTTAATTACAGGCCCGAGGATTTTATTAAGGATGAGAACGAAGACGATAAAACCGATGCCGAGGACCTTGACGCCAAGCTGGATGTAAAAAGTTTATTGGAACGATTCAGGCAGGAACCATCATAACAAATTCCCCTTTTGAGAGGGGTGGACAGGGATGTGTGATGGCAGGGGTATGTTTATTCAACATGCAGATAAACACGCCTAACGCGTCAATATTTTAATTTCCGGAATTTGAAAGGTTATTAAAACATTTCAAAAGATTTATTGTAAAGTTGCAGTGTAGGAATATTAATACTATTCCGGCTTTATAAATTCAACCGCCCGGCATTACCATGAAAATACTATACGCTATACAGGGTACAGGCAACGGCCACATCAGTCGCGCGCGCGAAATTGTGCCGCTCTTGCAGCAATATGGAGATGTTGATCTGTTAGTTAGCGGTACACAGGCCGAGGTGAGTTTGGCGCAACCCCTCAAGTATAAATTTCATGGGTTTAGCTTTGTTTTCGGCACCAAAGGAGGGGTTGATAACTGGGCAACATTTAAAATAATGAACCTGCCGCAGCTATGGCGCGATATGCACAGCCTGCCCTTAAAGGATTACGACCTGATTATTAATGATTTTGAGCCGGTAAGCGCCTGGGCGTGCAGGCTGCAAAAAATACCATCGGTATCATTAAGTCATCAATGTTCATTTATATCACCAAACACGCCACGCCCGCAAAAATGGAACTATGCCGAGTGGCTGTTCAAATACTATTCGCCAACTACGTATCATATAGGTTTTCATTTTGAGCGTTATGCCGATTTTATCCATACCCCGGTTATCCGCAGCGAGATCCGTAATATGGAAACATCAAACAAAGGGTATTATACCGTTTATCTGCCCGCGTATGATGATAAAACATTACTTAACCATCTGAGCAAAACAGAAGTGGAATGGCACATCTTCTCCAAACGACAAAAAGAAGCAACCCGCATAGGTAATGTGCATATATGCCCGGTAAATAACCAGGAGTTTAATAAAAGCCTGGCCAGCTGCGCAGGACTGTTAACCGGCGGTGGTTTTGAAGGACCTGCAGAGGCCTTGTTTCTACAAAAAAAGGTATTGATGATACCCATGACCGGCCAGTATGAGCAGCGTTGTAACGCCCTTTCTGCATCAAAGTTGGGTGTGCCCGTTGTTAACGAGATTGATGGCCATTTCAACAACCATATTGCCAATTGGCTTAATGATGATAAAATGATACAGGTGAACTTTCCGGATGAAACTGCGGCTATAGTAGAAAATCTGGTGAAAAAGTACGCAAAGTAATCGATGCATTTTAGCATAAGCGGTTTTTCTGCTAATATTGCTACCTTAACAACAATATTTGATGATCAGTATCTTCAGGAGGTTTAATCCGCTTAACGCTTTATGGCTTTTAATACTGTTGGTTGTACTGCGTATTGGCTATTTATACAACGCGCCTGCTAATATTGAGTTCACCTTTGTTGAAACATTTGCCCGCACATTAGTGCCTTTAGCCTACGAGCACGTGTTTTCACCCACTGTTAACATATTTATAGCCGGGATATTGGTATTTATACAAGCCTTGCTGCTTAACTTCTTAGTAAACAGGTATAATTTATTAGGTAAGTCGACTTTTTTGCCGGCATTAATGTATATAACCGTATCGGGCTTATTTACACCGTTCCTGGTTTTGAGTCCGCCGTTAATCTGTAATTTCCTGGTGATATGGATGTTGTATAAGCTGTTCGACCTGTATAAAGGTGAGAGCGCGTTGTCAACTACTTATGATCTGGGGATGATCGTAGCCCTCGGAACGCTGATTTATTTCCCATTCATCTTTTTTTTCCTGGTGATATGGATAGCGCTTATCATCTTCAGATCATTTAACTGGCGCGAGTGGATTGCCGGTATTATTGGTTATGCTACGGTGTTCTTCTTTTTGGCTGTGTACTACTACCTGCATAACCAGTTTAGCGAATTTTATAAAATATGGCTGCCATTGGGAACAAAGTTTCCTAATCGTATAAATATAACCAACTATTACAACTACCTGGTGCTTATCCCGGTGATAGTAATATTGGGACTGTGTTTTGTGAAACTCAGGCAAAATTTCTTTAAAAGTTACGTGCAGGTGCGTAAATCTTTTCAGCTGTTATTTTTTATTTTTATGGTTGCCGGGTTATCATTTTATGTGCGGGCGCAGTTTAATTTGAATCATTTTTTATTGTGTACCATACCCGCCGCGGTGTTTTTTGCCTATTACTTTTTGCATGGCAACAGTAAATGGTTTTATGAAACTTTATATCTTTTGCTGTTTATCAGCATAATATACTTTCAGTTTAACACTTTTTAACTATTAAATTCGCTCATATTTCAGCTGTTATATTAGTTTTGTAACATGAAGTTTGGAGTAGTAATTTTTCCTGGGTCCAATTGCGACGAGGATATCATTTATACATTAGAGCGATTAACTGGCCAACCAGTAGTAAAACTATGGCATAAAGACCATGATTTGCAGGGAGTTGACTTTATAGTTTTGCCGGGAGGTTTCTCTTTTGGCGATTATTTACGCTCAGGCGCTATCGCCCGTTTCTCACCTATAATGACCGAGGTTATCAAGTTTGCCGAGAACGGTGGCTATGTAATGGGCATTTGTAATGGTTTCCAGGTATTAACCGAAGCAGGTTTATTGCCGGGAGCGCTTTTGCATAATCAAAACCGCAAATTTATTTGCCGTAACATCTACTTAAAAGCCGAAACTTCAAACTCGTTACTTACCGCGCAGATCGATCCGCAAAGAGCGCTTAAAATCCCTATCGCCCACGGCGAAGGAAATTATTTTGCTGACGCGGATGTATTGCAAAGCTTAAAAGATAACGACCAGATATTATTCAGGTATTGTGATGATTCGGCTTTAGTTACCGCGGATGCAAACCCGAATGGCTCTTTAGAGAACATCGCGGGTGTTTGTAATATCAAACGTAACGTATTCGGCTTAATGCCTCACCCTGAACGTGCTGCCGACAGTTTGTTGGGCAACGAAGACGGTTTAGCTATTTTCGAATCTATATTGGCATTGGTTAAGGCCTAATGGCAACCCTGGTTATTGATATAGGTAATACTAATACAAAAATTGCTGTTTTTGAGCAGGATGAATTAGTACATATCACCCATTATCAAGACCAGGATATAAAAGTTCAGGATATACTGGTTGAGTATAATATTAGTAAAGCCATTATATCCACGGTAAAAAATGAGCATACAGGTTGGGAATCGGTATTGAAGGAAAAAATCAAAGTGATCTATTTTAATACTAGAATGACCACAGGTATCAAAAACCATTATCTAACCCCCAAAACTTTAGGGCCTGATCGGTTGGCTGGCGTTATAGGCGCGGCTTATGCCTATCCCGGCCAAAATAGTTTGGTGATAGACGGCGGAACCTGTATAACATATGATTTTGTGGATAGTGATTTAAATTATTCGGGCGGCAGTATATCACCGGGGCTAAAAATGCGTTATAAAGCATTAAATTATTATACCGCTGCTTTGCCTGTTGTTAACGAGGATAGCACCTTTTATAAAGTTAGTGGTGATAATACCCAAAGCGCTATAACATCGGGCGTACAAAACGGCATAAAATACGAGCTTGAAGGTTTTATAACAAGCTACAAACAAGATAAAAACGAACTTAATATTATACTAACAGGAGGCGACGGTATTTTTTTTGATACCCTGTTAAAAAATAGCATCTTTGCCCCCTATATTAAAAATGAGCCCTACCTGGTTCTTAAAGGATTAAACGCAGCCATAACAAAGCATAATGATTAAATTTACTAAATTATTTATAACATTTTTACTTGCTCTTACAGTTTTCCGGGTGAGTGCACAATCAACAGCTACTACCAGCTCACCATATTCGCAATTTGGTATCGGTAACCTTGATCAAATGGCATTACCGCAAACTATTGGTATGGGCGGCTTAGGTGCAGCCATCAATAACTTCAGCGGTTATTTTAACTTAAACCCGGTTAACCCGGCCAGTTATGGCAGCCTGCGTTTAACAGTTGTTGATATTGGTATATACGGCAGTACTACCAGCCTTAGCCAAACCGGCCAGGCAAGCCAATCTAATGGTAATTTCAGGGTAAACCATGTTGCCTTTGCATTCCCGGTATCTAAAAAATCAGCGCTCAGCTTTGGCTTGCAGCCTTATAGCGAAATGGGTTATAGCTACACAACAACAAAAAAGAATTTCGGTACAGGTAATGTTATCGATACAAATGCTGTTAACTATCTATACAGCGGCCAGGGCGATTTGTCGAAGGCGTATATCGGCTATGGTTTCGGTATAGGAAAGCATTTGTTATTGGGAGCCAATGCATCGTACATATTTGGCAACCTGCACCAATACAGCTCAACAGAAATACCAAATTTATTCGGCACAATAAACTCTCGTGTTGAAGATAGTTATGCAATTGGTGGTGCCAGCTATGACATAGGTGCCCAGTACACTATTGATTTTAGCGAGAGTAAACATTTAATATTGGGTTACTCTGCCACACTAAGCTCTAACATAAACAGCCAGCATACAAATATCGTGAGTCAGTATACTTACGATGATAGCGGCAATGAGAACGTGGCTTCTGATACACTTTCAGAAACAAAAGATCCTAAAGCAAAACTGCACTTGCCATATATAGGCCGTTATGGTGTAACATTTGTAAGTGATAATAAATTTTTAATCGGGGCGGAATATAGCCAGGGCAACTGGTCGCAATTAAGTATACCCGGTGTAACAGGCCAAACTTATCAAAACAGCAAAACCTATAATTTAGGTGGCCAGTTTACGCCTGATGCTAATGCATTATCAAACTATTGGGCAACAATTGATTATCGTTTAGGGGTTATATATAACCAATCATACGTTGATGTACAAACAGGTAACTCCAGCACAAATATTACCGATAAGGCAATTACCTTTGGTTTAGGCTTGCCTTTAAGGCCGGGTTATAACAGCTACTACAAAATAAATTTTGCTGCCGAAATAGGTACACGTGGTACTCTGGCTAATGGCCTTGTAAAAGAGAATTATGTTAACTTTCACTTATCATTCGCACTTAACGACAAGTGGTTCACCAAATATAAACTTGATTAATTGAACATGTTAGGTCGGTCGAAATTTCTGTCAAAATTATTTTGGCCGGCAATTGTAACAGGTATCACGCTGTTTTCAGCCTGTGAAAATGACATCAATAAAATACGTGAGCTATCAGCAAACCAGGTTAATGCCGATGTTGATACCATACACGGTGTTGATATAATTTACAGCGACTCAGCAAAAGTGCGTTTTCGTGTGCTATCTCCTTTGTTATTACAGTACCAGGGCAAAAAACCTTATAACCTTATGCCCAAAACCGTTAATATTATTTTTTTCAATAAAGATGATATGACGCAAATGGGCACTTTAACAGCCGATACAGCTATACAAAGTGATGTGGATAACAAATTTGAGTTCCATAAAAATGTGGTTGCCAAAAATGCAAAAGGCGAAACCTTCAAATCAGACGAGCTGATATGGGATAAAAACACCAAAACAATGCACTCCGATAAGGTTGTTCAAATTACAATGGCCAACGGAGATGTGATGAATGGGACAGGTTTTCAAAGCGACCAAACAATGGCTCATTGGACCATCACACACTCAACAGGCATATTTAATGTAACGGATGCGCCAACACAATAATTAACAGCTTTTTGACTATTTTTTTTTCTATTAAAAAATTTTACTAAAAGTTGTATCTTGCGCCTCTTTTTTGAGTACTAATAATATTATATAATTTTTTTTATGGGAATAATGGGTTTTTTGCGCAACCGGATGGGGATGATACTAGTCGTCGTTATTGGTTTTGCAATGTTTGCTTTCATCGCAGGCGAGGTTATACATTATGGAGGTTCGTTTTTTCATGGTGACAACACCGAGATGGGCGAAGTTAACGGCGAAAAAATCGCTGTTGATGAGTTTAATAAACGGGTTGACCAGAATACGGCCAACTTTCAGGCACAATCTCACCAAACTGAGATGACACCACAGATCACCAGCTATATACAGGAATCTACCTGGAGCCAGGAGCTAAACGAAAAGATCCTGAATGCTGAAATGGACAAATTAGGCTTGGTTGTAAGCGACGATGAAAAACGTTCGTTAATACAGGGCGATAACCCAAGCCCGCAAATTGTACAGGCATTCGGAAACCCACAAACCGGCCAGGTTGACAGGGTGAAGCTTAACAACTTTTTAAACAATATTTCTGCAGCTAAAAATGATGATCCAATGCTGATTCGTTGGAACGACTTTATTGGTCACATTGTTGACGATAAGCGTTCAGAAAAGTATTTGGCATTAGTATCAAACGGTTTATACGTAAACGCGCTTGATGCACAGGATGATTATGAATCAAAAAACAAACTGGCTAATTTTAAATATGTAAAGCTTGATTATACATCAATACCCGACAACAAGGTTACGGTAACTGATGATGATTATGAAGCTTACTATAACGACCATAAAGGCGAATTCAAAAATCCTGAAGAAAGCAGAAGCCTTGAATACGTTATATTTAACGCTGCACCATCAAAAGATGATTCGGCAGTTGTAAAAACAGAGGTTGATAAATTGGCAGCAGGATTTAAAGCCAGCACCAATGATTCGCTTTTTGTTGAAGTAAATGCCGATACAAAAACACCGCTTTCATTCCAGCGCAAAGGTCAGCTCGATCCAAAAACAGATTCTATTATGTTTGGCGCTGCTAAAGGCTTTGTTTACGGCCCTTATTTATCAGGCAGCAGCTACAAGCTTTCTAAATTGGTTGATGAGCAGGTAGGTCCTGATTCAGTAAAAGCAAGGCATATTCTATTGCCTATTACCAGCAGCCCTGAAAAAACATTGGCAACTGCTGATTCAATCAAAAAATTAATTGAAGGTGGTAAATCATTTGCTGATTTAGCTAAGACGTATTCAGTTGATAAAGGATCGGCTGATAAAGGTGGCGAACTTGGAACTTTTGGCCGTGGCAGCATGGTGCCTGCGTTTGAAGATGCAGTTTTTGAAGGTAAAAAAGGCGATATAAAAATTGTTACCTCACAATACGGTGTACATATCATCGATATAGAAGATCAAAAAGGTTCATCAAAAGTAATTAAGGTTGCTACAGTAGATAAATTGTTAACAGCAAGTTCAGCAACACAATCTGCAGCTTATAGCAAAGCACAGGCATTCCTGGGTACATTAAGCGGCGATAATTTCGATGATCAGGCAAATAAAGCAGGTTTGAAAATTGTTAAGGCTCCTGATTTAAACCCGATAGCATCAACATTTAATACAATAACCAGTGGCCGCGAAATTGTACGCTGGGCTTATAAAGCAAGTGCAGGCGATTTCTCTGACCAGGTATTTACCAGCGGCGACCAGTATGTGGTAGCCCGTTTAACACAAATTAACCCTAAAGGTACATTACCTTTAAGCGCTGTTAAAAAGCAAATAGCACCACAAGTACTTCTTGCTGTTAAAGGCAAAGCGCTTGCTGATAAATTGCAATCAGCAGTTAGCGGTGCATCAAATATAGATCAGGTAGGTCAAAAAGCAGGTTCACCTGTTGTTCCTATTCAGAATATAGTTTTTGCTAACCCGGTAATCCCTGGTTCATCAGCAGAATATAAATTAATAGGTACTATATTCGGTTCACAACCCGGTAAACTATCTGCTCCGGTTATCGGCCAGTCAGGTGTTTATGTATTTACGGTTGATAATTTCATTAAACCGGCACCACTTGCAAATGCCCTAAGGCAGAAACAGGAATTGGGCCAGGCTTTATTACAACGTTCACAACAAGGTATATTGGAAGCGTTGAAAGATAAGGCGAATGTAAAAGATTACAGAGTTAAGTTCTTATAACCAAATTAAAAGTAATTTTGTATCCGGGATCAGCGTTAAGCTTTTCCCGGATTTTTTATTTAATAGGGTTAGATTGTAGATTGTCATTTCGACCGGAGGGGAGAAATCTTCTACAACAGGCATAGCGAACTTACAGATCGAAGAAGATTTCTCCCTCCGGTCGAAATGACAAGGTGGAGAAATAACAAAGGTGTAAAAACCGGAATAAAATTAAGATTATGGACATTCAGGAAAATATAATCAATAAAGTAGCGCAAAGCGGTTTGGTAACGCTTGATCCCGCTTCTTTCTATCCGCAGGGCGAACGTGTTTTGTATGATATTAAAGATAACCTCTACATGGAGCTTATCCTGCGCGAAAAGGATTTCCGTGAGTTTGTAAAAGCACACGACTGGGCGCAGTATGCCGGTAAAAATGTAGCCATAACCTGCACCGCCGATGCTATTGTGCCTGCCTGGGCATATATGTTAATTGCCAATAGATTAGCACCACATGCTAGCGAGGTTGTTTTTGGCGATTTGGAGCTGTTAGAGACAGTTTTGTTTATAAAAGGCATATCTGGCGCCGATCTGGAACAATATCGCGACCAGCGCATCGTTTTAAAGGGCTGTGGCGATATACCTGTACCGGTATCAGCCTATGTTGAACTGACGAAAAAATTAACGCCTATAGCCAAGAGCCTGATGTTTGGCGAACCTTGCTCTACGGTTCCTATTTATAAAAGGAAAGATTAGTCTTAAGCCGGAAGTCTTGAGTCAAATTACCGGGCTTTGAGACTTACAACAGACGATCATCACCCATAAATGAAAAAATACTTTTTAACCTTATTATTCATTACCGGTTCTATTAGCCTAACTATGGCGCAGGAGTTAACAATGGTTAATGACCCTGTTTTTAAGGTAGGCGAACAATTAAACTACCGTTTAAAATATGGTTTCTTTACTGCTGCCGAAGCAGACCTTAAAGTTGAAAATACTGATATAAAGTATGATGGCCACCCGGCTTATCATATTGTAGTTGAGGGTAAAACTGCCGGCTCGTTTGATGTTTTTTATAAGGTGCGTAACCGGTACGAGAGTTACGTGGATCAGAAAACCTTATTACCTTATTATTATGCAGAGAACCGGCATGAAGGCAGCTGGAAGCATAGCGATAAGGTATCCTTTAACCATGAAACTGATAAGATAACAGCAAATAAAGGTACGTATCCGTATACAGGTAAGGTGTTTGATTTTGTATCGGCCTATTATTTTGCCCGTACCATTGATATATCAAAAATGCACGTTGGCGATAAATTTGAGCTGAAATATTTTTTGGATGACGGAATCAACTCGTTAGGGATAACTTATGTGGGTAAAGAAAAGGTAACTTGTTCAATGGGTACATTTAATTGCCTTAAGTTTAATCCAACTATTATTCCGGGGCGTATATTTAAAAAGAATAGTAAGCTATATTTGTGGATTACTGACGATGACAACCGTATACCTGTAAAAGCGCAGGTTGAAGTTATTTTGGGCAGCATAACCATGGATTTGACGGGAGCCAAGGGGCTTAAGTTTCCTTTAAATCCTATAAAAGATTAATTATGATGATTGAAGTTGGGAGTGTATTGGTGCACGAGGATGTGGTGAAGAATAACTTTGTGTGCAATTTAAACAAGTGCAAAGGCGCTTGTTGCCTCGAAGGCGACTCCGGCGCGCCATTAAATGCAGACGAGCTGGATATATTAAAAGAGATCTACCCAAAGGTAAAACCCTACATGAACGCCAAAGGCATAGCGACTATTGAAAGAGTTGGCACCCATGTAACCGACTTTGAAGGTGATTACACCACCCCATGTGTTGATGTAAATAAAGAATGCGCCTACGTGGTATTTGAAAATGGCATCACCAAATGCGCTATTGAAAAGGCTTATGAGCATGGCGACATCACCTGGAAAAAACCGATCTCATGCCATTTATACCCCATCCGCATAACCAAATACCCTGAATTTGATGTGCTGAATTACGACCGCTGGAGCATATGCAGCCCGGCCTGTACCTTCGGCGATGAATTACAGGTGCGTGTGCATGAATTTCTAAAAAATCCGCTTATTCGCAAATATGGCGAAGAGTGGTATGAGGAGCTGGAAGACGCGGTGGCGAATTTGTAGTGCAGACTGAATTTAGAGTTTGTTTAAACTATCGTCATTGCGAGGTACGAAGCAATCTCTACATAGGCAGGTCGAACTTGCATGTTTTCTCTGTATAGTTCGCGATTGCTTCGTACCTCGCAATGACACAGTTTTGCATTTTTAAACAGTTTGTAAGAACAATACCTACCTTTTGCAATTAAATCTCTAATATTGTAACATACTTACCGTGGTATAATATTATTATTAATGAAAACAGCTCTGATAACAGGTATTACCGGGCAGGATGGCGCATATTTAGCTGAGTTTTTGCTAAAGAAGGGCTACATGGTGCACGGTATCAAGCGCAGGGCATCATCATTCAATACAGATCGCATCGATCATCTCTACCATGATCCGCATGAACCTAATGTTAAATTCAAGCTACATTACGGCGATTTAACCGATTCAACTAACCTGATCAGGCTCATACAGGAAATCCAACCTGACGAAATATATAACCTTGCAGCCCAAAGCCATGTAATGGTAAGCTTTGATACGCCTGAATATACTGCCAATGCGGATGGGATAGGTGTATTACGGATACTGGAAGCAGTACGTTTACTGGGCTTAGGCAAAAAAACACGAATATATCAAGCCTCAACATCTGAGCTTTATGGTTTGGTGCAGCAAGTGCCACAAAGCGAAACCACGCCTTTTTACCCACGGTCGCCATATGCGGTGGCTAAAATGTACGGTTACTGGATCATTGTAAACTATCGCGAAGCATATAACCTATACGCCTGTAATGGCATCCTCTTTAATCATGAAAGCCCGGTACGAGGTGAAACTTTTGTTACCCGCAAAATTACCCGCGCGGTATCAAAAATAGCCTTGGGTTTGCAGGATATTCTGTACCTCGGCAACCTATCGGCGCAACGGGATTGGGGCCATGCCAAAGATTATGTAGAAGCCATGTGGCTAATGCTACAGCAGGATAAAGCCGAAGACTTTGTAATAGCTACAGGAATAACCACCACCGTTAGGGAATTTATAAAAATGGCCTTTTTAGAGCTAGGTATAGAAGTGGAGTTTAGCGGTAAGGATCAAAACGAAAAAGGAGTTATTATTGATATTGACGAACAAAAGGTTAGTGAATTTGGTTTAAACCCTGATGCCTTACGATTTGGCCAGACGGTGGTTAAGGTTGATCCTAAATATTTTAGGCCAACCGAGGTTGATTTGTTAATTGGAGATGCATCAAAAGCAAAACAAAAGTTAGGCTGGCAGCCTAAATACAGTTTACAGGCTTTGGTAAGCGACATGGTAAAGTCGGATCTGCAATTAGTGAAGAGAGACGATTATTTGAAAAAAGGTGGTTATAAAACACTTAACTACTTTGAATAAAATATTAAATATGAAAAGAATATTTACAAGCATTATATTATTACTATCCATCATTGGCGTTGCCCGATCTCAGTCGGAGTATATGCCATACTCCTATCAGTCGTACCAAAAGTTTAATGGCATCGAGTACTCAACCTCAACCAATGAGCATACTGCGTTTAAACCTTACATAATCGATTCGGTAACTAAAGGTCGTTATGATTCATTAATGAATTACAATAATGATGGCAAGCAACATAGCTGGGGTTACAATAAGCTATTTAACGAGCATTTGATCGATATAAAATCAAAAAACAGTACTTTTTATGCTGATTTACTACCCAACTTTACCATGGGCAAAAATTTATCAGACGCTAAAGAAAGCACTTCATTAGTATCGTACGGAGCTCAAATTGGCGGTACGGTAGGTAACAAATTGTATTACTATGCTAGCTGGTACGGCAATCAGGGTAATTTCCCGGCTTACGAAACGAACTACATCAACCAAACCGGTATTATCCCCGGTGAAGCAAGGGCTAAAGTTTATGGCCTTGATAGCTACGACTGGCAATATTATACCGCGGTTGTATCCTACACACCAAACAAATATTTAAACATTACTGCCGGTAACGATAAAAATTTTATTGGTGATGGTTATCGCTCGCTTTTTTTATCTGATTACATATCACCTTATCCATTTTTTAAATTAACAGGCACACTGGGTAATGTACAATATACTGCCATGTGGGCACATTTTGATGACCCGGAGGATTTAGATGCCAACGGTAATCCCCGCCAGAAATGGGGCGTTTTCCATTACCTTGATTGGAACGTTAGCAAAAAGCTTTCCTTTGGTTTCTTTGATTCGGTTATTTGGTATGATAAGGATGATGCAGGCCATGAGCGTGGTTTTGATGTAACCTATTTAAACCCGATCACTTTTTTACGCCCGCTTGAGGCCTCAAATGGTTCGCCAGATAACGCGTTGATTGGCTTTACAGGAAAATATAAACTAACCGATGGTATCACAGGCTATGGCCAATTTATGCTTGATGAATTCCAGGCAAAGCAGTTTTTTACGGATAATGGCAGCTCCCGTAATAAATATGGTTACCAGCTGGGCATAAAAGGCGCGAATATGTTTGGCGTACAAGGCCTGAATTATTTGTTGGAAACCAATAATGTAAAACCATATACCTACTCTGAACGTGGCCCTATCCTGAGCTTTACAGGTAACGGCGCACCATTGGCACATCCTTGGGGTGCTAACTTCAGGGAATTGGTTGGGCAATTAAATTACAGCTACAAAAGATTTGATTTTTCGGGAGAGGCCGATTATGGACATTACGGACAAGACCCTTTAACCGGGCAGGATTATGGCATGGATCCATACCAGGATTATACCACGCCTGCTAAACTGGAAGGTAACTACATTGGCCAGGGGGTAACAACCAATATGTATTATCTGGAAGGAAAAGTGGCTTACGTACTTAATCCCAAATACAATTTAAGGATAGAACTTACTGCTTTATATCGAGACGAAAAGAATGCTGATTATGATGATAAAACCACCTTGTTTACCATCGGTATCCGCAGCTCATTCCGCCAGATATACGATGATATAGCTGCTCCTAAAACGCATTAATTATTTGATGTGCAGATAATTAATGTGCAAATGTGCCTATATGCAAATGTGCAGATAGGGATTTAGAAGAAGCATTGTAATCATCTGCACATCTGTGACATCTGCATATTTGCACATCCTCTCATCTGCACATTTAAGATGCAATCGTATGCGCTTTGCGTTTACCTGCTATGGTTTTAACCTTAGCGGCAATTGATGTGGCATCATAACCGCATTCGGCCCATAGTTCAGGTTGCTCGCCGTGTTCAATAATATGGTCAGGAATACCAAGACGAACTACATCGGCTTTGTATTTATGATCAGCCATAAATTCTAATACAGCGCTTCCCATACCACCTTCCAGGCAACCATCTTCAACAGTAATTACTTTATTGAATTTCTTGAAAACATCATGTAGTAAAGCTTCATCCAAAGGTTTTACAAAACGTAAATCGTAATGAGCAGGGTAATAACCTTCGGTGTTTAGTTCGGCAGTGGCTTTTACCACTTCGTTGCCAATGGTTCCTATGGTTAGTATGGCAACGTCTTCGCCATCGCATACTTTACGGCCTTTGCCAACAGGTATGGCTTTCATTGGGCGTTGCCAGTCAACCATAACGCCACTGCCACGCGGATAGCGTATTACAAACGGCCCCATATCGTCCTGCTGTGCAGTAAACATCAGGTTACGCAGTTCTTCCTCGTTCATAGGTGCTGATACCGTCATATTCGGGATACAACGCATATAAGCCAAATCATAAGCGCCATGATGCGTTGGGCCATCGGCACCGGCTATTCCTGCACGATCAAGGCAAAAAACAACATTTAGTTTTTGTATAGCCACATCATGTATCACCTGGTCATACGCCCTTTGCATAAAGCTGGAGTATATGTTACAAAACGGGATCAATCCCTGCGAAGCTAATCCGGCTGAAAATGTTACCGCATGCTGTTCGGCAATACCCACGTCAAATGCACGGTTAGGCATAGCCTTCATCATCAGGTTTAGTGAACATCCTGAAGGCATTGCCGGGGTAATGCCCATTATTTTAGGGTTTTGCTCGGCAAGCTCGATTATAGTATGACCAAAAACATCCTGGTATTTTGGAGGTTGAGGTTTATCGTATTTAGTCTTTTTAATTTCGCCGGTTATCTTATCAAACAAGCCGGGGGCATGCCACTTGGTCTGATCTTTTTCGGCCAAAGCATAGCCCTTGCCCTTGGTGGTAACACAATGCAATAGTTTTGGCCCTGGTATATCGCGCAGGTCTTTCAACACTTTTACCAAATGCTCTACATCATGCCCGTCAATCGGCCCAAAATAGCGAAATTGCAGTGCTTCGAAAAAATTACTGCGTTTAAGTAGCGTGCCCTTAATGCTTTTCTCAATTTTCTTAGCGAATTTAAAAGCATCCGGCCCCATTGCCGATATTTTGGTAAGCACCGTAGCAATATCATCCCTAAAACGATTATAAGGCTTAGATGTGGTAATATCTGTTAAATATTCCTTCAAAGCACCCACGTTAGGGTCAATAGCCATGTTATTATCATTCAGGATAACCAACAGGTTCGAGTTTTCGATACCAGCATGGTTTAATGCTTCAAAAGCTATGCCCGCGGTCATGGCGCCATCGCCAATAACGGCAACGTGCTGCCTGTCGGTTTCGCCTTTGTAATGCGACGCAACGGCCATACCCAACGCCACCGAGATAGAGGTAGAGGAATGCCCTACGCCAAACGCATCATAAATACTTTCAGAACGTTTAGGGAAGCCACTTATGCCTTTGTAAAGACGGTTGGTATGAAACTGATCGCGGCGACCGGTTAATATTTTGTGGCCGTAAGCCTGGTGGCCAACGTCCCAAACTAACTGGTCGTAAGGCGTATTAAGTACATATTGCAGGGCCACGGTTAATTCAACAACACCTAAACTCGCGGCAAAATGGCCGCCATTTACCGATACTACATCTATAATATATTGGCGTAATTCCTGACAAACCTGCTCGAGCTGAGCCTCTGTAAGTTGCTTTAGATCAGAGGGGTATTGTATGTTTTGAAGTAAATTCCCGGCGGGTACCTGCATTGCCATTCTTAACAGTATTTTAACTTACAAAGTAAGTTATTTAATTCGGAAAACAGATACAGTTAGTGTAATAAAATATACTCACCCGGCTACGCTGCAGTGGTCGACTTCTCTATCTCTGCGCGATATAGAGGTAAAAACAGTGAGCATCTTTTATACTTCCTGTCATTTCGACCGAAGGGAGAAATCTTCTGCAACAGGTATAGTCCGCAATGCATGGCGAAGAAGATTTCTCCCGTCGGTCGAAATGACAATAAGATGAGCCTGTTTCCCAGATCGGTTTGCTACGTTATTTTGCTTTGTAAAACGAAAGAATAACATAAGCGGTTTTGTCGCCAAGGCTTACCGGTAATCTTAGTATCATATTAGTGTCGTCAATACTTGCTACAATTAATTGATAGCCTTGCTGTACCTTACCGGCGCTATCTCCCTGATATAGCTTCTTAAACTGAAAAACCTCGCCATTACTGTTATTGTAAGACCAGAAAATAGTTTGTGAGGTACCATTGCTTAGGGTGTAGATACCGTTACCACTATTGGTTAAATCCCATGTACTGCCATTAAAGTCCTCAGGAGCTGCCTGGTTAAATATAGCCTGAACGGTGCCCGGCAATAAGCCGTCATAGCTGACCTTAGTAAGCGTCCAATTACCCACAAATCTTGCCCGCGAAGCGCCGGCAACAGTTGCAGGAAGTTTTTTAACTGTTGAACAGGATAATATGGCCAATATTAAGGAGGCCATCAGAATTGATATTTGAAATTTCCTTTTCATAATTTTCATCATTATTGCCCTTGTGCTGCCTGTTGCTTCATTTGATCGTTTGCAACAATCACGATCTCTACACGGCGATTTTGTGCGCGGCCGTCAGCTGTACTGTTTGATGCGATGGGTTCTGTTTCACCCTTGCCCTGGGTGGTTAAGCGTGCTCCATCTACCCCCTGCTGTACCAAAAATAATTTCACCGCTCCCGCTCTTCTTATAGAAAGATCCATGTTATGGGCTGCCGTTCCGGTACTATCGGTATGACCGACCACGAGAATGTTAGTTTGAGGGTTATTTTGCAACGATACAGCCAGCTGTTTCAGGCTATTTTGTGCATCGGGTTTAAGGTAAGTTTTGTCGATATCAAACAAAATCCCTGAATCGAATTTCACTAATATACCTTCCCCTGCGCGGGTTACCGAGGCGCCGGCTACTGTTTGCTTGATCTCGGCAGCCTGCTTGTCCATCTTATGGCCGATTAAGCCGCCCGCTGTTCCACCAACAGCGCCTCCAACAATAGCACCAATTGCAGTATTGCCTGCTGCCCTGCCAATAAATGCCCCTAAGATGCCTCCACCAGCTGCACCTATTGCTGCTCCTTTTTGTGTTTTGGTAAATGAATTACAACCTGAGTATAACATACTTGCTGTGGCTATCCACATACTCACAATAATTACTTTTAATTCTATTTTTTTCATTTGTAACAATTTTGTTATACTGAAACAACAATTTTAATGAAATGTTATACACTCTCAAAAATAAATTATGTGTATTGTAATGAGTGTCTACACTTGTTAAACGTAGGCCAGTATATGGCTAGAGAAGAAGATTTCTCCCGATGGTCGAAATGACAAGGATTTTCAGGAAACCAGAAACTACCAAAACACTCAATTTCTCATCAAAAAGCAACCAAAAGCGAGCAAAAAATGATGCTTTTCAATCGTTTTCACGACTAAAACGGATATTTTTCAGCCTAAAAAAGGCTTAAATATGATCCAAAAACCATCTTTTCATGGACATTTTGGGACTTTTTATTAATTTTTTACACCAAGTGTATCCTGGTACAGTACAGCAGCGCTACCTAACCGTCCTACCCTTCCAAACGTACTTTTTGGTGTTGCCGATCAGACCCACATACACAAAATAAACGATGTGTATGGGTGATAGTAGGAATAACAACCATATCAGGTTTCTACGCTTGAAGAACGCAGTTACCGGTAGCAAGAATATGGCCTCAAAGATAAATTTCAACCCATATTGAGCAAGAAATAGATAAAAAAACCTGACATCAAAAAAGCTCAATATGGCGTTCACCAATATCAGCACATTAAACAGCCAGATACCTACGGCAAGGGCTACTATTTTTTTGTCTTTATACTTAGTGGATTTGGATGCCCAGCGGCGGCGCTGGTTTAAGAATTCCTTTAGATTTGCCTTGGCATGAGTATATACGATGGCTTCGGGTAACTTCAGGAAGGCTATTTTATCAGCATATTTCTCGGCTACTTTTTGTAATAGTAATTCATCATCACCGGATGCCAGCTCGTCAATGCCTTTGAACCCTCCTACCTCGTAAAATACATCTTTACGATAAGCGAAATTAGCACCATTGCAGGTGGATGCCTTGTTATTACCTATGAATGAAGCGCCCATGGCTACCAGATAGCCAAACTCTAAAGTTTGCAGATTCTCGAACAGGCTTTTCTCCTCAAAATAAGTTACCGGGGAAGAGATCATTACCGGGTTCCTGGTTTCGTAATAATTTACAATAGATGATAGCCATTGCGGGCCCATGCGGCAATCGGCATCGGTAGCCACCATTAGCTCACCAGTTGATTGGTTGATGGCTTCGGCAATGGCTTTCTTTTTGTACGAGTTAAGTGGTTTGTCCTCATTCAACTGCAATAGCTTGATGCCTTGCGATGTATAGCTGCGGATAATATCTGCTGTACGATCGGTAGAGTGATCATCAACTATGATAACTTCCATCAGGTGTTTGGGGAAATCCTGCGCTAAAATATCGTTAATGGTTAGGGCTATCTTTTCCTCCTCGTTGCGGGCGGCGATGAGTACGGTTACCTTGGTTTTAAAATCAACCACACCCAGTTTAGGTCGTTTTAAATTCGACCAGCCTTTTATCAAATAAATAAGCACTAACAGGTACAAGCCGGTTAGTGATAGAGAAATAATACTATACGTTACGATCAAAGAATTTCAGTTTAAAAACAAATACGGAGCCTAAAATAGCGGGAATAATTAAATTTATCAGCCAAATTGATGAAACTGCCGCTACAACAGCCAACGATTGGGTAGTAATATGCGCGAAAAGTACGCTCGCGGTAGCGCTGCGTACGCCAACATCCAGCAAATCCAATGATGGGAGTGCAGATTGTACAAAGAACAGGATCAGCACCATCAGCATCATTTGTATCACAGGCATTTCGGGTATCAACAGATGTATCACCAGATAATATTGAAACGAGAATACGGCAAACCTCGCCATACAAAAGCCCATTATTTTAAATAGCTCGGGTTTGGTATAACGCCCCATGATGTCGAAAAAGCGGTGGTATTTTTTTACGTAGGGGATGTAATCCAGCAGCTTTACGATCCACTGAATATGGAAAAACAACACCAGGAAAAACACCATAAATATTATAGCCGAAACAAATATCCAGATGTAGATATAGATGTTTAAATGCGAATAGGTATACAAATACCACATCAGCGCGCATGCGCCGAGCACATTGGTTATAACGCTTTGTCCGAATGCTCCTACCGCCATGGCAAATACACCGTGTATACGTTTACGGTTGGGTAAGAATAACACCCTACCAGCATATTCGCCTAAACGATTTGGTGTGAATATAGCCCAGGTCAATCCGCAAAAAACGGCCTCGATAGATTCCCAGATTGATATTTTCTGAACCCTATTGATCAGGTATTTCCATTTGACGGATTCAAGTATCCAGTTTATCAGCATCAGCAGCACAATTGCCGACATGGTGATAATAACTTGTTGCTGACTTATATGATTAACCAGTTGTTGAAATCGTTTTAAGCTATCGCCTTTTTCAATAAACTGGTGGTAGATGTAAACCAGAGCCAAAACCAAAACCCCGACTTTAATCAGGAGAGAAAATATTTTTTTAGCTGCTTTGGTTAACAAGGGGTATGAGTTTTTTCTGCAATGTTACAAAAAGTTGATGGTTCATGGTTGATAGTTGATAGCTCATGGTTGATAGTTCATGGTTAATAGAAAAACGTCATAGCTATGAACCATCAACCATGAGCTATCAACTATCAACTATTTCAATCTTGCCTTATAAAAAGCAATAGTATTTTTATATGCATCAGCAGCAGCTGCACTATTACTGCTTGGGCTGCTTGGGTTGGCAAAACCATGACCTGCATCGTATTGGTGCAGATATAATTTTTTACCGGCGGCTTGCATATCGGCAGCAAATTTGGCTACTACGTTAGGGTTGATCCATGCATCCTGGTTACCGAAATTACCCAATACATCAGTATGCAATGTTTTAAGTTTATTTACATCCTGCTCAGGCATACCGTAGAACATTACACATGCTACCGCCTGGTTACCTGCTAGCAAACTGGCTTGCAAGCTCCATCCACCGCCAAAGCACCAGCCTAAAGTTGCAATATGCGCTTTAGGGCCAACATAAGCTATAGCGCCTTTTATAATCGCGACAGCACGATCATCCTTCACTGCCTGCATTAATTTGGCAGCTTCGGTACGGTCGGCGGTAACTTTACCATCGTATAAATCAAGGTCGATGATGTTTACATCGCCCAAATCGTTGTATATGTCTTCAGATTCTTTCTTTACAAAATCGTTCAAACCAAAAAACTCGTGAACCACCAAAATATAATTATTGGTAGGCGTTTTGGCTTTAAACTCATAGGCATCGGCCGTTTTACCGTCTGGTGTACTATAAGTTATAGCTTTGCCTATGCTGCTTTGAAAATGCATCGTTTTTGGCTGCGGATGCGACATCACAAACCTTTTATCATTTGCCAGCATAGCAAATTGTTTTGTGGCTGATGGTTTGCTGCAACATGCCATATTACTTTGGCCAAAAGCTATGGCATTACTACAAATAATAAATGCGAAGAGGATGAGTTTTTTCATGGGTTTTGTTGATTAGATTATTTACAATGTTAGAACAATTTTGTTTTCAATGATGGTTATTAATCTACGTTGGTACAAAGCTAAATACTTTCCAAAATACAACGCTTAGTATTTATATTAGCATTAATTTACAATACCTATAAAGATGAATATTTTAACCAAACTAAAATTATACATACGGCTTGCTTTGGTGGTTAGTTGCCTGCTAATGCCGGCAGTATCATTTGCGCAAACTTTAAAGGTTGCCGCGGCGGCTAATCTGCAATCAGTAATAAAAGTATTAGGGGCCGATTTTACCAAAAGAACAGGTGTTGTTGTTGAACCCATTGTAGGTTCATCGGGCAACTTAACCACCCAGATAAGTAACGGCGCCCCCTTTGATGTTTTTTTGTCTGCCGATATGGATTTCCCGCAGAAATTATACACTACCGGATTTGCCTCAAAAAAACCTGTTGTTTACGCTAAAGGGAGTTTAATTATTTGCAGCACTAAGGATATTGAGTTTGACAATTGGGAACGCATGCTACTTACCCCGGCAATTAAAAAGGTGGCCATTGCCAACCCCACAATCGCGCCATACGGTAAAGCAGCTACTGAATCGTTAAAGTTAAAAGGAATTTTGAGCGAAATACAAAGCAAAATAGTTATAGGTGAAAGTATATCGCAGGTGAACACTTACATCACCACAGGTTCGGTTGATGTTGGTTTTACTACCCAGTCTTTGGTAAAGGATATTGAAGGCAAGCAAAAAATTTATTGGAGAGCAATCGACCCAAAAACCTACTCGCCTATTGAACAAGGAATTGTGGTATTAAAACACGGCGAGACCAACCCTAACGCCGAGAAATTTTACCAGTTTATTTTGAGTGCCGATGCCAAACGCATATTTAAGGAATATGGCTATATTGTAGAGTAAATGGATTTAACCCCAATTTGGCTCACACTAAAGCTGGCATGCATTACTACGCTAATTTTGCTTGCTATTTGCCTGCCATTAGCCTGGTGGTTATCTAAAGGGCGCTCATTCTTCAAGATCATTATCGAAGCTATTATTACCATGCCTTTGGTTTTGCCGCCATCGGTACTGGGGTTTTATTTATTGCTGGCTTTCAGTCCGCAGCATGGGGTGGGTAAATGGCTGCATGATACCTTTGACCTACAGTTTGTGTTCTCTTTTCAGGGCTTGGTATTGGCCTCCGTTATTTATAGCATGCCGTTTATGATGGGGCCTATAAAATCAGCTTTGCAACAATTGCCGGCATCATTATCACAGGCATCTTACACCTTAGGCAAAAGCGAACGCGAGACTTTTCTTCGGGTACTGTTGCCTAATATAAAGCCGTCATTATTTACGGCTATGGTGCTCACTTTTGCCCATACACTGGGCGAATTTGGCGTAGTATTAATGATTGGCGGCAATATCCCAAATGTTACAAGGGTAGCCTCTATCGCGGTTTACGATTCAGTGGAGAATATGGATTATTCGGCGGCAAACACTTACTCGCTCATCTTATTTTGCATCACTTTTGTTTTAGTGATAGGTGTATTCATTTTCAACAAAACACAAGCTAAAAGTCCGCTGGAATGATCACAATCAATATTGAAAAAAAGCTAAAAGCCTACAGCGGGCAGCAATGGTTAAAAGTAAACCGTGAATTTACTGATGGCAGCATCACCAAAATTTATGGACCATCCGGCGCGGGGAAAACCACATTTTTAAAGATCATAGCCGGACTGATAACTCCCGAAAAAGGTATTATTAAAGTTGATGATATTACCTGGTTGGATACCTCTACCAAAATCTCACTATCGCCCCAAAAAAGAATGGTTGGCTTTGTATTTCAAAACTATGCGCTGTTTCCTAACATGACGGTGCGTGAGCATTTGGAATATGCTACTAAGGCTGTAGGTTGGATTGATCGCTTGTTAGCAATTGGCAAACTCGAGACATTAACCACACATAAACCCGAGCATCTATCCGGCGGACAACAACAACGCTTAGCAATACTGCGCGCGCTAGCTATCAAACCGAAACTATTGTTGATGGATGAACCTTTCTCGGCACTCGATCATGAAATGAAACGGGTTTTGATTGACGACCTAAAGGTTCTATTTGCGGAATTAGGATTGATTGTTTTGATAGTAACGCACAATCCGCAGGAGTTGGATGGATTGTGTAGTGGAGAGTTGGAGATAGATACGAAAAACTAAAACAACCCTACTGTCATTTCGACCGGAGGGAGAAATCTTCTATAACCTGCAAAGCGAATATGCTAGGTGCAGAAGATTTCTCCCTCCGGTCGAAATGACAATGGTTTCTTACTCTGCAATACTCACCACAATTTTATCCAGATTGTGCAAGTACCTTCTTCCGGTTTTATAATCGAGCATGGATACCATTTGGATACTGCTGGTTAGTTTATCGGCTTTGATGCCATTCTTCTCCATCACAATATATACGTTATCCCCTATTTCGGTATTGAATAACTCATTCCACGAATAAACAACTTTGTAGCCATCGGCACCTACGCAGGTAAAATACATACTGCTGAATAAATGCGGCGTGAGCAACCATTCCGAATGGTTAAGGATATCTTTCAGTAAAACACCTTTTAACTGGTCGTCCTGATGTTTGAACGCCCCGGTATGATCAGTAACTTTAATATTGCCGATGGTTTTTAGCGGATAGCTATTCAAAGAATCCATGGTGATGATGGATCCTATTTTTACCTTTCCGGTAATAGCAAACTCATGGGTTTGAGTCTCGGTTTGCTGGGCAAATGTTGCAGTAGCGCTGCATAATAAAAGCAAAATAAGTATTTTTTTCATGGTTGATATACGTTGCGATCAGAGGATGATCACAAATATAAAACAAAGAGGGGGAATTAATCCACCCTCTTCATCTTTAAACAACAACCCTACATTTTCGACATTTTTGAGCTATCCTTACTCATTTTGCTCATCTTGTCCATTTTTTTAGCCTTCATTTTAGATGGTTTGCTCATTTTGCTCATCTTACTCATTTTGCCGGTATCACTAACAGCAACTGTGTGTATTGCTGATGCATTAGCATTGATAGTTAAACAAAGTGACAAAAATGCCATAGCGGCTACTGATAATAATGATTTTTTTACGTTGGTTTTCATGTGTTTTATCTTTTGATATTTACACGCTTAGTCGCTCTCAACTTATAAACCTTACAGTCTATTTAATTTTTATTCAACTCTATTTCGATACGCTCTTGTAGTTCTTTTTTGAAGCTGTCATCGAGCTTTGCCTCGCCCGGCATCGAGCTTTTAAAAAGCTGGCGAACCATATCATTTATAATACGGCTTTGTTTGCCATATATACGGCAAACCGAGCAGCCCATCAGGTGTATGCGCAGTTCTATATGCTCACGAAAAGTAATACGGCTCAACATTTTCTTTTCGATGAGAAACGTGGCCTTCTTACAATTGTACTGTATCTTTTTTAACTGACTCATAGCTTAAAATTTATTCCCAATTCCGTTGAAGGCATGCCCGCAGATTAAGCTTGGTACGATGAATAATTACCCAAAAATTTGATGGGGTTACCTTTAGTTCCGAACATATCAGCGTAGTATCAGCATCATCCATATGCTTCATGGTGAATACCGCCATCCATAACGCCGGCAACTTTTGTAAACACATTTGCAGTATGCTATTAAACTCCTTATTAACTAAATGATCCACATCTTCTATTCCGAAAGTCTGCGGCGCATGGGCAGAACGCCAATGACCATCAGCTTGATCAAAAAAATCTTCCTGTTCATGCTCAGCCACCTGAATATCTTTTCTTAACCCTGAAGATTTCTTGCGGTAAACGTCGATTATCTTGTTTTTAAGGATAGCGGTTAACCATGTACGCTCGGTGCTTTTGCCTTCAAACCTATCCACCTTTTCTAGCGCAGCTAAAAAGGTTTCCTGCACCAGGTCCTTAGCCTGCTCTTCGTCAGCAATTCGTTTTATGGTATAGGCATACAAATAATCGGCATGCGATTTTACCCAGGTATGCGGATCTAATTGATTGCTTTCGGCGCTCATTTAATTAATATTGGTCAAGTTTTGATACTGCTTAGTCGGTAAGTGTATCAAAACCTTACAAATATTAAATAAAAAAAATGAGAAATGTTGTTGTATGAGACTGTCATTCTGAGCATAGCGAAGAATCTGTAAATTGGTTTACGCCAGTACAGATTCTTCGCTATGCTCAGAATGACAATAATTTATTGATATGCCTTTATTTACTATGCGAAAACAACCATGGCAACAACTGCGGTTCAGCAAAAGCATCATCCCAGCTATCGTGGTCATCGTTAGGGTATAGGGTAAACTTAGGTTGCCCGCCGGCCGCTTTAATGGCCTCAACCATTACAATGGAGTGATCGGCCGAAACTGTTTTATCTTTTTCACCATGGAATATCCACAACGGCACTTTTTTAGCGTATTTTTTGGCATTCAGGGTGTTATCGCCACCGCAAATAGTAAATGCCGCTGCAAAAACATTTGGCTCGCGACCGATGATCTCGAATGTCCCCATGCCACCCATAGATAGGCCACCAACATATACCTGGTGTTTATTTACAAAAGGTTTTTCTAAAAACTCATCAACCATTCCCATCAGCGCGGTCATGGCTTTGGTTGGCTTGGCATCAATTGGAAAAATAAATTTATTTCCATTGGTATCTGCCTTAAAGCTCACATCCGACCAAAAACCATTAGCCGGGCATTGCGGAAATACCACAATTGCCGGGAATTGCTCACGAACATCAGCCTTTAAAAACAGATCGCTGCCATGTGCCAGTTGGGCCTGGTTATCGTTACCACGTTCTCCCGAACCATGCAAAACAATAATCAGCGGATATTTTTTTGCCGGATCAAATCCTTCCGGAAATAAGATGCGATAGGGTAAAGTATCGCCTTTAGCGGTATATATGCCCCGCTCATAATTTGGTTTGCTTAACTGTGCTTTTGATAAGAATGGCAAAGCAAGAAACATAATGACAAGGAATGTGGCGTTGATATTTTTGTGCATACAAATAAGTTTAATTACGGCAATGATCTTTAAAAACCGGATATATAACGGCGGTGAATGAAAGATGTTTTTTTAATTACCGTAAATATAAACTTTGATATGAATTATCACACCCTAGAATATCTAAGCTTGCATTTGAAAGATCAAAGGTAAATTGTTTAATTATTGGGATAAGCGTAAAATGCCCTCGGCGATGTTGTTTCAACAGTATAATCAAGCTTTCTTAAAAAATCGATGGATTCATGCTGCTCGATTTTTAAAAGCGCCATTCTAACAGGGTTGCATTCAAAAAAAATATGCTGGATTCTCTTTTCCTTTAAAAGCTTTTCCGCACCATATAAAACCCAGGTATCTGCTCCTTCTGTATCAATTTTCAGCACGCTAATTGTTTCATTATTACCATCCATATAATTATCCAATGTATCTACATTTACAGTAATATTTTTATCGTCATCAGAAACCGTTAACCCGCCCCATCCGGTTTGATCACTTTGGTCTCCAGAAGTGAATTGTAAAGTACCTTTTGATTTTCCTACAGCAATCGGAATGATAGTAACCCTTTCACCAAGCTCATTTTTATTAATGTTATTAGTAATCGAAAAAACGTTAGCGGGGGCTGCTTCAAACGCGATTACTTTATTATTAGGATTTTCGCCTGCCCATAAGCATGAAAAATAACCAAAGTTAGCACCAACATCTATCATTAATCCACCTTGCTTTGCAAGTTCTGCTATTGGCAAAGTTATTTCCAGGTCAGTAAAGCCATTAAAAATAATCGATTTATGTCCAATGTCAGTTTTTAACAAATCCATTTTGATCGATTTGTTAAATTCAAGATTTACATTTTTATCGGAAATATTGGGGAAAAACCTGTAAAGTTTATAACTAACTCTTTCTCTCAAACTTAATGGATATATCAGTCTTGTTATCATATCTTATAGATTTAATTAACATCAGCCCAGCAGATTTGTAAAAAGAAAGATTGTTACCATTACAAATTATTGCCGGTACAATTGGTTGTTTAAAATAAAGATAGATAAATATATTAGTATATAACTCGTAATGAGATCAATTGATAATATAAAAGCAGGAAATGCAATCCTGAATAGAAAGGTTTGCTTCGTGATTGTTAGCCTATTTAATTATGCTTCTTGTGTCAATGCTTTTTTAGCGGTATTAACCGGCTGAGGCACCTTTACATAATAACCCGTACCGTCATAAACACGCTTGCGCGGATGCGACTGGCAGGTATCACTGCAGCAACCTTCCATTTTTGTGCCGCACTCATCGCATTGGGTAAAATGCTCGTTGCACTCCGGGTTGGCGCAGTTGATCATTTTATCGGTTGTAGCGCCGCAGTTATAGCATTTGGATATTACTACCGGGTTAACACTATTTACATCAACCGATAAACGGTTATCAAATACATAGCATTTACCTTCAAAATCCTTACCGCCTGCTTCTTTACCGTATTTAATGATGCCGCCATGTAGCTGGTAAACATCTTTAAAACCTTCGTGCAATAACAGGGCCGATGCTTTTTCGCATTTAATGCCGCCGGTGCAGTAGGTTAATATTTTTTTGTCTTTATATTGAGCAAGCTCATTGATCATCGCCGGGAAATCGCGAAAATTCTCAATATCCAAAGTTATGGCGTTACTGAATTTGCCTAAGTTATGCTCGTAATTTGAGCGTACATCCAACACAATAACATCATCCCTATCCTTCATTTCCATAAACGCTTTCGGGTCAAGGTGCTTGCCTGTTTTTGTTTTTGGGTCGATGATCTCAGGATTGCGTAAACCTGAATGCACAATCTCCGATTTATAGCGCACATGCATTTTTACAAACGATGGCGTTTCTACCTCGTCAACCTTAAAATCGATGTTAGCAAAACGAGGATCAGCATGTAGCGTCTCCATGTATTGCTCACAGCTCTCAGCGGGGCCAGATACTGTGCCATTAAGGCCTTCTTCGGCCACAATAATGCGCCCGGTCAAACCCAGAGATTTACAAAATTTTAAATGATCGGCAGCAAATTGCTCCGCATCCGCTATTGTTGAATAACAATAATAGAGTAGTGTTTTATACTTTGTCATAATCCATTGATGCCGCTGCAAACGGTGTTAAATGAAGTGCAAAGTTACGTTTTTTAGGTGAAAAGGCAAAGATAAAAGGTTAATATCGAACACTGAATACCCAATATCCAATGACGAAGTTCACTTCATTATTCATCATTCGGAGTTCATGATTCGATATTACCTAATCCCATAAAATATCCTAATCCCCTGTATATATTTCTGGCTCCCTTCGTATGATACGCCGTAATCAATCCTAAATATCAACCGCTGTAAGCCTACATAAAACTCGGAGTAATTCAGTTGACCTTTTTCGGTTAGATAATTGGCGCCCACAATTTCTTCTAACTTCAACTTACGTAAAAACGGAATATTATTTAATAACACGCCTGAGAAGTTATGCTGGTAATGCGCTTCTATGAATGCATTATCGGTACTGAATGTATAGAAAGGCAGGAAGTGAAAACTGCCTACATAAGTAGGATCGAAAGTGGTACCCTGGTTGCCTAAAAAGTGATTATAATCCGGGAAATAGATCTTGCTATTATTAAAGAAATCTCCTGCAGTTACCGAGAATGACGAATAACCGAATACTCCTATCGGAATAGCGCTTTGCGCGATGTTTAATGATCCAAAATTATAATCAACATCCGAGCCTAACAGGTTATTTATACCCTGGCGATAGCTTACCGTAACAACCGGATATTTTGATGGAAGGTTAATTTTTTGTGTAGGCGTGGTGATATATTGCTGATCAAACGACAACCTGAATGAAGTAAAAAACGTTAGCGCCTGATTCTCCGGAAACAATACAGAGCGATCATCCGCCGGAGCATCCGGCACACCCGGGACATCCGATTTTAGTGGATTGTTAGATGTATACTGCCTGTTGCTAAAAGTTTCGATGTGGTTATACGAGGTGTTATATAATTGGGTACGGTCAGCATAACTTAAACTCGCCGTCCATAAAACACCATTGGCAAGTTCGCGCTGATAACCGAAGTTACCATACTCCGATTTATAATATTTTACATAATTACGCTCGCTTAACAGCGTACTTAAAGTATTAAAATACAGCGACCGCGTACCCACATTATTCAGATCCAAAATATCGCTGCCAAAGCCACCAAAAAACTTGGCATTATGGAATGGATCGTAGTTATAATCGCCATTAATATTAGCGGTAAACATTTTATTGGAAAAGCCATAGCGAACATCAGGCGTAGCATCCCACGATTGAAAATCATTGAGTTTGTGGGAATATTTAGCTTCAAGATTTAATCCATATCCTTCAACTGTGTTATAAAAGAATGTTTGAATAAAGGGATACAGGTAAACAGAATCACGACCACTTTTATAGGTAGAACTATGCCCAAACACGATGTATGGCAGAACCAATAACCTGTTATTGGAATGCTGAGCAGAATCGAGATACACCTTCGATCGTTTAAGCCTGCTTACACTATCTTTTTTATAATAATCCCTCTGCTCCTGCCAGGTTAAAGGAATAGGGCGCTTGGTTGCCCAATATGCTGAATCTTTTGTGTTTGATGCGGTATCATATTTTAATATCTCCCCCGTAAAATAGCGCTCCGGAAAATTAGGCTTGAGGTTATAGTTGTTATAGATAGCATCATAATATCCTCCAAACTTAAACCCCAATACCTTGCCCGAGAAGGTGTATTGTGCCGATACAGGCTGCCAAACGCTATCTGTTATAGGTATGTATTGCTGACTAACCTCCAGCGTATCAATAAAACTGAGGCCATTATCTTTATTAGTCAGCATTAAATCAACACTATAAATACGCCAGTCGCCCTCTAAAATATAGATATTCCCTTTAAATGTAGCTGAATGATCCAGCCTTGGCGCAACCTGTATCTTATCAATCACACGTCCGTTTTCGGTAGTGGTACCAATCAATTTATACTTGTAATATTTAAAGCCGTTATAGGCCACCGGCGATACAAACCCATGATCGCTTACGCCGTTTAGGTAAAATATATTTTTATAAAAATTAACCTGCAGATCGGATGCTTTATTAAAGCCGAATGTTGGGTTTAAGCCAACAGTTTTAGTTGCAATAGTAACTTCCTTTATTCTATTTGGTTGCTGAAAGTCGAAGTTTGAAATGGACTCTGTTTGAAACAGAATCCCCCTGCCAAGCGAATCCAGATCGAGTGTATTACGCACCTGCCTGCCCATAAATGCCTTTGGCGCACCCAATAAGCGTTGCACACCTTTAACATAAGCCGCTACAGAATATTCCTGAACTTCGTTTAAGTAATATTCTCGTTTGGCTATTACATGGCGCATAATATCATTCGCGGCAGTATCGGTTTTAAGGCGTTTACCCTGTACAACCACGGTCTTCAGGTTAAAAATTTCGTCTTCCAGCTGCACGTTGTGTATCACATTCCGGTTGACGATAATTACGGTTTCAACCCGTTCCTTATATCCTACAAAACGATAAATAACATGATATGTACCCGGATTTAACTTAAACTGATAGCTGCCGCTCTCATTGGCGGTTGTGCCATAAGTACTGTTGCGTATATAAACCGAAGTAAAAGATATAGGATGATTTTGAGCATCCGTCACTCTGCCCGAAAGTATATATTGCTGAGCTGATACCCTAACAGTAAGCAGTATTATTAAAATAAATAGTAATTTTTTCTTCATGGTGATCACTCATAAAATGGATTTATTACTATAAATGTTTGATTAAGCGGATAATATATATTTTAAGATGAATTTAAACTGGCGTTTTGCGGGTTTATGTTTAATTTTGCACTCTTTGATAAATTTATTATGTACAACACCTTAAAACCCGTTTTACAGCAGGAACTTGCCGAGATTGAAAAAGCCGGGCTATACAAACGCGAACGCATTATTACCTCGCCGCAAGGCGCTGATATTACCGTGCAGGGCGGCAAAGAAGTGATAAACTTTTGCGCCAACAATTACCTGGGACTGTCATCAAACGCTAAAGTGATTGAAGCGGCTAAAGCAGTGATGGATACCCATGGATACGGACTTTCGTCTGTACGTTTTATTTGCGGCACGCAGGATATACATAAAGAACTGGAACAAAAGATAGCCGAATTTTTAGGCACTGAAGATACCATACTTTACGCCGCGGCATTTGATGCTAACGGCGGTGTTTTTGAACCTTTATTTAATGAGCAGGATGCTATCATATCTGACGAGTTGAACCATGCTTCCATCATTGATGGGGTACGTTTATGCAAAGCCCAGCGCCAACGTTATAAACACGATGACATGGTCGATCTGGAAGCTAAACTTCAGGAAACTGCCGCTTGCCGTCACCGCATTATTGTTACCGATGGTGCATTCAGCATGGATGGAACCATTGCCCAGCTGGATAAAATTTGCGAGCTGGCCGAAAAGTACAATGCCTTGGTGATGATAGACGAGAGCCATTGCTCAGGCTTTATGGGTAAAACAGGTCGCGGTACGCATGAGTATCATAACGTAATGGGTAAAATCGATATTATCACTGGCACGTTAGGTAAGGCTTTAGGCGGTGCATCAGGTGGTTTTACCTCAGGCCGAAAAGAAATTATTGATATGCTGCGCCAACGTTCACGCCCATACTTATTCTCCAATACGCTTGCCCCGGCAATTACCGGTGCTTCCATAGCAGTATTGAATATGCTGAGTGAAACCACTGATTTGCGTGATAAACTGGAAAAGAACACCCTCTACTTCCGCCAAAAAATGACTGAAGCAGGTTTCGATATAAAACCAGGCGTGCACCCTATTGTGCCGGTTATGCTTTATGATGCTAAATTAGCACAGGAATTTGCCGCAAAAATGCTGGATGAGGGTATTTATGTTATTGGTTTCTATTATCCGGTAGTACCACAAGGCAAGGCACGTATCCGCGTACAAATATCCGCTGCGCATGAAGTTGAACATTTGGATAAGGCTATTGCCGCATTTAGTAAGGTGGGTAAGGAATTAGCGGTGTTAAAATAATCATTAATGTAATTGCGAGCGATAGCGTGGCAATCGCGAGCTTTACATAATCGTCTTGCGTACGTGCGATTGCTTCGTACCTCGCAATGACAATAGTTTAATAATTTATATAAATTGCTTGTTTTAAGATAATGCAAGAAAAAATAGACCAATATACCGCTGAGATCAACGCTTTTTCACCGGCTAATGCTGATGAGTTGGAAACTTTCCGCATTAAATTTTTAGGTACCAAAGGATTGATCAAAGATCTGTTCGAAGAATTCAAAACTGTCGGGCCTGAAGAAAAACGCATATTCGGCAAAGTACTTAACCAGTTTAAGCAACTGGCCGAAGCGAAATATACTGAGTTAAAAGAGACTATAGACTCAGGACCAAAGACTCAGGACTTAGATAAAGACCTTACCCTTCCGGGCGATGGTTTAAACCTCGGCTCCCGTCACCCGCTTACTTTGGTGCGTAACGAGATCATCGATATTTATAAAAGATTAGGTTTCGTAGTGGCTGAAGGCCCTGAGATTGAAGATGACTGGCATAACTTCTCTGCCCTAAACTTCCCTGAAGAGCACCCCGCACGTGATATGCAGGATACCTTCTTCATTAAAAAGAATAGCGGTCAGGATGACATCGCTTTACGTACACATACCTCATCGGTACAGGTGCGTATGATGGAGATGGGCAAACCACCGTTCCGCGCTATTATGCCGGGCAGGGTTTACCGTAACGAGGCTATTTCTGCACGCGCCCATTGCTTTTTTCACCAGGTAGAGGGTTTGTATGTAGATGAAAATGTATCGTTTGCTGATTTGAAACAGACGCTATATCACTTCGTACAGGAGCTTTATGGCGAAGGCACTAAGGTACGTTTCAGACCATCATACTTCCCATTCACCGAGCCATCTGCAGAAATGGATATTTCCTGTACCATTTGTAAAGGCGCAGGCTGCAACATGTGTAAATACACCGGTTGGGTTGAAATTTTAGGCTGCGGCATGGTTGATCCTAATGTATTGGAAAACTGCGGCATCGATAGCAAGAAATTTACCGGCTTCGCTTTCGGCATGGGTATAGAAAGAATTGCCAACTTAAAATATGTTATACGTGATTTACGTTTATTCTCTGAGAACGATGTTCGTTTCTTAAAACAATTCCAAACAGAGATAATATGAAGTTAATTTACGCATTTGCTGCTATAGCAGTTCTGTTTTCATCATGTGGTAAAAACTCCGACCCCATTCCGAATGTGGCCGTAAATTTTGAAGCCCCGTTAACAGATCCCCGCCTGGCGGGACTTACAGCCGGTGGCGGTGTAGTATTTTTGGCGAATTATGGCGTAGCGGGCATAATCCTGTATCATGAACCAGATGGCAGCTATGCAGCTTATGACCGCTGCAGCAGTTACAAACCCGAAAACAAATGTGCCGTAACGCTTGATTCTGATCACTTAACCGTTACCGACCCTTGCAGCGGATCAGTATTTTCGCTGGCCGATGGTAGCCCCGTTAAAGCCCCTGCAACGTATGCGCTTAAATCATATTATGTAACTGTCGCTAATTATGAGATATTTGTATCAAACTGATGCATGGAAGCTGATAAAATAAAGGAAAGTATTAAACGGGCTGCTCAGGAGCTCTTCAGAAAGTTCGGTTACCATAAAACCAGCGTTAACGAGATAGCTAAGAAAGCCAAAATTGCCAAAGCAACTATTTACAAGTATTTTGATAGTAAAGAGGCAGTTCTGCATGCCCTGCTAATGGACTACATTAAAGTAAGTGTTGACGACCTGATACACGTTAACACCGCCGACATGGGCGAAGAAGCGCAGCTTAACAACCTGATCATGAAGACCTGTCGCCTTTCCTACACCATCTGTAACGAATTCATTGGTTGGGATTTCATTCGTGAATCCACTAACTCGCAGGAATTCCTCAAAAGATTATCAAACGAATTGGAAGATCTGCTGATCCATGCTTTTTCGCAGCTAAACGGCATCCGCAAGCACGAAGCTTACCTGCAAAAACTACGGTTTTTAGTTAAGTGCAGCAAAAGCATCGTTTTTAGCTTCGCTTTTACCTCAGTTAGCGATTCCGATATACGCAAAAACTTCGTATCCTTTCAAAAAGAGATACTCCCTTACCTGGTTAAAGCCGCTATTACTATTTAACACTTGCACTGTACGGTAGTACTTGGGTTAGGTGTAGTGGCTGTCATACTGAGCGTAGTCGAAGTATGAGCGCAAGGGCCTAGCCACCCAACTCAAATACAAATCAAGTTCCCCTCTCGAGGGCTAGGGGTGTGTTCTGTTAGCGACAATTATTGAATTAAGTCATTTCCGCCAACTTCAACACCCGTTTCCGTAAAACAGAGGGTCTTGATTTATGGTGATTATTGAAATAATTAGATAAGTGGCTTTCATCAGTAAAGCCAAACTCAGCAGCTATTTGTTTCATATTAACCTGGCCGCTGTTTATCCGTCTTTCAATAAGTTTTGTGCGGTAGTTATTGATATAATCACGATAAGTGATCTCGAAATTCCGTTTAAAATAACCACTGAAATAATTTACAGATATATTAAAATGCGCCGCTACATGCCGGGCCTGGTATTTTTTCGGATCGTAAATATTTTCGTGCAGGTATGAGATAAGCGCTTCCTTTTTAGGCAAGCCATTATCTATCCGCTCGTCAAGCTTTAGGATAACTTCCTTTATCAGCCCAAAAATTGCTAATAGCTGCTGGTATACAAAAGGCGATGATGTCGGGGTTTTATATTTATTGTATAAAACAATATTATCTATGGCGTTATGCAGTATTGTTTTATACGGTTCCTCAAATTTAAGTTTAATTTCTTTTAACAATTTTTGTCGCATAACCAGTTCGGGCACTATGGTAAACGATTCATTAAAAGAGGCATGGCTTTGGTGTTTAAAATAACTATCCGTAAACTTAATCATGATGAACCGGGTGATTTCATTTATCCGGAAATGGTGCTGATCCTCCTGCGATATCACAAACAGGTCACCCGCGCTATAAGGCATGCTAATATCATTAAGTACATGTACCCCATTGCCCGAATAGATGTACACCAGCTCATAATAGGTATGCCCATGAACAGGCAGGGGATAAACTGTCCTTTCAAAATCGCTTACTAGTAAGGTATCATATTGTTTTAACCTGCTCATGGTATAAATATACAAGTTAATATCAAATTAATACAAGTATAAGGTTGTTAATAAGATTGAGCTTTGTATAAGCTCAATCATCAAATTTATACCTCATGACCACATATTATTATCAGCCGCTCCCCGATCTTCCCAAATCATTGCTCGCTTATTTTAATCAGCAGGGTTATCCACTCTCACTCAAAAAAAAGTATATCATAGCGCAAATCTTAGTTTTAAACACTGATACAGATATTGACTTGTTATTATATAAAATAGGCACTTATTGTAGCAGTGTAAGCCGCTCAAGTGTTTACATGGTACTGCAATGGATGATTGCCAATGATTTGGCAATAAAAACCGTTTATAACGATGACCTGAAAGTTTACTATAAAGCTAATACTGAAAAGTTAATCAGCATAAATTTATCCCCATTGGCAGACGCTGCCGACTTTGGGCCTCACCTGCACTCTTTTGCAACAGGTGTTTAGGATTGCACCAATTAAGTATTTGCAGTCGGTTGTTTAAACGTTCACACCCTCACCTAGGTATTTCTGTGTGAGATTTATCAATTCGTCCATATCGAAGGGTTTAGCCAGATAGGCATCGGCCAAACTGTAACGGGCCACGTTGGCAATATTTAAATCTGCCGACATCATAATGATAGGGATCTTTTTAGTATGCGGATCTGTTTTAAGGGCAAGGCACAGGTCGCCCCCCATTTTTTTGTGTAACCAATGATCCAGTATAATAAGGTCAGGGGCCAGCGCATAAACCTCGCTGGTTTCCAGTGCTTCGGGGGCGCTCATCACATGGATATTCATACCTGATAATATCAGCTCAATCGTTTCCAAAATACCAGGATCATCTTCTATAATTAGCACCGTCTTTTTTATCATACTTTTATCATGCTGTTAATCATTAATTAATAGACTGATTTCTGCGACATTTATTGTGCCACAGGTTCAGTAAACACAATTACCCCATAGATGTTTGCCATAATATGTAAATACTACAGCACATTTAATTAAAAATGCAACAGTTATTTTTATAATTAAATACCTTAACTACAGCATTAGAGATTATAAACCTACCTGAGGTAGGCAGGCGTTTAGCCAGGCTTTGCAGGGCCGCAGGTAACGCCCCGCAAAATCAATCCGCATAAAACTCGTTCCTATTACTTATCTTTACACCCGATGTAAGTTCTTTACTTTATTTCTTCATCAACCGGTATAGGTTTTACTTAATTGTAGATTAATAGGGAATCGTGTGCAAATCACGAGCTGTCGCGCAACTGTAAGTAACACAAAAGGTTTTTGCCAATAATTGTCCACTGTCAGTTAACTAACGGATGGGAAGGGCGGCAAAAATGTTACAAAGTCAGGAGACCTGCCATATACTGAATTGACAATGCTTTCGCGGTATGAAGCTTTTGGTCAGGTTATGGTTTGTTTTTATTGGGTACGGATATTCCACGCACCCCACTCCACGCACCTCCCACTCTCTTCATCCACAGGCATTTTATTGAAGTTTAGCTAAAGGGCTTTTAACAGGTTTAATTTATTTAATCATTAAAAGAAATGCTAACACAAAATTTGGGCTACCCGCGCATTGGTAGTCAGCGTGAGCTAAAAAAGGTCTGCGAAAACTATTGGGCAGGCAAAACCGCGTACAGCAATGTATTGCAGGTAGGAAAAAACATCCGCCACGAAAATTGGCAGATACAAAAGGATGCAGGTATCGATCTGATCCCATCAAACGATTTTTCGTTTTATGATCATGTATTGGATCATTCCTTCATGTTTAGCGCTATACCGCAGCGTTACTATGATGTGATCCATCAATCAGGCAATACCGAGCTTGATTTATACTTCGCCATGGCCCGTGGCTACCAAAAAGATGGATTGGACATTACCGCCATGGAAATGACGAAATGGTTTGATACCAATTACCATTACATAGTACCTGAATTTTATAAAGATCAGCAGTTCAAACTGTTCAGCACTAAAATAATTGATGAGTTTTATGAGGCCAAGCAACTAGGCATCATCACCAAACCTGTGCTTATCGGTCCGATAACCTACCTGTTATTAGGCAAAGAAAAAGAGACTGGTTTTGATAAGATAGACCTGATAAAAAACCTGCTACCGGTTTATGTGGACATTCTTAAAAAACTTCAGGATCTTAAAGCTGAGTGGATTCAGTTTGACGAGCCTTTCCTGGCTTTGGATCTGGATGAAAAAACGCAGCAAGTTTACCGCGACACCTACAAATACCTACGAAAAACATTCCCGAATTTAAAATTTGTTCTATCTACCTACTTCGATCGCTTAGGCAACAATACCGAGCTGGCTACCTCACTGCCGGTTGATGCCCTGCACGTTGATTTAGTGCGCGCGCCGCAGCAATTAGATGAAGTAATTACCCATTTGCACGCTGATACCATCCTCTCATTAGGTTTGGTTGATGGCCGCAACATCTGGAAAAATGATTTTGAAGCATCGCTTGCTATCATCCAAAAAGTAAAAGAAAAGCTGGGCAGTAACCGTGTTTGGATAGCCTCATCATGTTCATTGATCCACTCGCCATGCGATTTGAAGAATGAGACCAACGAAGCCGTGTTAACCCCCGAGATTAAACAATGGCTGGCCTTCGCTAAACAAAAAATAAGCGAAATAGTAACACTTAAACACCTGGCAAGCGAAAACTCCGGCGTTAGCCACCAATACCATCTGGCCGAAAATCAGTTCGCCAACATCACCCGTAGAAATTCAGCGCTGATACATAATCCTGCGGTAAAAACTCGCGTGAGCAAAATAACTGATGCTGATGCGAGTCGTTTAAACACCTTCCCGGTACGTAAACAGTTACAGCAGCAATTGTTAAATCTGCCTTTGTTTGCTACCACCACCATTGGTTCGTTCCCGCAAACTAAGGAAGTACGTGGCTGGCGTGCCCAATTGAAAAAAGGCGCTATAACCGAATCAGAATACAATACATTGATCGCAGAAGAAACCCAAAAAGCTGTAAAATGGCAGGAAGAAATCGACCTGGATGTTTTGGTACACGGCGAATTTGAGCGTAACGATATGGTGGAATATTTCGGCGAGCAATTGGCTGGTTTTACCTTTACCGCTAACGGCTGGGTGCAAAGCTACGGCAGCCGCTGTGTTAAGCCCCCTATTATTTATGGTGATGTATCGCGTCCCAAGGCCATGACCGTTAAATGGTCGGCTTATGCGCAATCGCTTACTGATAAATGGATGAAGGGTATGTTAACCGGCCCCGTAACCATTCTGCAATGGTCGTTTGTTAGGAATGATCAGCCACGTTCAGAAACCTGTACGCAGATTGCCTTAGCTATACGCGATGAGGTGGTTGATTTGGAAACCGCAGGCATCAAGATCATCCAGATTGATGAACCCGCCATCCGCGAAGGCTTACCCCTGCGCAAACAGGATTGGGCCACTTACCTGGATTGGGCGGTGAAAGCCTTCCGCATTTCCGCAAGTGGGGTACAGGATGATACGCAGATCCATACCCACATGTGCTATTCTGAGTTTAACGATATCATCCAGAATATTGCCGACATGGATGCCGACGTGATCACCATTGAAACCTCCCGTTCGCAAATGGAGCTGCTGGATGTATTCGCCGATTTTAAATACCCTAACGAGATTGGCCCCGGTGTATACGATATCCACTCACCCCGCGTACCGAACGCTGCCGAGATGGTTGACTTGCTCAAAAAAGCAAAGGCTGTTATCCCCGATCAGCAACTTTGGGTAAACCCCGATTGCGGCCTCAAAACCCGCGGATGGGACGAAACCAGGAAAGCCCTGATCGAGATGGTATCAGCCGCCAAAGAAATGCGCGCCGCTGTTAGCGAAACCATCAGCTAAATAAACACAAACAGGCAGGGATATTTCCTGCCTGTTTTATTAAACTTGTATCATGACTTTAGAAGAAAGAATAAACGCGTCCGAAACCCGCATTTTTAAAACCGTTTTCCCCAACACCACCAACCATTACGATACCCTGTTTGGCGGCGAAGCAATGCGCATGATGGACGAAGTGGCCTTTATAGCCGCAACCCGCTTCAGCAGGCAGGTGATGGTTACCGTAAGCAGCGACAAGATCGACTTTAAAAAGCCCATCCCCGCAGGCACCTTTGTGGAGCTTGTGGCCCGCGTAACCCACGTAGGCAACACCAGCCTCAAAGTAACCGTCGAGATCTACATTGAGCAAATGTACGCCGAAGGCCGCGAACTCGCCGTACACGGCAGCTTCGCCCTCGTAGCTATCGACGAACATAAAAAACCCATAAAAATCATCAACTAAAAATCAGTTACCCTCTCGAGAGGGGCCAGGGGTGTGTTCTACAAGCGACAAACTGTACTATCACACAAGTGAAACACATGGTACTTTTACTACAGCAACCGTCCCACTTGTGGCAACCATACAATGTCAATTATGATAAGTACCGGGCAATAGCATAATTCCCTTTTTAAGAATTTGAATAGCTGATTGTTTTATTAACCCGAAAAATATTTCAATACATTTGCGGCCTAGAACACTTATCGAAATGAAAAACGGCCTTTTAATTGACATGGACGGTGTCATATACAGCGGTGAACAACTTATTCATGGTGCTGATCGCTTTATTAATGATCTGGTTAAATCTGATATCCCTTTTGCCTTCATGACAAACAATAGTCAAAGAACAAGTCTTGAGGTAGTCAGAAAATTACAGCGACTTGGGATTACAGTCGAAACCCGCCATATTTATACAAGCGCAATGGCCACCGGAAAGTTTTTGGGAGACCAAAGCCCTAATAGTACGGCTTATGTTCTTGGCGAAGGCGGCCTGCTGACGAGTTTACACGAAAATGGCATTACATTGGTTGATTCTGATCCGGAATTCGTTGTACTGGGAGAAGGCCGAAACTTTACACTTGAAATGGTGCAACGTGCCGTTGATATGATTTTAGCCGGTGCTAAGTTTATTACCACAAATCGCGACCCTTCACCAAAGAAACCGGGTTGGAATAACCTTGGCATCGCGGCAACTACAGCGATGATAGAGGAAGCTACAGGAAGAAAAGCCTTTGTAACAGGAAAACCGAGCCCCGTAATGATGCGGTCTGCCCGCAAATTCCTTGGACTGGAAACTGCAGAAACAACAGTTATTGGCGATACGATGGAAACCGATATACAAGGAGGGGTACAAATGGGTTATAAAACAATCCTGGTATTATCAGGAATAGCCAGCAAAGAACAATTAGGCTATCATGCTTTTAAACCAGACATGATTGCCAGCTCTGTAGACAAAATCACTTTCCCTCTAAAGTGGTGGCAATAAGCAGCATAAGCTCTTTGCTACCGCAAGCGTCCCGCTTGTGGTAAACATGCAAAGCAATTAAATAAGCGTAGTAAGCATAAACCCACAAGCGGGACGCTTGCGGTAGCGGGGTAACGTCGTGTTCTTACCCCCCGCTGTCCGAAGTCTCCGACTTCGAACGACTATGCCTGTAGTTTGCAACTACAGGCTATACCCAAAAACAAAAAAGGGGCTGATCGCTCAGCCCCTTTTCTTTTAAAACGTTGTCGGTACGTTATTGTGCGTGTAATTCGTCCAGCATAAAAAGCCAATGTCACCTCCCGGTAAGCCATCGCTGTCGGGGCTGTACTGGCTGGCAATGTAGTTGGTTTGGGCGGTATTGTAATGGCGGTTCGCCACTTCAATACCCGGCCATATCTGGGCAGTCGGGCTGCCTTTTGGCGTGCATGGCGGCGATACGGTTCCCATCATCAGTTCATACTGATAATCGTAGCCGCTTAACAACCTGCTGCTGTTAGCCGAGTAAATAGACAAGTTACCCTGTATACCGCAAGTATTTGCCGCATAGCTCAGCCCGGTAAGCGAGTACTGAAAATGCACATAATCATCATGCGATCCGCAAACCTCGCCATTCATTGATCCGTCCGAAGCAATATCCAGCGGCAACACATTATCAATCACGGTTATTCCGGCTTGATAAACTGTTTGGTCATCTTCAAAAACACCAATAGCAATCTTGGCCCATCCTTCCGAAATATTCCAGTTGTTATTATACCCAGGATTGGTAGCGTTGTTGATGTAATTGTTCTTCATATTATTCAGGAAATTCACAAACTGGGTGTTCTCGGCAGTTGTCCAGCCGCCGGCTGCGCCGGTAGTAGGCACATAATATTTGATGATCTCAGCCGCTGCCGCGAAGGTAGGCGCCGCCCACGATGCTTCCAGGTAAGCCTGGTTAGGGTTATCCCCCGTAACACTAAAATTTTGGAAGGCATTGGCCCAACCGTCGAGCATTTGCTTTACGGTAGTAGCGTAAGATGCCGTTCCTGTTTTACTCCAACGCAACGCCAGCGCATAACATAGCAAGGCATCGCCCTTAAAACTGATCTCATCAGGCGTGGTTACGCCGCCAGCCACATTTACGGTGGCTTTATAATTACCACTCGGGCTATGGGTATTGCAGTAGTTAAGCACATACTGGTAAGCTGCTAACCTACCGGCATCACCGGTGTTAGCCTGGTTGGCAACATAGTCCAGCGTTTGTTGGGTATTTAAAATGCCGGGGTGTATAAATCCGCTGGCATTGGCTGCCGCTTTAATAGGGGTAGTTTTTGATGCAGGGTTTAAGGTATTGCTAACCGGCTGCGCCGATTTTTTACACTCATATAAAAACAAGCTGAACAGCAAACCTAAGGCAATAGCAGTCCCGGTACGAAATTTTTTAATTTTCATGGTTTAAAGGTTATTGATTTATAAATGAAATACTTACTTAGGGGCTGCAGCCGATAATTGGTTTATATACTAATGTAGAATTCATAATAAGCAAAACCTATAATTACTGCGACAATATTTACGATAACGTTTTCGCCATAGCTAATATAAAAAGTTAATAAATAACCAATTAACTGTTATTACGATGACGTTCATCCGATGTCCGAAGTCTCCGACTCCGGACGACTATGCTCCTGGTCTTCAAAATTAGTTTTTTAATATTTGTAAGTAAACAAACGTTTACTTATTTTTGTACCATGCGTCCAAAGAACTTAATAAAAGAAGAAGCCATCCGCAGTATCGCCCTGCAAATCATCGCCGATGAAGGTCTGGAAAACCTCAGCATGCAAAAACTCGCCAAGGCTGCGGGTATTGCACCCCGTACCATTTACATTAAGTACGAAAACAAAGAAGACCTGTTGGTAAAGCTTTTTATCGAGGAAGTATTAGGCGCATACGAAAAAGCGGTATTAAAAAATTTCGATCCAACTATGCCTTTCACCCAAGGCGTGCAGAAACTTCGGCTAAACGGCTTTGAATACCTGATCAACAATCGCCATGCTTTCGCGCTGCTGCAGCATGGCAAAGCATCGCCTTTATTAAATCGCGCCTATCAGCAGAAAAACATTAAAGAAGGAGATTTTTTTGGGCCGATACAGCAATTTTTAACATTGAATATAGATGCGGGTATTATTAAAGATTTCCCGCAGGAAGTACACCGGGCGCTGCTATTTTCACCAATGCTCGACCTGGTTGCTGAGTATTTCGACTACCAAACCCGCCCCCAACAGATCATCACCCCCGAAACCATATTAGCATGCTGCGAGGCGGTAACTCAAGGCATCCTCATCCAAAAAAAATAAAAACAATGAGCTCAATCAACAATAAAACAATAGCTATAGTAGGCGGCGGCCCCGGCGGATTAACCCTTGCCCGCCTGCTGCAAATGAATGGCGCCAACGTAAAAGTATACGACCGCGACCTCAACAAAGATGCCCGTGTACAAGGCGCCACGCTCGACCTGCACGAAGAATCAGGCTTGCACGCATTACAGCAAGCCGGGTTGATGGACGCCTTCAATGCCAACTATCGCCCCGGTGCGGATGCCCTGCGCATAGCCGATAAAAATGCCAATATTTTGTGGGACGATGACACCACCCCGCGCGAAGAAACCCACCGCCCCGAAATTGACCGCGGGCCACTCCGCAAAATCCTACTCGAATCATTACAGTCAGATACCGTAGCATGGGATAGTAACTTTGTATCCCTAACTACCGAAGGCAATGGCTGGAAACTCCATTTCAAAAACGGCGCTTCAGCTACCGCGGATATTGTAATTGGTGCCGATGGCGCAAATTCAAAAATCCGCCCATACATCACCCTTATCAAACCTTTTTTTGCAGGGATGACAGCTATTGAAGGTGCGGTTTACAATGCCGAAGTAGCCAGTCCGAAAGTATTTAAATTGCTAAACGATGGCAAAATATTCGTCATGAGCGATTCTAAATCACTTATTATAAGTTCAAAAGGTGATGGCAGCATGACCTTTTACCCAGGCTTTAACTCCACCGAAAACTGGAGCAAGGATAGCGGGATAGATTTTAACGACAAAGCGCAGTTATTAGCCTGGTTTAAACAGGAGTATGATGGTTGGGACGAAATATGGCAGGAAGTATTTGAAAATGCCGAACCCAAATTCATCCCCCGCCCGCAATACTGCATGCCGCTCGATCAAACCTGGGAAGCCCTGCCCAACCTCACCATGCTGGGCGATGCCGCCCACCTGATGCCACCCTATGCCGGCGAAGGTGTTAACATGGCGATGTTAGATGCGGTAGAACTAGCCGAATGTTTATTAAATGATAATTATACGGATACCAAATCAGCCATCGCTGCTTACGAAACGCAAATGCGTAAAAGAGCATCCGAAATCGCTGCGCTAACTTTAGAATCAACAGCCGCATTGCATTCACCGGATGCGATCAATTATCTCATCAACATAATCAGCGGGTCACACCCGGAATGATGATGGCGTAGCGCTGGTTTGCTTTTTAAAGAAATGGTTAAAATGGGCAGGCTCATCAAATCCCAGGCAATTGCTTATCTCGGCAATGTTCCAATTAGTGTGCAGTAATAGGGCTTTGGCTTCGATAACGATACGCTCAAAAATAACTCCCGTAGTGGTTTTACCAGTGGTGGCGCGGATAGCGCGGTTCAGGTGGTTAACATGCACACAAAGCAGCTCGGCATAATCCTTTGCCGAGCGCATTTTTAGCTGTTGCGAGGTCGATTCAATCGGGAACTGCCGCTCCAGCAAATCAGTAAACACAGCGGTTATCCGCGCGTTGGCATCAGCATAGGGGTATAGGCTTTCCGATGGCTGCATTTTCAGCGCGAAATGCACCATCTCCATAATATAACTGCGGATCAGGTCGTACTTAAAAGGATAATCGCTGGCAATCTCCGAGGTGATTTTTTTGAATATCTCGGTGACTGCTCATCCTGCACAGCATTTAAATTATAAACTGCATTTGCACCAGGCACAAACATTGGCAAATATTTCACCTGGCTACGAATATGGTCGCTGAAAAAAGCTTCCTTAAAAATACAGAAGTAACCGGTACTCTCCTCGTCAACCCGTTCAAATTTATAAGGCACCAGCGGATTAAAGAACATCAGTGTCGAACCCGATACCTCCAAACTCTTATCCGCATAATGAAAAATATTCTCACCCCTCAACAACGAAATCTTATAAAAATCACGACGTGCATATTTAGGCGTGGTCCCGCTTTTACGGATATCCTCCATGTTAAAAACATTAAAATGCCCGGTGTCCATTTTCAGGTCGCCAGGTGTTTTATCAAATTTATGTTGATAAAATTCTTCGAGAGTTTCAGTCTTTGGCATATTACTAAATTAAAACATTTTGATGAATAATCTCTCTACTTAACTTAT
>Ga0206809_1011_pt1 | contig 62090 bp, 40 predicted proteins | sample Alteio_BWOrgCont_55_FD_152903 | JGI IMG/M metagenome (GOLD analysis project Ga0206809, IMG submission 152903) | Enriched cells from forest soil in Barre Woods Harvard Forest LTER site, Petersham, Massachusetts, United States -... | ecosystem: Environmental > Terrestrial > Soil > Temperate forest >... | reverse complement strand
CCGCCCTCACCAATTAATGTAATGGCTATTGGTGAGCTGTTATCACTTTTTTGATGTAAAATGGCGTATTTTAATTCCAGATCGGCAAGGCCGCCAATGGTGGTTCTGCCAATGTCAATATTAAAATTATCGCTAATACCGTATTCAAAACCAATGTAAACATCTGCTACATCATCAAGCCCGTAATAAAGCTTTCCGCCACCATTTGCACCGCCAGCATCACCAAAACGGTGTATGATGAGAAAGTTGAGGTTCTTCTTTTTCGTCATTTCCGTACTTTGCGACAGTACGAGCCTGGTGGCTTTAAATATGACCACATTATCGGCTTTATTGTCTGTACTAACTGAGTCAAGCAACGCATCCATCGAACTTGCTTTCTTCTCGTTTTTAGCGGTATCGGTTGTTTGGGCAATTAAAAAGTTGCTTGCTGCAAGCAGAACTAATAAAATTAAATATTTCTTCATGGTAGGGGTTATTTGGTTTGTGATTTATAAGGTGCATAAGTGGCCGAAACATTTATTTTTATAGTTTCGGCTATATTGTGAAATACAATTCGAGGGATGCTGATATTATGATCGGCACATTTAACAATGAACTCTGATGTCATGCTGATCACACCGTTTTTCACGGTAAGCGATCCGGGGATAGTCCTCTTTTGAGTTACGCCATGTACATTCAGGTCGCCGGCAACAGTGATTGGATAAGTGCCATCTTTTGTTACATCTACATGTTCCTGAATCTTACCTTTAAAAGTAGCTTTGGGGAACTTATCGCTCTCCATATAGTCGGAGTTAAAATGTTCCTGCATAAGCTCCTTTTCAAAAGTGAAGGATTTAATATTTACGCTGAAATCCAGCTCCCCTGATGAAGGATTATAAACCGAGCCACCCGAAGAGGTTGCGGCTTTAATATCTTCAATTGGAGCGCTTGAATACAAGCTGATTCTTGCATTTTTTGACACGTAGATGTCCTGTCCCGCCTGGTTGATGCTCATCCAGGCAAGTAAAATAATGGTAATATATTTCATTTTTTCTAAGGTTGTGACGAATCGAGGTTCCAGCTAAGTCCAACAGCTATGCCGGTAGTTTGTAATTTTACCTGGCTGTATCCTATATCTGCTAAAGGGAGTTTCAGATATGGCTGAATGGTTATGCCGGCCTTTGAACTAATTTGTCGTTCATAAGTTGCATTAAGATTTAATATTTTAAAAAGATAACTACTGCTATTGGGTACTGAATAGTCTTTCGGCGCTATGCCGGACGAACTTGAGTAAACAAAATTATAGTCCTGTTGTAACATAATGTATGATGATAACCCGGTGCCAAACGAGATCATATTTTTACCTTGATTATAAACCTGGTACCCGATATTAATTGGAATATCGAGCATCTGACAGTTTGCTGTTAAGCTAACCGGGCTTACTTTAGGTTGGTACGGTAAAGTAAAATCCTCATATCCGGCTGAATAAGGTGTTGACGAATAAACTGCACCTGTACTAATGGTTAGCTTTTGAGATACACCTGCTGCAAATACCAAACCTGCTTTACTACCAACTTTACCCTGTTTAAATGATCCGGCTCCGTTGATATCCTGCGCGCCTATTACACCACCAACAAACCGTGGTTTAAACGATGCCTGCGTTTTGGCGCTAAGCTTATTACTATTCGCCGGTGATGTGCTCTCTAACAATTTCATCATCGCCGCATTTGATTTTTCAGCAGCAGTCATTGGCTGTTCGGCCATTTTTCCATTCCCCGTAGGCTGTCTTTGTACAGTACTGGTATTTGTCGTAGCCGGAAGGTTAAATACCGGCTGAGGCGTGGAAATTGATGCAACATTATTACTGATGTTATTGTTATTTAAAATTACCGGACTAGCTGCCTTATTAACCGGACTAGTAACATGGTTTAAAGTAGCTATTTGCTCGTTCTTAATCCAATTGTTGCTATTATTAGCTTGAGGGCTAAGTACAGGGCCTTTATAAAGCGGGTGATTCTTGGCATATGTTTGCTCAAAAACAGAGTCCTTACTTTTATTTGTGTTTGATACCGATACTGCAAGCACTGAAGCTTTACTATTTAAGCTGTCGTTTTTAACACTGTTAATGTTTATTTTGCCAATAACAACCCCGTTACTAATCGCTTTACTCTGCGTAATTTTAGCTGTATAAATACTTGGCTGCACAATTTGTTGTTTGGGCAACTGGCCTTCATTATTTTTAGGTTTACTATTATTATTTAGTGTGCTGTTATCAATTTTAGGGGCAGCAACTTTAACTACCTGTGATTTTTGCTGATGGTTGATTTGGTTGGCTTTTTGCTCAAAAAACCACCAGCCCACAAATACCAACATTAATGCGGCCACACCACTTAATATTGGTAATAAATAAATAATACCTGTTCTTCTTTTACGCTTATCCAGCATATCCTCCAGAGCATCCCAATCCTCCTCCCTGTACCCGGATTGTTCATCCGGATTTTCTAATCTTTTTTTAAAAAGATCATCTAACTTCTTATCCTGCTCGTTTTTCATCCTCTGATACCTCTGTTTAAAAATACACCCTGAATATTAATGGCGTTTAATGCTACAATAGGTATATAATCTGTTCTTGTGTTATAGTTGGCATGCTTATCACGCAAATCTGCCTCTAATATCATTTTTTTAAGCTTTAATCTGGCTTTATGCAGGTTTGATTTTGATGTGCCAGTGTTAATATTTAACATCACAGCAATCTCCTCGTGCGAATATCCTTCAATTGCAAAGAGATTAAACACCGTTCTGTATGCCGGCGGCAGTTGCTGAACCATTGCTAACAAGTCATTGTAATTCAAATTCTTGTCAGGTAATTCTCCATCACTTAAATGCTCGGCTTTATCCAAATCATCTGTATAAGCCATTTTCAGGTTCGACCGGTAATAATCAATCGAAGCATTCATCATTATTCTGCCAAGCCACGCTTTAAAAGGCCTTGCTGTATCAAAGCTATCAATATGTGTAAATACTTTAAAAAATCCCTGGTTCATAACTCCCGAAGCTTCATCACGATCATTGGTATAGCGCAGGCATATCCCCATAGCAAAACCATAGAAAGCTTTGTACAGCATTTTCTGGCATTTCCTATCCTGTTTTATACAGCCCTTAATCAGTTCGTGTAACTCTTCGTCTCCCATATGGGTTATTACCTATTCCTTTTAAAACTTCTACCTATATAGTTGTATCACGTTAAAAAATAAATAAAGGTTGCCTGTTATCAGCAACAAAATAGCAATATATTATAAATTACTCACTATCAGCAGGTTAATTTATATATAATATCTACTAATATTAAGCCTTTAACACTTCCGAATAAGGGAATTTACAAAAAATATTAATGCAGGCAACCCTTTGCCGGTATCCAGCGATATATTAATAAACATTCGGCTATTAAAGTCAAATAAATTATTAATATGGTTGCGGTTTCTATTGTTATAATTACCAGGGATCAGTCTGAAATACTCGTCGAATGCCTTGATAAAGCGAAGCTTATCACTGATGATATTGTTATTATAGATAATGGCAATACCAACAATCAATATTATACTAAGGGTTGCAGGGTTTTCAAAAAAAGTTGGGACGGCTACGGAGCAAACAAAAACAAAGGTGTATTAGCCGCTAAGTATGATTGGATATTAAGTATTGATGCGGATGAGGTTCCTGATGATGCATTAATAAAGACACTCCATAGTTTAAACTACACTAACCTGGCTGTTGTATACGATATAAAATTCCGCACTTATTTTGGTGATAAGATGATCCGTTTTGGCAGTTGGGGAAAAGATCACCATATCCGGTTATTTAATAGGAATATAGTGCGTTGGTTGGATACCACAGTGCATGAAACACTCGTAATACCTCCAAATGTACAAGTAGAAAAAATAGAGGGGTATCTGCACCACTACTCTGTAAAAAACGCGGTTGAATATGATGTAAAAAACAGTTTATATGCAAAACTTAGCGCTGTAAAATATTTCAACAGCGGTAAAAAACCAGGATTTGTTAAACTATATATATCTCCTGGTTTTGGCTTTTTGAAAAACTATGTTCTTCATCTTGGCTTTTTAGATGGCCGCGAAGGATGGCAAATAGCTAAAATTACGCTTAAAAATACCAGGCGTAAATATCGCTTACTCAGTCAAATGCAAGGCATCAAACCAAAAAAACAGGTATATAAAGATAGCTTTGCCATAGAATATTAATACCTTCAAATCTTATCTCTTTTATAATAATGAAAAGCAGACTGGTAAAAAATCTTTCAGCAAATGCCATTCAGCTTATTGTTAACCAGATATTTGGATTTGGGATATTTTACGTTTTATCAATAGGGCTCGATAAATATAATTTTGGACAAATTAACCTTGTGCTGGCCATCTTGCTAGCTGCTTTCAACATTCTTTCTTTCGGCATCGATCAACTTATTATAAAAAAAATCGCTGCGGGAACAGATGTCTCATCTATCCTTTTCATTTATATTTTGCATGTTTTACTTACAGGATTAGTGTTTTACGGGATTATACTTATTGGTTATTATCTTTTTCAATCTACCAATTATACCTATAACTTATTGTTGCTTATTGGTATCGGTAAACTGATGATCTATTTTTCCACCCCATTTAAACAAGCAGTTAATGGGTTAGAAAAATTTAAGTTGCTGGCTTATATGTCGATTGGCTCTAATGTTGTTCGTTGTGCAGGACTTATTACACTTTTTTTATTTCATGATTTAAGTTTATACACGGTTATTATTGTATTTATTAGTGGAGATTTGATAGAGTTGCTCTCCTGCGTGTTGCTTTTTAAAAAATCCATAAAAACAACATTGAATTTTAAATGGGATGGCCCCGGCTATTCACGTTTACTCCGCGAATCACTACCGCAAACAGGTGTTGTTTTAATCACGTCGGCTCTGGCCCGGTTCGATTGGATATTTATTGGCTTTATGGTATCGGCCATCAAACTCGCCGAATACAGCTTTGCCTACAAAATTTTTGAAATAGCCACATTACCACTTTTAGCAATAGCGCCCATACTTATTCCGCGTTTTACCAAACTGTTTCAACAAACTGATTTTAGGGTAAATGATTTGAAATTATTGGTACGGATAGAGATGATCGTTGCTGCTTTGGTGGCCTTGATATTAAATATCTGTTGGAGCCCTGTTATCGATAGCATCACCTCCGGTAAATATGGCTCCATAAACGTAAAAACCATATTTATCCTATCGCTATGTATGCCATTTATATATATCAATAATTTTTTGTGGACTGTTTTTTTTGCGCAAGGGAGATTAAAAGCTATTCTAATCTCCTTCATTATTACGTTGATGGTAAACGTAGGGTTTGATATTATACTCATCCCCTTTTTTAAAAATGAGGGGGCTGCATTCGCTTTTCTATTAGCTTGTGTGGTGCAAACCTTGTACTACTTAAAAAAGAACACCGTTGCAGATCTAATACATATTTGGCAGCCATTGATTTTTTGTATCGCAAGCGCTTTGATAAGCGGGTTTACCGCCAAGATGCTTTTCACCAATTGCTGGTTGGCATTACCGGCAGCCATAGTATTTTATACTATACTGCTTTTTGCAAGCAAGCAGCTTAAGTTATCTGATCGCCATTCACTTGCCGTTTTATTCCGTTAAATAAATAGCTTTTAAGTTCATAGTGCAGGCAACCCTTTCAATTTTCAGGTCGTAATCTCTTTTGTAACCGGGTTAATAAAAACTGGTTCTCAAACTGATTGATTGACAAAATGACTTTTAGTATTGCCGGTTTTAATTTAAAAAAGCTACAAACTTATGTGGACTGGAAACTGCTGTTGTTCCTGCTGCTTTTTTTAAACGTAAAGCTGGCTGTGAAAATTCCAGCTATCGTGATCATCTATCTATTACAGTTTAATTTCAAGTTCGGGTTTAGCTTTAAAAACTCGCGGTTACCACTTTTTTACCTGTTGATTATCGCAATCGCGTTCATCAACCTTATCATCAATAAAGGCTACAATAACTCCAATTATCTAGTGGTTTTTGCTATTGGGATTGGCTTTTGGCTGTTATGTCTGCTAGCTGTTCATCAAATAAAGTTATCAGTTGAAAACAATAGCGCACAGATATTGCACCAAACCATCCTGGTCTTTTTTGTGGTTAATGCCATCGTTTCACTTACTACACTGGCTTATATTATGGTTGATGCACATTCCATTAACCCATTCCGTTACCAGGGGCAGTATCAGAAATATTTTTTAGGTACAGGCGACTTTATCAAGGGAATAACCTTTGACATATCGACAACCAATGCTGTCATTAATGCTTTTGGGGTAGTTTATTTTCTGACCAGAAAAATGCCACTGATGGTTTTGATCTGCATGATTGTACTGTTATTAACGGCCAGCAATTTTATGAATATAGCTTTATTGTTGGTGCTAACCGGGCTATTTCTATTTAAAACCAACCGTGATCAAAAAAGCCTGATCGCTATTTGCTGCATGTTCCTGATCATTTTTTTGGCGAAGGTATCACCTCAAAACAATCAATACGTTCACGAAACTTTTAAAAATATTATCAGTCCGCCACATCCGCCGTTTAAAAATACTGTCGTATTAAATACGGCCGATAGCTCAAAAGACCCCGAATTTGTAAAAAGACAGTTTGCCAGGCATTATCTCGATAGCCTAAAGGCTCTCGGAATTAACCACAAGACAGGTAACCAGGCACTAGCAATTATACCCGCAAGTTTACCTAAAACCGGTGCTGGCCGAATCATTTTAGTAGGGGCCGATATTAATACCCCGCCTTATCAAACTCCTACAGATACCCCAGCCGAACAACGTAAACTACTTGCCTTTATCAACGTTCATAAATCTGGGTTGCCTTTATCAGGACAGGATTCCTTTAAAATGCATTTGCCGGGCAAGGTAATTAGCTTTAAACAAACAGTAAGCTTTTTAAAAACTCATCCAACAAAAATATTGGCTGGTAGTGGCATGGGAAACTTCTCATCTAAACTTGCCTTTAAAGCTACCGGACTTGATTTTAGCGGTGGTTTTCCAGCTAAATATATTTATATCAGTCGCGATTTCCTGGTTAATCACTTAGATGTTTATCTGAATTTCTTTAGCAAAAGAAGAGAACTACATTCATTAACCAACAGCCCATTCTCTGTTTACGATCAGATTTTGGCTGAATACGGGCTGTTAGGAGTAGCGGCATTTGTAATATTTTATTTAGGATACTTTACCCGGCAGTTCAAAAACCTTACCTACGGTATACCAATTTTAGTGTTGATGCTGGCTGTATTTGTAACAGATTACTGGTTTGAGCAATTATCGGTAGTGGTGTTCTTCGAATTGCTTTTGCTGCTTAATATTAAAGAAACCGCGCACTTAAAACCATTGAGTTATGAACAGCAATAATCCACTGGTTACCGTTTTGATGCCTGCTTATAATGCAGAGAAATATATTGCTGAAGCGATCTCGTCCATATTAAAGCAATCGTTTACTGATTTTGAATTACTGATAGTTAACGATGGCTCAACAGACGACACAGAGCGGGTCATCAATTCATTTAATGATAACCGTATTGTGCTGATTAATCAAGCTAATAAAGGTGTATCATCTGCATTAAACGTTGGATTGACGCATTCCAGCACCCCGTACATAGTTCGTTTTGATGCCGATGACATTTGCCATCCCGACAGGTTAAAAATTCAATATGAATTCATTACAACATATCCTGAGTACAGCATCATAGGTTCAGCGGCTGATTATGTAGATGCGGCAGGTCATTACATTTTTACGCATCACCCGGTGGCTCACCTTAATGAGGAGATTCACCAATTAAAATACTCGGTTTGCCCATTCATCCACTCCAGTGTGATCTACAAAAAGGATGTAATTGTAAAAAATGGCGGTTATAATGAGCATGCTTATACTTACGAGGATCATTTTTTATGGGTGAATATATTGGCCAATGAAAAAGCTTGCAACCTTTCACAGGCATTGATTAAGGTTAGGCTCAATCCTGAATCCATTACTATAGATGAAAAATGGCATTCCAAAAAATTCCTCGACATAAAATATTCTACCTTAAAAAATCGCAGTATAACCGCAGCCGAAGGTAACGTACTGCAACAAATCAGCGGCAAAAGCCACTCGCGCAGGGTAAAAGAAGGCGCTTACTATGCTCTGTGCAGTAAAAAATTCCTGCTTAATAATTATCAACCACAAAAAGCACGGTTCAATTTGGCTAAAGCCATCAGCTTGAACCCACTTCGTTTAGATAACTATCTCATCTACACGGTCAGTTTTTTACCTGCCACATTTATTAGCTGGCTACACAAAATAACAGGATAATGAGAGTAGCATTAATAACACGGTCGACATTATACACGGTTCGCGGCGGCGATACTGTACAGGTTGTGCAAACGGCACAGCAGCTTACCGAACTTGGGGTTGATGTAAACATATTACTATCAAACGAGAACATTGATTATGAGAAATACAACCTGCTGCATTTTTTCAATATAACCCGTCCTGCCGATATCCTTTACCACGGCAAAAAATCAGGAAAACCTTATGTGGTATCAACCATATTGTGCAATTACAGCGAATACGACAAACACCATCGCAGAGGAATTGGCATGTTGTTTAGCTTTTTACCTTCCGATAGCATCGAGTATTTAAAAACGATGGCAAGGTGGCTAATGGGTAAAGATCATCTCTCAAGCATTAATTATATATGGAAAGGCCAGCGGAAAAGTATTGTGGAGATCTTAAATAAGGCTGCCATGATACTCCCAAACTCGAAATCGGAATATAAACGTGTAGGACAAGATTATTTAGAGCAGGTTAACAACATCATAGTGCCTAATGGCATTAACCCAAATGTATTTAAATGGAACCCATCAATCCTAAAAGATGAAAAACTGGTGATTTGTGTAGCAAGAATTGAGGGTATCAAAAATCAGATAAACCTGATCAGGGCCTTAAATAACACCGACTACAGGTTATTAATTATAGGAACCGGATCACCAAACCAAGCTAATTATTATAACCAATGTAGAAGTATAGCGGCGGATAATGTGAGCTTCATAGATCACCTGCCGCAAGATGAACTGGTTTATTATTATCAGATGGCAAAAGTACATGTATTGCCAAGCTGGTTTGAAACTACAGGCCTAAGTTCAATTGAAGCAGCCATTATGGGTTGCAACATTGTGATAACAGATAAAGGCGATACCAAAGAATATTTTGAGGACTACGCCTATTACTGCGACCCTGCTGACCCAGAAAGCATATTAAATGCCATTAAAACAGCAAGCTCGGCACCCATTAACGAGGCTCTCCGCCAAAAAATACTGAGCAAATACACCTGGAAGCATTCGGCCTTACAAACATTAAAAGCATATCAATTAACAGCTATATTATGAAATTAAGAGTAGCAATTTTAGGAACACGTGGTATCCCAAATCATTATGGTGGTTTTGAACATATATCGGAATATGTTTCAGAAGGATTGGTAAAACGGGGGCATGCTGTTACGGTGTATAACTCTCACAATCATCCATACAAAGAAAAATACTGGAATGGCGTGGAGATAAGGCATTGTTATGACCCGGAATATATAATGGGTGCCGCCGGGCAGTTCGTTTACGATTTGAATTGTTTGCTTGATGCGCGAAAAAGAAAGTTTGATGTGGTTTTGATAATGGGTTATACCAGCAGCTCGGTTTGGGGTAAACTGTACCCACCAAACAGTACCATTATTACCAATATGGACGGTCTGGAGTGGAAGAGATCTAAATATTCGCCATCGGTACAAAAATTTTTGAGGTATGCCGAGAAGCTGGCGGTAAAACATAGTCAGTTTTACATTTCGGATTCTATGGTAATTAAATCTTATCTCGCCGATAAATACAATGTGAACAGCAAATACATCCCATATGGCGCCGACCTGTTTTCAGATGAAGAGCGCGAGCAGGTTGACAATACCGAGGCTTTAAAAGAAGATTACTTTTTGTTAATGGCGAGGATGGAACCCGAAAATAATATTGAAACTATTTTAGAAGGTTTTAACAATAGCAGCTCGCATCGAAAATTTAAAGTTTTGGGTGATACCGGTAACCGTTTCGGTAAGTTCATCACTCACAAATTTAAAAACGACGAGAGAATAGAATTTAAAGGGTCGATTTTTGATACGGGCAAAGTTCGTTCGTTACAAAATAACTCTTATCTGTACTTCCATGGGCATAGCGTGGGCGGTACCAATCCATCATTGTTGGAAGCCATGGCCAGCGAAGCGCTGATTGCCGCACACAATAACCCTTTTAATAAATCGGTATTGAACGCCGATGCTTTTTATTTTTCTAACGCTAAAGAGGTACGCAACCTTGTTGAAACCGTTCAACGGCACGATTTGGAAAAGATGATGGTGAGCAATAATCTGCATAAAATAAAATACCAGTTTAACTGGGAAAAGATAATTGATGAGTACGAACAGTTTATTATGGAGAGCCATTATAATTTAAACAATGAGCGGATTGTTCCAAATAAAGGATAGCCTGGCTAATAAGATAAGCTATTACCACTTAATGTTATTAATGGCCAGCCTGCCTTTCGATAGGTTTTACAGCCATTTAATACTAATAAGTTATGGTATACACACGCTTATACATTTAAAACGAGGCAATATTAAACCTTTGTTTAAGTGGCGAACTATTGCGTTGCAATCGGTATTTTTTATAACGGTATTAAGCACTTTTTATAGCATAAACCCGCATGAAGGATTTAACGATTGGGGTAAACAGATAACTATTCTTCTATTCCCGGTATTCTTTTGCCTTAACCCGCTGGATATTAAAAAATACAGGTCGAAACTGTTATTATCATTCGCGCTGGTTTGTACAATTACCGTTATTTATCTCTATGCTGATGCGTTTATTACGATCAGGCATTATCAATTGCCTTTATCAGCTCTATTATCCGGAGCATTCATCAACCATAATTTTGCCGAACCCATTGATATGCACGCTACATTTTTTTCGATGCAACTGGTTATTGCTTTGATTTACCTAATCAGTATATTAATAAGGAAAAAAAACAAATACACATGGTTGTTTTATCTTATATGTAGTATTATTCTAATAGCGGGCTTAGTGCAACTTTCTTCAAAATCGGTTTTGATAGTGTTGTTTATCATCATCAATATCGCTGTTCCTTATTTTATTCTTCAGGGTGCACGGCGATGGAAATATGTACTATTTTCATCTTCATTATCTCTTATATTAATCTTTGGAATATTATATTCAGGAGCCTTTCGTGAACGCTTTTTGAATGAGTTTAAAGTCGATCTATCAAAAGCAACAACTAATGAAACCAACGATGGACGTTTGACTAGGTGGCAAGTTGTTACGGAATTAATAACCAGGAAACCTGTAATTGGCTATGGATCGGGTGCAGAAATTGGATTGTTACAGCAAGCTTTTTATACACACAAACTTTACAATTCCTATTTAAACAGATTAAACGCTCACAATGAATATTTAAGTCTCTGGCTCAAATCTGGGATAATGGGTTTTTTAATATATGCAGCAACCTTGGTATGGGGATTCAGAATGTCTTTCAAACGAAAAGATTTGCTGTTTTTTACTTTCATTCTGCTCATTGCTATTGTATCTCTTTCGGAAAATGTGCTTGATGTGGATAAGGGTATATTTTTCTATAGCTTCTTTTTTACCTTTTTTAGTTTTTCAATCGAAAAGCCATTTTACAGTGAATTGATCGCAATTAGCCAACAACCTTATAACATATTAGAACAAGTACACATCTGATATTTTACACACATAATAAAACTCTGTTAATTAACCAGTTAACAATATAAATATTTCATTCACCGGGCAACCAAAACTACACCTATCCCGTCATAATTATAGACGGATATAAACAGCCCTGATGACAAAATGCAAAATAGATTGTACCCTTTAACACACACAAACTTGTCGGCAATTAAGGAAAGTATATTAGCAACACTGGCATATTTCGATATGTTCAACTACCCTTTGACACAGACCGAAGTGTATTTATTTTTAGGGAATAAATCTAATTACAAGCTGTTTGACGATGCGTTAAAATGTTTGGTTGATAATGGCACAGTTCACCAGTTCGACAAATTTTATACACTATCGACAGATCATTACATCGCCGTGAGACGACTCGAAGGAAACCAGAAAGCCGCGGAGTTGATCAAGATTGCAGAGAAGGTTGGTAATTTATTGATCAAATTCCCTTACGTGCGCGGTATAGCTATCTCGGGCTCGTTATCCAAAAATTTTGCTGATGCAGATTCTGATATCGACCTGTTCATCATCACCGAAAAGAACAGGTTATGGATAGCCCGTACCCTAATGCATTGCTTTAAGAAACTAACATTCCTGGTTAATAAAGAGCACTTATTTTGCATGAACTATTATATCGACATGCAGCAACTGGAAATACCAGAGAAGAATATTTACACCGCAATTGAAGTTGGTACATTAATACCATTACAAGGTGACATTGTATTTGAGAGATTTTATGTCGCCAACGCCTGGACAAGAGAATTTCTCCCCAATAAAAACATGCGCATCTCATCGGCCATGCCTGTAAAAAAAACCTTCTTCAAGATGATATTTGAGGGTTTGTTCAGCTTTTCGCCGGGAAATGTGCTTGATAATATGCTAATGAAGATCACCACAAACAGATGGCTAAAGAAGACCCTCCTGAAACAGCTAAACGACCACGGCAATGTTTTAAGCCTGCTAACAGCCAAACATTATGCTAAGCCCGACCCCAAGGTCTTTCAGGGTAAGCTGCTCTCAAAATACGAATACAAAGTTTCAACCCTTTTAAGTAAGTACGAAAGCAGTTTAACGCATTAATACTTTATTTCTTTTGCAGTGAAATGATATAATAATCGCCGATATATTTCCACGGCCAGCGGGATTTTAGCTTGCTTTCTTTATCCCTTAATATCCGATAAGTTATGGGATGCTTCTCCGCGAACCCTTCAATATAGGATGGAGGGACAATAGTACACAGTCCCTCGATACTTAGCAGGTCGAACTGATCTTTTAACCGGTTTACAATAAATGATGGGTTATAATACCAGCACTTAAAATAGGTCCCCTCAATGTATGCCTTGCTCCCGCTTTTACTAAAGAGCCTCCTGAAAGCCGTACGGAATTTCCCTTTAAATAAGAGCAGGAATTCCCAAAGGCAAAATTTGGGTAGAATCACTAAAGTAACCTTCCCGCCAGATACTAATAAATTACTGAAAGAATCCAGTACTTTGCCCAATTCATCGGTACAGTTTAAACCGGCAAAATTGGAAAAGATATGATCATAAGGCCCGCGGTTTTGAAGATGGTGTAACATGGTGTACGAGCAAAGCTCATTCCCGATCCTATCATCCAGGCCTTTCTCCGTAACTTTTCGTTTCAACTCCTGCTGCATGCCGGTTGATATATCGGTGGCATAAACACGGTGGCCCTTTTCAGCAAAAAATATGGCATCTTCGCCGGTACCGCTATTTAGTTCCAGTATATAGCTATTTGGCACTAAATATTGCAGCACATGGCTGCGTACACGCTCCCTTTTATAGCTTACAATGGTGTTATCGGCATATATTTCATCAAAAATTGATGATTGCGTGGTAAAGGCCGCTTCGGCAAGCTCCTCATTTTTATTGGCTGCAGTTTTCATTATCACTATCCCTCCAGTTGCCTCAATTTTAGCCCGGCAATAAATGTAGCCGGTGTATGATAAAGTACGGATAACGCCTTTTTTAGGTTTTTGCCTGTAGTAAGCGCAGGGTTATGCATCAATTTAACTAAAGCATTTTTAGCCAGGTGCTTATGATAATTTTGATGTACATACCGATGCAGTTGTTTATAGTACGATGGCTGATAAGTATTTTGAAACATCAGCGCCATTTCGTTAGAATCGGTCCAGTTGGTTTTTTTCTGTAACTCAGCTTTCACTTTTTCATAAAATGAAGTGCCGGGTAATGGATAGGAAACGGAAATGCCTATTTCAAATGGCAACAACTCATTGATCATATCTATTGTTAAACCAATATCATTCTTTAATTCACCCGGATAGCCGAACTGGATGAAAAAGGATGGCTTTATACCGGCTTCTTTCATCAACTTGGTTGATTGGTGGATCTGTTGAATGCTAATCCCCTTATCCATAGCATCCAATATTTTTTGCGAGCCGCTTTCGGCACCAATCCAAACGTTTTCGCAGCCCGCTTCAGCTAATGCATTTACCGTATCAGCATCAATAAGCAGATCGGCACGAGATTGAATTTTAAATCTGATATTAATATTTTCTTGTTGAATGAGTTTTGCAAACTCAATTGCCCACCCCGGTTTCAAACCGAAGATATCATCACAAAACCAAATATGGTCCATGTTGTATCGTTCTTTCAAAAGCTTAATTTCGACAAGCACGTTTTCAGGGCTCCGGGAATTATAGCGGTTACCGTAGATCGGTTTGGCGCACCAGTTGCATTTAAACGGACAGCCACGCGTAGTACTCATATTTAGAGAGAAGTAACCAGCGCTTTTTAACCATGTTTGCTTATACTGCTCCATATTTACCAAATCCCAGGCGGGCAATGGTAAGCTGTCAAGATCTTTTAAAACAGGTCGGCCGAGAGTTTTGATAACGGCCCCGTTTTGCGTATAAGCTAATCCCTTTATGTTTAAGAATTCAGCGCCTCCACTTTCAATATAGTCGGTTAACTCTAATAGCGTATGCTCGGCCTCTCCTATTATTACAAAATCAGCGCCCTCTTTCAGGTATTCTTCATACCGATCTGTCGAATCTGAACTGGATACAATAACGATACAGCCTTCAGCCTTTGCCATTTTACTCATGCTGAATGCAGCCTCGCGCATATTGGTAAGGCACATTTTGGTGAGGTAGTTAAACCCGTCGTCATAAATCACAAAAAAATCAGGCTTGCTTTCTTCGATGGCAGGGATAACTTCTTCGGGGTTGCTTACAAACATGGTATCGAACAAAGCAACTTTGTAATCATTTTCGCGCATTAAAGCAGCAGCGTATAGTGTGCCCAATGGCGCATAGGGTTGCCCTAATTGCCATTGCTTAGGATCATAGCGTAAAAAGTAAGAATGAGAAAAAAGAATGCTTTTCATACTATGCGATTTTTTGCAGAGGCGATAAATTTAACGAGCAAACACATTTTACGCAGGTTGCATTGGTGCTCATATCTTTACTTAATGATTTTCTGAAGCTGATGGCCTTATCGCTATTTAAAATATTGCCTAATGACGCGTCCTTTATATTTCCTATCGTGTCATGAAAAAAACAAGGACGAACACTGCCATCAGCCTCAATAACCGTTGATACCCAGGGCGCATTGCATTTTTTAAAAGGGAACGGGTTCAGTTTATAAAATGCGGCATAATAATAATAGATCTGCCGTATTTTTTCAGGCGATTCAGCTATGAAGCCAGAGATAAAATCACTGTGATTATCTATAATTCGGGTAATGATCTCCATTAACTCAGGCAGTTCATTTTTGGATATTAAGATCTCGTCTTGTTTTGGCTCTTCCCAGGCCATTTGGCGGTTAAAGGCGTGACTACTTACGTCTGCCGGCAAAAAGCTGATCTGGTTGATGCCCATTTTTTTTGCTTCGCTGATAATCGACTCCCAATTCCTGAAATTTAAGCGATGAATTACTGTGCGTGCCGTTATCCTGTAACTTGGATTTAATTGCTTGATATACTCTACGCCCTCTTTAAGCTTTTTAAAAACACCGGGTACATTACGGATGGCATCATGCAAAGGCTCATCACCATCCAGAGAAACAATAACCTCATCTACCCATCTCAACAAATTTTCAGCATTCCTTTTTACAGTTAAACCGGTGGTGAGCAGCGTAACACTGATGCCGGCATATTTTAATATCTCACACAATTTAAAAAAATTAGCATTGAGCAAAGCTTCGCCACCAGACATGGCTACCTGCCGTGTTCCGAACGCTTTTAGTGAACTCATTAAGCCCTCAACATCCTGCTCGGTAAGTTGCTTTAGGTTTTTGTTGTCCTTCCATATATCACACATCACACAACGGCAATTACAGGCACTATGCGGCATTAATATCACCACAGGCAGTGCAGATATCGTATGCGTTTGCAAGGTGCGATATCGCTTAAAAGTATCGTATAAAGCTGGCACGGTCATGAGCTGCAATTATTAAAATCCCTGTGTTTCGGGTTGGCGGTATCTCCAGATTTTTTGTAGCAATTTTATTTCATATGGATAATAATACAGATCTACTTTATACCGTAAGCTTGCTACCAATTTCACGATCTTTCTTTTTAATAAACTCATACGAATGTCGGTTACCGTAGGATAAACGCCGTTTAACACAGTTTCAAAATTCCTGATCTTATCTATCATCTCGGCTGTTAACCATGGGGTTAGCGGATTTTTCCTTAGGTCGAAACTTTCCCATGCAGGGCTGATCCAATCCTCAAGCGTTTGCGGAAATTTAAAGCCACTGGCCAACACCTGCTTATACATTTCCGACCCCTCTGTTGGCACAGGGCTATAGGTATAAATAATGATCTCCGTTTTAGGGTTCACGTCTTTTACTTTTTTGATGAAGTTGATTTCAAAATCAATCCCTGCCTGTACCTTTTCGGGCGTTGGGCCCGGGGTGCCTAATACAAATGAATATTCGGGTATGATGTCAAATTTCTTTAATCGCTCGGCAAATTCGATGATCTGATTACCGGTTTGAGTACCACCTTTATCCATCTGCGCCAAAACCTCATTATTACCACTTTCGGCACCAAAAAATATGATCTTACACCCAGCTTCGCGAATGGCGGCTAAGGATGAATCTTTAAACTTGCTCATCGTATCAATCCGTGCCATCCCCCACCATGTCATGTTTTCATCTTTTATCAGCCTCGAAAACTCAACCGCTCTTTTTTCAGACACAAAGAAGTTATTATCATGAAACTCGATGGCATCGGCTCCCCATTTATCTTTGATGTATTTTACATCTTCGTAAACCTTTTGTGCCGATTTTCCTTTCCACCTAGCCTCATAAATAGGCACCACTGCGCAAAACGAACAGGTGAATGGGCAGCCAATACTGGAATGATACGCCAATGTCTTTTCACCCAGGTAAGTTTTGCCTAAGAATTTAGGGATGGGGTAAAATTCATTCAATTTATCATAAGGCAATGGCGGTAGTGAATCCTGATCGAGCAGGTCTTCCTTACCATTGATGATAATTTTACTGTCGACGTTTTTATAAATAAGGTTTTTAATGAACTCGAAAGGCGTGCCATTTTCCAACGCATCAATCAGGTTAGGAAATGCATTATCGCCGGGGCCGTTAATTATAAAATCCACATAGCCCGAGTATAAAACCGCATTCGGTTGATTGGATGGAAAATAGCCTCCCCAAATCATTTTTGTATGCGGATATTTTTCTTTGATAGCTTTTGCCGATATTATAGCCTGCCTTAATTGCGGACCGGGCATTACCGTAAAACCCAGGTATTTATATTCGCCTGTACTTAAATAGCTATCAATTTTTTTGATCGGATCTAATTCACAGTTACCATCAATAATGGCCCATTCATATTTACCATCAACCGATGCGGCTATGTTTAAAATTGAATTAGGGATGCGATACTTGTTAATAGCGCTCTTGGGGTTAAACAATAATATTTTATTACTCATGGTTTGTATACATCGTTATTAGCAAGCCCCCGCAGTACCGATGGATAAAATCCACCGGTACGCCCTACATAGCGGGGACAACAGTTCACAATAAATTACTTAAGACTAAAACAATTACTACAATAGTTACGCCTTGCAAAATGCGATGGTTGCCTGCTTGATTAAATAAAATTGATGGAGCAACCTTTATACTTTATAAAGCGTAATTCCTGATGAAACGCTAATGATAACCGTTTCCTAAAATCATACGGAGTTGATCAATACCATTAAAAATTATATCAGAAGGCAGGTTTTGCCTACGACTATGGAGGATAAGGATGTGGTTGAGGCCTACGACATCTGGGCCGAAAATTATGATTCGCAACCGGGTAACCTGATGCTTGACCTTGATGAGTTATTGTTCACTAAACTTTTGGCAGGTTTAACCCTCGAAAACAAGGCTATCGCAGATATTGGTTGTGGCACAGGCAGGCACTGGAACAAATTATTTAAGCAAAATTTCGTGAGTTTAACTGGGTTTGACGTTTCACCGGGAATGTTAAAAAAGCTTAATGACAAATTCCCCGAAGCAAAAACTTATGTAATTACAAATAATCATTTTGAGGATATTGCTGATGATACTTATGATGCTATCCTATCAACGCTAACTGTAGCCCATATTGAGGATATTGAAAGCGCGCTGCAAACCTGGTGCAGGATAACCAAGCAACAGGGAGATATGATCATCACCGATTTCCATCCGAATGCCTTAGCGTCAGGCGGCAAGCGGACTTTTAAACATGGGAATAAGCATATAGCGGTTCAGAATTTTGTGCATACTACTGATATTATAAAACAGGTCCTTTTAAAAAATGGATTTGAGGTAATTACTCATCAGGAGCTTAAAGTTGATGAAACCGTGAAGCATTACTATGAGCAGCAAAATGCATTACACGTTTATGAAAAATTTAAAGATCAGCCCATTATTTATGGGATACATTTTAAGAGAGCCTAATGATCCTGAACAATTTAAAACAAGTAAACAGTAATCAACCCATTAATATTAAAATTAATGATGGGAAAATAGCGGAGATATCATCTTCGCCAATAGCTGCTGCTGATGTTTTACAGTTAGATTTCAATAATGCCATTGTTTTCCCGGGATTGATCAACTCGCACGACCATCTGGACTTTAATTTGTTCCCTCAGTTAGGCAGCCAGCTTTATAATAATTACACCGAATGGGGTAAATATATCCATGAAAGATATAAACCAGAGATAGCAGAAGTATTAAAAATCCCTGCTGAATTACGCTCAAAATGGGGCATCTATAAAAACCTATTATGTGGCGTAACCACTGTTATTAACCATGGTGAAAAGCTTGGAACAGCAAATGATTTAATTACTGTATTTGAAGATACGCATTGTATACATTCTATCGGTTTTGAAAAACAATGGAAAACCAAATTAAATAATCCCTTAAAAAAGCATCTGCCTATAAATATACATGTGGGCGAAGGGATTGATCTGCAATCAAAAGATGAGATCGGACAGCTGATTAGATGGAATATTTTAAATAGAAAGCTTGTAGGTGTACATGCTGTCGCGATGACCGAAGTCCAGGCTGAAAAATTTGAGGCTATGGTCTGGTGCCCACAATCTAATTACTTTTTGTTGGATAAAACCGCACCTATTGACCTGTTAAAAAACCACACTAATATCCTATTTGGTACCGATTCCGCCCTGACTAGCGAATGGAATATATGGGAACATTTGCAATCTGCACGAGGAAGTCAACTATTGACTGACGATGAGCTCTATAATGCTGTAACCATAAACGCTGCCCGAATATGGGGATTAAACAGCGGCGAAATAATACAAGGTAAGGATGCTGACTTGGTTATAGCCAAAAAATCATCTGATAATGACTTTGATGCTTTTTATGCAACTACCCCTGCTGATTTATTACTGGTTATCCATCAAGGAAAAATAAGATTATTTGATGAGGGGCTATTGGAACAGCTAGGTAATATAAAAGAGAATTTTAGCAAAATTCACCTAAACGGAGACTGCAAATATCTACAAGGAAATTTGCCCGGTTTAATGGCTGACATTAGGAGATTTCATCCAAATGCCAATTTTCCGAAAAACATAACTGTTCCTAATTAACTATGGAGATATTAAATAAAATAGGTTCAAAATTAAGTAGGGAAGGCAAATATCTGTTTAGGGATGTTGGGGATCGGCTTATATAATGATTTTTATAGTGAAGCATGTGGTAATCACATCATAATATATCACGGTATTTACAAGGATGGCCATACCCGCTTTAATCCTATTTTTTAACACAGAAAACGTTTGAACAACATTTAAAACTTTATAAAAAGCATACTGCCGATATTGATACTTTTTGATATGAATAAACTAATCAGGGAATTATTTTTTAAGGGTGATAAAATAAAAACCTTTTTTATATCGAGACTTAAACAAAGTCAGATACAGGAAAGCGTTTTTTTAAAAACAGGCGATTCCACCTTTGATATTAGCAAGCATCATGGTATGATCTGCCTTGACCCATTTTGTGTTGGAGTGTGGTTACCGGGCAGGCAATTAGCTGCAATTGCCGATAATGCAACAACTATTCAATTTAAAAAGGGTGGTAAACTGAATGCATCTATCAATGTATCGGTAATTGAAAAGATCATTACGTCAAACGGAGCTTTAGTATTATTTAAGGTTGAAAAGGTTAAAAACTACCAGCTAAACCCTCTACACAGGTTGGTTTTCTTTGCTTATTTATTACGCTCGCCCAAAAATACATATCATAGCCGAAGAGTGATCAATGCATTATATTCCTATCCGCGAAATATCATCATTGTGTCTTACCGGGATGAGGGCCATTGCAATATATTTCCGATGGATATACATAGCCACATTGAAGAAGAAGGCCTGTACATTTTAGGATTAAGAACAACTAATGTTACTTTAGACAAGATTTTAGCGGCAAAGAAGGTAGTAGTTTGCGATACAGATTCCGCCGACATTAACATTATTTATGATTTGGGCAAGCACTCCAGTACTTCACCCACACCAGTAGAAAAGATGCCATTCAGCACCAAATCAAGTGAATTATTCGGATTCCCGGTTCCTGATTTTAGCGGATCATATAAAGAAATAGAAATTATCCGGCACAGAAAAATGGGATTTCACATGCTATTGGTAGGCAAGGTAGTCAACGTTAAACAAATAAAACCCGATCCGTCTTCTTTTTACCATATCAGCTTTTTGCAATTCCAAAACAGTAATTACAATAGCGTGGAGGCAGTATATTAACCTATAAATATGTTATACGTATTTGTCAACTACAATTATTCTCCGGATTTTACTTCGCCCGAAAGCTGGATCAAAAGAACAACGGGTTATACCGAGTTATTAGGGCAACTCAGTAAAAATAATGCGGTAATAAGCATTAAACAAATTAATTACGAAGGCATATATACCCATAACGGTGTACACCATCATTTTGTGAATTTAAACAGGAAGAAGACTTTTTTTCCCGATCAATTAAATCGATATGTGCGTAGTCTAAATCCGGATATTGTTTTTGTACACGGTTTACATCAACCATTACAAGTTATTCAATTAAGAGCGCTGGTAAATAAAAAAGCAAAATTTATTGCCCAGCATCATGCGGAAAAGCCTTTTACCGGGATAAAAAAATATATTCAAAGATTGGCTGATCCTTTTGTTGATGCTTATCTGTTTGCCGCAAAGTCGATGGGCCTGGATTGGGTAAACAGGGGTAATCTTGGATCGCCTCATAAAATTTATGAGGTGATGGAGGTGTCAACTCTTTTTCACCCTATTAATAAAAAAACTGCCAGGCTAAAAACTGGTGTTAATGGCAATCTTGTTTTTTTATGGGTGGGGCGATTGAATGAAAATAAAGACCCACTGAACGTTATAAAAGCATTTTTGAGATTTGCAGCTGTTAGTCCGGAAGCTCGCCTGTATATGATCTATCAAACAGAAGAATTGCTGAATGATATTAAACAATTACTAAACGCAAACCCACATGGAAGCAAGATCGTATTAGTTGGCAGAATATTACATGATGACCTACTCTACTGGTTTAACAGTGCCGATTTTCTGCTCTCGGGATCACATTATGAAGGCAGCGGCACCGCAATTTGTGAAGCGATGGCTTGCGGCTGCATACCAGTTGTAACCAATATAGATTCTTTCAGGATGATAACCGATAACGGCAGATGTGGCTTATTGTACGAGGTCGCGAATGAAAATGCCTTATTAAATGCATTGGTGCAAACACAAGCCTCAAACATTGAGGAGAAACAAAAAAACTGCCTTAATTATTTCAAATCAAATCTTTCTTTTGAAGCTATCGCAAGCCGGATTCAGGAAATTGCAACAGGATTGTAATCAAACAATTTAATGGCTGCTTTAGCATTATCATGTATAGAGTAAGGTAATATGGATTGATATGTTGATTCGTTACTGTTCAGAATATCCTTTAAAATTTGCACCATATTCTCTTTGTTCTCAACAATGTGCCAGTTTTCTATATCTGCCTGCATGGGCTTCACAAAACTAACCACCCGCGCGCCGGCGTATAATGCCTCAAGGCAAACCGCACCAAACCCCTCATAGTTGGAGGTGTGCAAAAACACTTTAGACTTTTGCATTAAAGTTAATACCTGTGTATGAGTCTGCCTGCCTAATAGTTTAATATTGTCTTTTAAATCCAACAGATCAATCATTTTGCATAGCCGCACCATCTCTGGGCCATCACCACAGATACAAGTTTTAATATTCGGAAAATCCTTTTTTAGCAATTTAATTACTTCTACAAATATGTGATACTGTTTCAGCGGGATAAAGGAACCCGCACCAACAATGTCAATATCTTTTTCAGGTATAACCTTAGCAAACAAGGAAGCATCAATCCCAACCGGTATAATGTGTTGAGGAAGTATCTTGTAATTTTTATGAAATTCAGTGGCAATAAAATCTGATAATGCGATTAACGATTTTCCTTTAGGGTTGATCCTTTTTACATACTTATTACCAGCTTTGGCATCCTGGCCTAATATCCAGCAATAGTGTTTCAAGTGATATTTTTCAGCAAACCAACTCCCGATAAAAGCACATTTGCCTAACCAAAAACTCAATAGACCAACTATATGGTATTCTTTATTTATTTTTTTCAATTCGGCCCATACCCTTACACCCATTACTTTGCGGTAAAGCCGGCCTTTAGCCTGCCCTCCAAATGATATAACATCTACTCCATTCCACTGATAGCGGGCTGAAAAAAACGGATACTGAAAAGTTAAAACGACGATATTTAATTGCGGGTTATTTTCCTTCAGTGCCTTTACAAATATCTGTTGTGGTGGTATACAGGTACTATCCGCCTCATTCTCAGGAAAACCGGGTGTTAGAATAATCAGGGTATCGGGTTTATTAGTCATTTAGAGAAATCAATTTATTACAAAATGACAAACTGGATTTATTATGTGTTATCATGATGATCATTTTACCTTTTTGTGCCTGAGCTTTAAGTTTAATTAATAGTTCTTTTTCGGCCGTTTCATCCAATTCGCTAAAGGGTTCATCCAGTATTAATAAGTCAAAATCATGATACAATGCCCTTGCCAGCATCAACCGTTGTTTTTGACCACCGCTTATGTTTTTACCATTTTCGGTAATCAGCTTGTCAATACCTTCAGGGTATTGACTCAGTATGGTATCAACACCACAAAAGGAAAGCACATCCTCTAATCTTGAATAATCACATGCATCCTCGGTAAGTGTTATATTTTTGAGTATGGAGTCGTTTATAAAAAATGGGTGTTGTTTACAATAGGAAATGCGATTCCAAAAAAGCTGACGATCAGAAGTACTTGTTTCGATATTATTGATAGAAATGCTTCCACTATCTTGCTCCAAAAAACCCAATAATAAGTTTATAATGGTTGTTTTACCCAGACCAGACAGCCCGGAAATACCAACAAAATCACCAGGAAAAAAGTCGAGAGAAAAACCCTTTAATACTTGGTTGTGCCTATACGAAAATTCTATTTTATCAAATTGTATTGAACTAATAACTGACTCCGGGATGCTCACATTACCAGTCTCCACATTGTCGCGCTGCAAATCGTTCAGCGTAAACTCATAGGTTTTAATCTGCCCCGCACTGTTTAATATTTTAATTATTCCGGGGATAATCTTGTAAGAGGCCGCCATAAACACTCCGATATCAAATAAACCGACACCATGATTACCCGAAAAATATTTATTAATAGTTACCAGGATCAGAAAACCTAAAACAGCAAAAACTTCCATGAGGCGCGATGGCAGGCCTTGCAAGGTTTGTTGTGTGGCTATGTAGCCGTTAAGTTGCTTTTGCTGGTGATAAAATCTATCGGTAAAAAAATCATTCTTATCATACATATTGCTTTCAACATACCCAGAAAGCGACTCTTTTAAATATTGAAGCGTTAACTGACTGGTTAATTTTGAATTGGTTCTTACTTCTTTTAACCTTTTTTTAATGTAATACCCTAGCAAGGCTACCGGCGGCACCAATAAAATGAATAATGAAAGAAATAGCGAAGGGTGATAAAAGAGAATACCAACAATGGTAAAAAAAATCAATATAGTTTGCGAAATAATCTGCTGAATGTTGATGAGGATGTAGTTGCTAAATTCTATTGGTTGTTGGCTTATTTTGCGGATGTAAACCGATGAATCAATATTTATAAATTTGAAATAATCTTCTTTTAGATAATCAATCATATTTTGCCTCGACAAACGGGAGGCTATCTGGTAAAAGAAAGAATTTTGAGATTGAGCAATACTGTAACCTGCCCAATTTTTTAACGCGTATAACCCGAAAAACACACTAATTAGCGTCATCGAGTTCTTATTGAATAATGATTGCTGCAGAATATGATTGATTGGGATTTGGTTTATTGAATAAAAATTGATTATTACTAACAATAATCCCAAAAAAACTATATCCAGTATTCCAATCAACAAATCAAGTGTAATGTTTAGGCCAAACCTTACCTTTTCTTTGTGATTAAGTATTCTTAGAACGGATTGAGCTAAGTATTTCAAATCTTTTACAGAAGTTAATTCACAGAGCTTATATTAGCAATGAGTTTATCTTCTTGAAGTACGGCTATAGACTTATAAGGGTTGCCTTTCTTGTATATCCTTATACTATTAAATACGTTTTTTTCTAATTGTGTACACTACTCGGTGCTGCAGGGCGCATAGAACAACATGACCAAGGCACAATATAAGTTACTAATAATTAAATATTCATGAAATCACCTCAACTATTTACCCGATACAAGAAGCAATTTATATCTGATTATCAATTATTTACGTCGAATGAGTTGCAAAGGGCTAACAAATATATAGGTAATAAAAAATATTAATAACTCATATTTTTTATTCACAAATACTTGAAAATAAATTAATTATTTACCCGAAACCAAAGTAATCCAGAATATCCCCTATAGCTTTATAGCAATTTAAATTTGGTTATAGTTGATGATTTTTCGGTAGTGATTAAGCAAATTATTGCAACGATATGTTACAATAATTTGCTTATAGTAGTTGAAGCTTAATACCCGAATATCTCTTCAAGTGTCAGCACTTTCACGTTGCCGAATTTTACAAGGTCAGAGGCAGCTATTTTATCCTTTGATCCCAGGATACAATAGGTAAATGGTTTACTTTTTAAGTTATCGTTATGGATTTTCTGAATATCTGAGAAATTCACTTTATCAAGCTGTTCAAATTCCTGTTTACGATAATCATCCTTTATGCCTAATCTCTGATTGACGAAATAATTATTGATAATATCCTCATTTACGATCCTTTGCGTTGACAGATCTTGCTTAATACTGGTTTTTGAATTTTGAAACAACTGATCATTCTCTGGCATATCATTATAAAGTTCGCTCATGGCTTTAACAGCATCCGCCATTTTATCTGCCTGCGTTCCGACGTAGCCTACTTCTGAATAACGCTCGCCCTCCTTTATGGGAGATGCGTATTGTGCATAGGTTGAATAAGCCAACGCTTTTGATTCGCGTATCGTTTGAAAAACAACGGAGCCCATACCGTCTCCATAATACTTGTTATATATTGCCAAGTCTGTAATATTGCTGGCACTATACGGAACGGTATTACGGATCCAATAAACCTCAGCCTGAACCTGGTTATAATCGGCAAAAAGTACCTGATTGCTTATTTCATCTGTTTTTATAAACTTGACCGGCTGAGTCGTCGCGATAAAATGCAACGGCAATTTGTGCAATTTCGAGATCCTGGCAGATGCCTCGGCCATTGTTAAGGGACCATAATAAACAACTTTATGTTGGTTACTGAATAACGCATGTAGTATGTTCACCAAAGTATCAGCCGTCATATTATTGATCGCTTCATTCGATAATTGGTTATTAAAAGGATTCACCGGGCCGTACATTGCATATTGTATCAAACCACGGGCAATGTTAGTTTTATTGAGTTTGTTATTTTCCCGTGATTTAAGGATGCTTTGCTTCAAATCAGCCAGTGCTTGCTGATCGGGTTTACAACCAGCAAGTAAGCTTTCAAAAAGCATTGCCGCTTTGTCAAAATTATCCTGTAAACCTGTAATGCTTACCACCGTTACATCACCGGTAACATTAATAGAATAACTGCAAGCGATGTTGTAAAAAGCTTTAGTCAGCTCCTCCGCCGAATAACTGTCTGTCCCCAAAAACTGGATATATTTTGCGGCAAACGGCAGCAGTTTATTATTGTAGCTACCCATATCAAACCTGTAGGATAAGGTAAACAGGCCATTCTCCTTGTTCTTTACATATAATAACTGAGCCGGGCCGATTTTTCCTTTCAGAATATCATGGTCATAATCTACCCAAACCGGGTTTACTACCGTGGCCGGCATTTGGGCAATTTGTTTTAAGAATGGCGACTCATCTTTTTTATTGATATAAACAGGGGTGATCGCTGGCTTATCTACTTTAACAATGCTTTTGTCCTCACCTATTCGCTTGTTCACCAAAACGTAATTGTTCCCCAAGTACTTGTTAGCAAAATTAACAACCTGCTCCTTGGTTACTTTCGACATGCGGTCTAAAACTGCCACCTCGCCGTCCCAACCATTTCCGCTATCATGAATAAAGGAATCCATTAAATTGTTAGCCCTGAAACCATTATTATCCAGGCTGCGCATCTGATTAAGCTTTTCATTATTGATAATCGCTTTCACCAATGAGCCATCGAAATCGCCTTTCTTTATTTTTTCAATCTGATCCTGTAGCAGGCCTTGCAACTCGGTTAAGCTTTGTCCCTGCTTAGGCCGGCCTGAAACGACCAGTGCCGAGTAATATTTAAACTCCTGAACAAATGCGCCGGAACTCAATACCTTCTGTTGTTTGTTTAAATTTAAATCCAGCAGACCAGCAGTTCCATTACTCAATAAATCAGACAAGACGTTCAATAGTACTTGTGTTTCAACATCAGTCCCACCTGGCATCCGATAGCCTATATATACACTTTCCGCATCAGGCCCGAATACATCCCGAACTATGGGCGAAGTGATTGGCTTTTCAGGCGCTGGATCATATTCCTTTACCGGCTTAGGCTGCATATAGGAAAAATCATGATCGATCTTTTTGATCACCGTAGCCGGATTAAAATCACCTGCGAGCACAATCGACATATTATTGGGGACATAATAAGTATTGTAAAAATTACGGATAGCTGTTAACGACGGGTTCTTCAGGTCCTCAATTGTACCGATAGTAGTATGCTGGCCATAATTGGTTGTCGGAAAAAGTCCGTTCAGCAGGGCTGCGAATATCTTTTGATTATCGTTATCCAAGCCACGGTTTTTCTCCTCATATACCGCCTCTAGTTCAGTGTGGAATAAACGAAAAACCGGATACCGATATCTTTCGGCTTGCACTGCCAGGTATTTATCCAATGATGATGATGGGATATCTTCCTGAAATACCGTTTCTTCGACAGAAGTATGCGCGTTTGTACCTTGTGCCCCCATCTCGGTTAAGGCCTTTTGATATTCATTGGCGATGGCAAAATGTGCAGCCAAGCCTGATACGCTGTCTATCTGATGATAAATAGCCTTACGCGCACCAGCATCCATGGTATGATTATAGGTATCATAAAGCTGTTCAATCTGATCAAGATAAGGCTTTTCCTTAGCCCAGTCTAAGGAGCCATACTTATCAGTGCCTTTAAATAGTAAATGCTCCAGATAGTGGGCCAGGCCTGTATGATCATCAGGATCATTATTACTGCCAGCCCTAACCCCGATTAATGTTTGAATCCTGGGATCTTTTTTATTTACACTTAAAATAACGGTTAACCCATTTTTTAATTGATAAAATCTGGCATGCATGGGATCACCGGTAACGTATCTATAAGTATAGCCATCTTCAATGGCTTGCTTCCATTGATCTGTGGCTTGAGCGTCAGCATTATTTGACGCAGAGAAAAGCATAACGAGCAAACAAGTCGTTATTGAATATTTAATGAATTTCATTTGCTTTTTAATTAAGATGATTTCTTCGCCATTTCTATCATCGCAGATAACTCATCAACCGCGGCATCATTATCACCGTCAAATCCTGTAAGTTTATAACGGATCACACCTTCCCCATCAATTACAAATTTTGCCGGAATACCTGAGATTTTGAATTTCCCAACAGTGTTGGTGGCTTTACCATCCAGCAAAACATGGAAAGTATATTTTTTTTCGGTAATAAATTCTTTGATGTCCTTCTCGGGATCAGGGGTGCGTTCCCAGGTGTCGATAAACAAGAATTTAACATTGGGGTCATTCTTATATTTATTAACAGCCATTTGCATAGCAGGGAACGAGTTTTTGCAAGGCACGCACCAGGTAGCCCAGAAATCAAGTATCACTACCTTGCCCTTAAGGTCAGCAAGCGAAACCGTGTTACCATCAATGTCTTTTAAAGTAAATGACAACGCTGCTTCATTAACGCTTTTATCCGCTAAACTTGCAGCTATTTTTTGATGGCGCTCTTCTACAATCTTTTGATAATATTCGTCGAAACCCAGCTCTGATCCTTTGGCTTGTACATAAATCAATTTAAAATTGCTTTGGATCATCGGGTTTGCCTTCCCCTTTCTCACCAAATCAGCTAGTAACGGTAACCCATCTATCGCTTTTCCATTGCCGGACAAGGCTAAGGCATAGCTCTGAATGTTATTTGCATTAGTAGTATCGCTTTTATATGCAATTGTAGCATACTTCAGCGCGTCTTTATACTGATGTTCGGCATACAATAGATTGGCTAAGGCTGCTACCGAATAGTAGTAATTTCCCTTGCTACCCGGATTCTCGGTATTACCAAAAGCTTTTTCATTATCACTTACACTACTTCTATACAAATGCTCCGCTGTCGCTGTATCTTTATTATTTAGAAATGTTTGCGCATCGCTCATTTCTACTGTTCCTTTATAAGAAACGGATTTTACTTGGCTGATCCATTCCTGATTGTTCTTAGCGTCGTTCTCCCTTGCATACTGGTACGCCAGTTCTGAACGGGCATAGTCATAAATAATATCGGCATCTACGGTAGGCTCGGGAAAATCTGTAATGAATTGCTGATATAAAGCTAATTTTTGCACTGCTGTACCTTTGGTTTGCACAAATGTGTTATAAGCATGTATAGCGGCAAGGTGCCCTTTCGGAAACCTTTTCAAAGCTACGGTGACCAAAGAATCACTCGTATAAGTTTCATTTTTCAGGTCATATAGCTGTATGGCTAATTCCATATCCTGCTCATTTTTTGTGTTGGATAAGCGTAACAACTCATGGTCAAGCTGCTTTTGATCACTTCCGTAGGCCGACTTGATCATTTTTGCGTAATGTTGCTTCAATGTATCTTGCTGGGCAGCAGTCCGATGCTGTTGACCGTATGTTAACGTGGTTGTAACTGAAAATATCAGAATAAGCCAATTTAATTTGATTGATTTCATTTTTGGATAATTTAGCCGGCAGGTACATGCCTGCCGGTTGATTAATATTAGTAACCTGAATTTTGGGTTAGTGTAGGATTAGCCAGTAATTCTGCTGCAGGAATCGGATACAGGGCTTGGTAAGCATTCCAGCTATAGTTTGTAATATCCGGAGATTTGGTTACCGGTAAAACTGAACTTATTGTTCCCGTTCTCTTTAAACTAAACCAGCGATCAGAATTTTCAGTAAATAACTCCACCCAGCGTTCGTGTTCAATCGCTGTTAATAAAGATGCTGCGTCCGTAGCAGTCGTATTCGGTAATCCTGCACGAGTTCTAACCATGTTTAAATCAGCTTGTGCTCCCGATATATTCCCTTGTTGCGCCCTGGCTTCCGCGCGGTTCAGGTAAACCTCTGCCAGCCGCAGCATAACAGCATATTCATTTCCGCTGGCTGTAGTAACATTGTTTTTATATTTTGCTGGGTATAAATAAGTTTTGCTATTGTAAGTTATAGCGCCGGTCCAAGTACTTTTCCTTTGATCGTTTGCCTCGAAGGTATTAGCCAAAGACGAATACAACACAAACTTAGGGGTAGTACCGGTTGGTAGAAAAGCCACCCCCATACGGGTAACGCCGGTATAGTTATTATAGTTACTTTGAACCTGCCAAATGGTTTCTGTATTTGTTTTTAAGAAAACATTTGACAAGGCATCTAAACTATACAAATTTGAATTGATCACAGCCGTAGCCTCTGCCTCAGAAGAGGCATAATCAGGAGTGGCTTGGTATAAATACACCCTGGCTAAAAATGCTGAAACGGCTTCTTTGTTTACCCTGGCTTTTTCTCCTGATGGATAAGTATCTGTAAGCAAACTCTTCGCGCTTAGCAAGTCTTGAATAATTTGCTGATAGACCTGTGCTTTAGGCGTCCTTGGAAGCTTGCTATTAGCAACCGCATCGGTTGTCAATACCAATGGTACATCGCCATAATAATTAACAAGATAAAAATACAAGTAAGCGCGCCAAAACTTCGCTTCACCAGTTAATTGGCTATTGAGGGATTTGCTAATGGCCGTAGTTGTACTTAAACCACTCAATATGTTATTGGCATAAAATATCATCGTGTAATTATTATTATAAAGCACGTTTGATAAATTAGTACCCCCAGTTAAGGTATTATCCATAAAAGTATTGAAAGTCCCGTTTGGAATCAGCAGGTATGCATCGTCGGCCGACATCGCACCGTATTCATTCGCGTAAAGGATAAAACCTGTTGAACTGTTAACGGCTGAATTGCCATACAAAGCTAGGGAAGCCGCTAATATAGAAGTGGAATCCGAATAAACTTTATCCGGTGTCAGCTGCGTGGCTGGAGATCCTATATCTTCAAATTTTTTGCAGGATGATGAAAAAGCAATTATGGCGAAACAGATACCGATGAGCAGGTGCTTATTATTATATGTTAAGTATTTCATGTGATTAAATTAAAATGTAGCGTTTAAACCTAAAGTGATAATGCGCAATGGCGGCATTGATGTGCCGGTTTCAGGATCATAATCTATCTTATTTTTTGTCCAGGTATATAGGTTTTGTCCCTGGGTATAAATCCTTAACTGATCCATACCTAAACTTTTAACCCATGGAGCAGGAAGTTTATAAGATAGTGACACGTTCTTCAACTTAACAAAAGAATCGTTACCATACACCGCGTTTGACTGACCATAAGTAAAGGTGTATAAATAAGGGTTGGTAGATGCTAATGGTTGACTACTTGTGCTGCCCGGGGTATTCCATATACCAGTCTGGCTGGCATAGCCGTTTCCTGACGACAAACTCCCAGGTGTAGCGCCCGGATAAATGATGCCGGTCTGTTTAGTATATTGAATAAAGAAACTCAAGCTCCAGTTACCATAAGTAAAATCATTGCTAATCCCGCCATACATTTTTGGTGAAGTATCTTCGATTACTGTCCGATCGGTAGAGTAATTAGGATTAGTAGTAATAGTGCCTGCGGCAGTTTTAAATTCAGGTAAACCCGATGTAGCATTCACGCCTGCAAAATCATACACTTTTTGCTGAGTAATAGGATATCCCAAAACATAACTGCTGGCGTAATAATAGCTTGGACTAACTGATAATAATTCACTTCTTGGAATCGTCAGGTTTAAAGAAGTCCTCCATGTGAAGGATTTGCTGGTTACGTTTGTGGAAGTAATTTCAAATTCAAATCCCTTGTTCTGCAATAAAGCAGGCAGATTCCCCGCATAAGAGTTCTCTCCCGATTGAATAGCTAAACTCAGGTAACCCAATTGATCGCTTGAACGGGTTCTGTAATAATCAGCACTAACCAAGATTCTGTCCTTCAGGAATCCAAGATCCAGGCCAACATCAAGTTTACGGTCAGATTCCCACCGTAACTCCGGATCAGGAATACGGGACACATATAAAGTGCTACTTCCCTGATAAGAAGAAGAACCTGATGCTGAACTATAAGTAGGCATATAAAGATAGTCACCTATCTGATCATTACCTGTCAAACCGTAGCTCGCCTTCAACTTTCCAAATGAAAGAAAAGTAAGGTTATTTTTGAAGAAATCCTGTTTCGTAAATATCCATGCACCTCCAACTGAATAAAAAGTCCCGAATGGGTGATCTGAACCAAATCGCGAAGATCCGTCTCTTCTCAACGTTCCATTAATGATATACTCATCATCCCAGTTATAAGTCGCTCTTCCAAAAAGGGAAGAGAATTTGTAAAGCGTATTAGTTGCATAGGTATTGTAGGATGATGCACCTGTAGCAGCCGACATCAATTCGGGGTTGGAATAACCGGAAGCGTAAATTGATGTACTTACATCGTCGCTGCGCTGTAACGTTCCACCCAGCAATACTGACAATTTCCCTTTGCCGATAGTTCTGTTATAATCAATTTGCGGTTCAACGCTCCAAAAATTTTGGCTGCTGTTTGCAAAAGTTGAGTTATTTACCGGCGTTCCGTATACCGGATCCTGACTTAGAGCCGGCGACTGTAGATTTTGGGCCAGGCTGATGTTATTATAGCCGGTATTCAATTTCAAATCCAATCCGGTAAACAGCATATAGCTCAGTGAAAAATTAGCTATCAAACTATTGGTTCGATTAGTATTGGTTTCCAGGAAATAGGACTGCGGGTTGGTGATTACGCCGCCATTATCCCAATAAAGCGAACCATTGGTATTATAGAGCGGGTAATCAGGTGGCAGATTAAACGTGGAACTCAAATCTGTTGGCGGCATCAATGAATAATCGTAGGAATAATTTGCAGAGAAGTTCATATTAAACCTTCTATCGGTAGAACTATGGTTCAGATTAAAGCGGCTGGTATACTTTTGGTCGTTATAGTCGCCCGGATAAACGGTCGTCTCCCGGTGAAAACCATTGGTAAAGATAAAACTGGTATTTTCGCTACCACCGGAAATTGAAGCCTGGGCATCAGTTAAATGTGCTGTTCCACCCAAGTATTTCTTTTGCCAGTTTGTATCCTTCGTGGTATCCCATGATAGCAAGTCGGGGTCACTGGTAGCACTAGGCGTAATTCCATCATTAGCATCTGCACTCCGTCTTAACTGCAAATATTGCTGTGTGTTCATTACAGGAATAAAATGAGCGACTTCGCCAATACCCTGATATAGGTTAACATCAACTTTTGTCTTTCCGGCTTTGCCCTTCTTGGTGGTGATCAAAACCACTCCATTACCGCCCCTGGCACCATAAATAGCGGTAGCATCCGCATCTTTCAATATATCAATACGCTCAATATCACTGGGATTGATAATACTAAAGGGGCTTATTGCACCATTGGCGCCATAAATACCGTTACTATTCAACTGGTTACTTGCGGGCGACGAACCATCATTAATATTAAAAGGCACCCCGTCAATAACATACAAAGGCACCGTTCCTGCGGCTAAAGAATTTTGACCCCGTATTAAAATATTAACAGACGCACCCGGTAAACCACTGGTTTGGGTAATTACAGCACCGGCAACACGGCCTTCCAATGCGTTCAATGGATCTTGAACAGGTTGTTTAACAATATCCGAGGCGGTAATTGAACTTATCGCTCCGGTCAAATCTCTACGCGTAGAAGTACCATATCCAATAACAACAACCTCATTAAGGCCGCCCGGTGAAGGCTTCATGGCAAGCTTAAAGTCCTTAAGATCGGCGGTCACCGGAATTTCCTGTGTAGCATAACCTATGAAACTGAATATGATTACTTCGTTATCTTTAGTAATATCTATATAAAAATGCCCGTTTTGATCAGTTGCCGTGCTCGTTTGTTTATCAAGTTTCAGTCTTACCGTCACACCCGCCAGCGGTTGTCCGTTTTCGTCTACTACCATACCAATTATTCGTTTTGATTGAAGAGCCACAACAGCTTTAACCGGTATTTTCTGCTCATACAGGATAATATTATTGGCCTCCTGCCGGTAGCCAAGATTGGTGCCAATAAGCAGTTGATCAAGTATTTCAGCTACTGACGCTTTAGCGTTGGCGATCGTAACATTTCCAAATTTGGCAACTACCTCTGCCGGATAAAAAATATTGAAACCAGATTTATCCTGCAATTTTTGCAATGAGGATTTGAGCGATTCATTATGCACCTGTATAGAAACCTTGGTTTCCTTTATTTCCTGGCCAAAACCGCTCGTCGCGGCAAATAAATTTGAGCTTAGAATCAATATAGCTCCTGTTAGTACACTTAATCGCATGATATATAGAATATTATTGCGTAATTTTTGAATAAAAAAGGAACAGAAATCCCCTTTTGCAAAAGCAGTATTTTTTTGCATTATTTGTAATAGTTTAAAGAGTGACTAAGAAAATTTTTTAAATGAACTCCCGACTGCTGTCCAAGGCTCGGGAGTTTTTTTATAGCATATGCACCCGGCATACTACTATATTGTACGTTCTATATTGTACTATCTATTTTGCTGTGTAAATTTTTTCCATGTTTTAGTTTTTTAGGATTAATTATTTAGTTTAGTTGTTAATTTTAAATATGATTACTGTGTTACCGTCAATTTTATAAGCTGAAGAACTTGTTTCACAAAGAGCAGTTAATAAAACTTTCAGTGATTCTGTTCCGCTGAAACGTCCGGTAATCGAATAGCTTTCAAGTGCCTCGTCTTCAAATTTTATCGTTACACCATAACGAACGCTCAGTTTCTCAGCAAGTTCTTTAAAAGGAACAGCCGAAAATTGCACATCGCTACTCACCCATTCTATCGTTTTTTGCGTCTGTACTTGTTGCTCGTTGGAAGTGTGGGTTTCCGAACTATAAATCAATTGTTGATCTGGTGTTAATACGGCTAAAATGTGGTTACTCATATCGGCCACACTCACCTTACCTCTCTTTACTGACACAGTCACTTTTTTGCCATTATAAGCACTGATGTTAAAGGCAGTACCTAATACAGTGGTGATAATATTACCGCTATGAATTATAAAAGGCTGCGATGCGATATGCCTCACATCAAAGTAAGCCTCCCCATCAAGTGTGACTACCCTTGTTTTCCCGTTAAATGTATAATGCAGCTTACTTCCGGGGTGCAGTATAACAGTACTGCTATCGGGAAGAGTCAAATATTTATTTTCGATAAGCTTACTTTGGGCAACCACCGATGCCGTTTTGACAGATTGATTAAAGGGAACTTTCCGGTTTACAAAAAGGTAAACACCGGAAATAACTGTAAAACCTATAAAGACCGCCGCTACCCGGTATAAATACTTCCTGTATATTGGAACTACAGGTGTTTTTGACACGTGAACATGCTGCCTGATCTTGTCCAGCATCCTTTTATAAACAAATATTTTCTCGTCAATCGAATCACCTTCCCAAATTACTTCCTGCTCGTTGGTTTGATTATACCAATCGGTGAGACGTTGTTTTTCAACCTCGTTAGCCGATCCGTTTAGAAATTTTTCGATTAATTCATTTAATTGCTGTCTTTCCATCAACCTTATAACCTTGCTTAAAACATAGTGGCATAAACAGGGGGCTAACCCTTAGTCAAAAGATGTATTTTTTTAAAAAAAAGTAATGCAAAGTGAATTATTTCAAGTGTAATCGAATTTCTACTTGAAATAAAGAAAGATTATCTAAAAATATAAGGTATTATTTAAGATAATGACTGAATGCAACGATAAAAACAGCAACATCTATATTCTTTAAAGAAATTCGAATAAATTTTATTGCTTTGGTCAAATGGGCTTCGACTGTTTTTTCAGCTATATTTAGTTCACTGGCTATTTCAGCCGTATTTTTCCCTTCTTGCCGACTGTATTTAAATACAATCTTGCATTTTTCGGGTAATTTATCAACCAAACCATTAATATACTCATTTAAAAAGCGTACATATATCTCTTGTTCCGAAAAATTATTAGTTTGCTGAGTAAGTTCATTGTTAGCTATAACAGCTCTTCGTTCGTAGCGTTGTATACTATGAATCACAGCGTATTTGACTGCACTGGCAAGATAATTTTGCAGTGAACCAATTTTAAGGGTCGATCTGCGATCCCACAAATTGATCAGGACCTGCTGAACGATCTCCTCTGCCGCATCTTTATCTTTGGTATGAATGAAAGCGATAGCCAGCAATTTTTCCCAGTAGCGATTATAAATTTCAGTAATAGCAGATTCTTCTCCTTTATTGAGAAAATTCACCAACTGCTCATCACTTAAATCCTTAATCTTCATTATTCTACAACGCAATTTATTAATTTTCTGTAAATAATCAATTAACAATGTAATTCATCCGCAGGCCGATAATCACATTTACTGTTGATTAGTTCATTTTATACGCTACAAAGATAAACAATATTTAATAATCTATTAAATCCATAGAAATTACATAATAACAAATTGACTTACTTAAATATTCTCAATGATCATCATAAAAACAAAATAATAGGTTTTTTCATCATTAAAAAATGAATTCAAACAGCGGTTTTCCTGATTGCCTATACAACGCGGTGCTCCAAAGCGCAAGGAATCACCTCGTCAAGCATCTCGAAACACTTAATATAGCCTTAGTACTATTTAAAGATCAGAATATATAAATCAATCATTTGAGACATTAAAAGCGATCCTTGCTCAAGGGACTACTTTTACTTAATTAACTAACAAACAGTAACTAACTATTTTACTGATCTTATAAAGAACGGAGCTTAAAAGACAATTTATTAATCACTAAAGTCCTCGTCTTTTGATATTATAAGTGGCATTTCTTATATTCATTGGTTATTGTTTGTTTGCTATGCTGGTTTCCGGCATCAATACCAGTTTGATATAATTATCACCGCTCAGGTATTTTTTTGCCATTGCTTTAACATCGCCCGGTTTTACAGCATCTACTAAGCTGCTATATTGGTTAACCTGATTCAGATCCTGATCATTTTGTAATTGCCCGTTAATATAGCCCAGCCAGAAGCCATTGGTTTTTAGTTGCGGTTCAAAGCTGGTTTTATCTTCCGCACGCCATTTATCTACGTTTTCCTGTAGTGGCCCGTCCTTTTCAAGCTTGCCAATCTCATCTAAGGTGGAAGCAATCAGCTTTTCTACGTTTTGCGGTGCGCAGCCAAAGTGAACCAGAAAGCTGTAACGCTGTTGCGGCAGCTTTATAGTACTTGCCTGCACTCCCGGGCTGTATACACCGCTTTCATCCTCACGTAAACGCTGCAACAGCCGGATCTCCAGGGCTTCCTTCATCGCGTCCATCCTCACGTCATTCTCCGGGCTATAATCATACTTGCCGGTATACACCAGGTAAACAGTGGCTTTGGGTTCGCTGCCTTTATAAACTGTTTTTTCGATCCTGCCCGACGGCGCGTGAATATTCAGGTCCTTTGCCTGCTCATCCTGACCGGTTGACGGTAATGAACCCAGGTATTTTTCCAGCAGTGGCTTAATGGCATTGGTATCAACGCTTCCCACAAAGGTGAACGTGAAATTGCTTGCATCGGCAAAGCGTTCTTTGTATATCTGGTAAGCTTTATCCAGGTTCACCTGTTCCAGCTTTTGTAAAGTTGGCCCGGTTCTGCGGATATTGTGGCTTCCCATAACAGCGCTTACTGTATCGCTGAACACACTATTAGGGTCATCGGCCCTATTGGCCAGATTGGATTTAGAACGGGCTATAATTCCCTCAAAGATTGCGGTATCCTTCCGCGGTTCTGTAAAGTAGGCATAGATCAGCTGCATTGCCGTCTCCAGATCTTTTGGCGTAGCCCCACCACTAATGCCCTGGAACCTTTCATTGATATAGGGTTTTACGCTTAGCTCTTTCCCTTCCAGGTATTTACTTAATTCGTCAGTAGTATAATTGCCCACTCCGCCTGCTGTAACAACTCCTGCAGCGTTTGCGGCTGATTGGTAATCGGCATCGCTGTACAATGAAGTTCCGCCTGATGCAAAAGCGTTGAAAATGATCTGGTCGTTTCTAAAGTCCGTAGGCTTCAACAATACTTTCACGCCGTTACTTAAGGTTATAGTAGTAATGTTAAACTCCTTATTTTGCGCTTCGCTTTTTATTTTACCGGGAATTGGTATCGCGCTTAACAATGCTTTACTACTTACCTCATCTTGGTATGGTGTAAGCGTTTCCGCTTCAACGGCTTTAAGCCAGCTGTTTACTACGGCTTCATCCGGCAGGCTGCCTTTATCTTTTTCCGGTGCCAGGATCAGTATATCACGATTGGTATTGGTAATATAACTTGTTGTGAGGCTGTTGACATCTGTTAAGGTGATACCAGGCAGGTCATCTTGGGTTAACTGATATTCTTTTTCGATTCCGGGCGCGGCTTCACCGGTCAGGAAATAAGACTGGTACTCTTTTACATAAAGCCCGGAATTGGTTTTATCCTTTTCTTTAAGCTCGCTTTCCATTTCGTTCAGCTCTGCTGTTTTAGCCCTTTCCAGTTCTGTTGCCGTAAAACCGAATCGTTTCAGTCTTTCTGTTTCCCGCCATACGGCTTTCAGTCCTTTCTCCAGTTCGCCGGGTTGGGCCTGTACGCTGGCATCATAGGCATCCAGGCCACCCATAAATCCGGATATGCCTGCTCCTCCTGTTACAAACGGAGGATCAGCTTTCCTTAATAATTCCGCATAGCGCTCGCTTAGCATCCGGTCAAAAAGGCCCTGTACCAATGCACTTCGGTAATCTTCCGCTGTCCGTTGTTCCGGTGCCTTATGCTTGATCAGGATCTCCGCTTCCGTGGTGGTCATCTCTTTATCCGTTACCGCGATAAACTGGTTTTTGCCGGTCAGCGGCACGGTATATTTGGTGCGCATTCTTTCATGTACCGGGTTCTTTAAGTCGGCAAACTGTTGTTTAATACTTGCTTCTACCTGGTCTACATTGATATCACCCACAATAATTAATGCCTGCAGGTCCGGGCGGTACCAGTCATTATAAAAGCGGGCGATCACCGGGCGTTTAAAGTTATCCAGTACCGTATCCAAACCGATCGGGACACGGACCGCGTAGCGGGAATCATTCAGAATAACAGGCCAGTATTGGCGCTGCATTCGCTCGCCCGCGCCTTTGCCCAGACGTTTCTCTTCCAGTACCACCCCGCGTTCCTTGTCAATTTCTCCCGGGTCAAGCAGGGCCTCATGCGCCCAGTCGCGCATGATCTCCAGGCCGCCTTTTAACAGCTCCGGTTTGTCTGAGGGGATCGGCAGTTCGTAAACCGTTTCATCAAAGGCCGTATAGGCATTGATATCCGCCCCAAAACGTACGCCTGCTTTTTGCAGATAATCCACCAGCTCGTTATGCGGGAAGTGCCTGGTGCCGTTAAAGCTCATATGCTCCATAAAATGCGCCAGCCCCCGCTGATCTTCATCTTCCAGCACAGAACCCACCTTATTCACCAAATACATCATCACCCGGTTCTTCGGCTCTTCATTGTGGCGGATGTAATACGTGAAGCCATTCGCCAGCTTGCCCGTACGGACTGACGGATCTAAGGGCAGTATTGCAGATTTTTTTTTAATCTGCTGGCAATCGCCATTTATGGAAAATAAGAAAAGCAACGCTATAAAAATTGTATAGCGTATACAATAAAAGTTTTTTTTCATTTTGATTATTTTTGTGGGACGCCGGCGCTTTGCGGCTTAGTTATTTAAAAATTATTTAAGTAATTCCAGTATACCTTCATTTTCAATGATCATCATTCCATGCCTGTCACTGGAAATGCCTTGCTGCAGCTGATAAGTGTAAGCAGGTATATTACCATTCATGATGGTAGGCAGGTATAGTAGTTGAATATTATCCTGCTCTTTCTGCAACACTTCTCCAGCTTCTATGATATGCGTTGAAATTATGAACAGGCAATTCCGGTATTCACTGAAGGCGGCTGTTACGGCAAGTGTCGCATCGTATGCGTCTTTTACATTGGTGCCTTTAAATAGCTCATCAAATATGATCACCAGGTTTCTTTCTTCACTTACTTCTTCGGCTACCTTTTTTACCCTTAGTACTTCCGCATAAAAATGACTGTAGCCCATATCCAGATTATCCGGAACATTGATAGAGCTATAAATACCTTCCCTTACTGAAAACTGCATTTCCTTCGCCGCCACCGGAAAGCCCATGTGAGCCAGATAAACATTGATGCCAAAGGCTTTCATAAACGTAGACTTGCCGGCCATGTTCGCTCCTGTTAAAAAGATCATGTTGCTATCCTGGTGAAAGGATACCGGGTTGGCTACCGCTTTATCAATATTTGGGTGCCTTAATGCAGTAGCGGTTAGCACATAGTTTTCCTTTGGTAAGGCCTTTGCGTAGCTGAAGCCTTTTTCTTTGGCAAGGTTCGATACTGCGATATACAAATCTAGCTGGTAAAAGATTTCCATTACCGTTTGTAAGGGTGAGCGCATCGTATTTCTTAACAGATGGTCGTATTTGGCTGTTTTCTGTAAGGATTGCGGGGCGGTTTGTTCTGCTGACAGCCACGCCAGTTTAGGATCATCTAATATGTTCTTTGCGGTTTGTAGTTCGTTGCAAAACGGGTGTTGTTCTTTTTTACTTTTTTGCTCTTCTTCAAGCTGGCTGATGAAAATTTTACAACGTTTCAATAAAGCTACAGTTTGTTGTAAGCCGCTTTGGATGTTAGGGTATTCTTCATCTCGTATCACCGTAGCTAACAGCTTTTTTTTTGCCAGGCTGACCATTGTTGCTGGATAGGAGTTGTTACTGCTCCCATTAAGGTAGTTCTCCGCATGGCCGAACTGCTCATTGCTGAACGGGAATATGGTTTGATTGCTTTGGAAGTATTGGAAGATTTCGCTGCGTTTATTGATGTCGTTTGGTTCCGTCATCGGAGTCTGGAACATCGTTTGGAGCAGCCGCTCGCCACCTGTTGTTATTACTTTGTTAAACAGGCTAAAGATGGAAAGCGGTTTATACTTGCCCGGTATGTTCAAGTCTTCCAGCGTTTGTTTATCGGCTATAAAGCTCATTGTGCTTTTGCTTCCTTTCTTTTCTTTAACAGTTCCAGGATGCCTTCATTGTTGATAATGATCATCCCATGCCGGTCATCGGTGATTCCGTTTTCCAGGGTATAGGTATATTCAGGTATTGTTCCATTGATCTTGGTTGGCAGATATTTAAAGCTGATGTTGGCTTGTTCTTTTAATACCTCGCCTGCTTCGATGATATGCGTGGAGATCACAAATACGCTGCCGCTCTTTTTTGCAAAGGCCGTGGTGATAGCTATTGTAGCTTCGTAGGCATCTTTTACATTGGTGCCCCTGAACAGTTCATCAAATATTACAAAGATGTTTTTGCCTGTGCTCAGCTCTTTGGCTATCTTTTTGATCCGTAGTACTTCTGCATAAAAGTGGCTGGCCCCTATCCCCAGGTTATCCGGTAAATTGATCGTGGTATAAATACCATCCAATACCGAAAACTCCATTTTTGTTGCAGGTATTGGGAAACCCATGTGCGCTAAATACATTGCGATACCCAGCGATTTCATGAACGTTGATTTGCCTGCCATATTCGCCCCGGTTAAAAAAACAACGTTACTGTCCGGTGTAATCGTTAGGTTATTGCCTACTGCATTCTTTAGCTGAGGGTGGTAAAAGCCTGATATTTTAATAACATGTTCTTCTTTAGGCAGGGCTTTGGGGAAGATGTAGTTGTGTTCAGTGGCTGTTTTAGCTACTGTTATATATACATCCAACCGGTAAATGTATTGTAGTATTTGTTTAACCGTTTCCCGGTAGCGAAATCTGAGCATGGCATCATAGCCTGCAAGTTTTTCATAGGGCAGCTTAGCCTTGGGGCTTTCTTGTAAAATCAAGCTAAATAGTTCTGTGGTTAACAGTGTTTGAATACCTTGTGTTTCCGGATCGTTTTTGAATGGGCTGCCAGCTAAAAGAAGAATATTATTCAACAGGCTATGCACCTTGTGCATGATCTCCATCAGCGCACTTATTCCATTAACGATCTGTTTATAGTCTGCGTTTGATGCTACCAGATTACTCAGTTTTTTTTCCAACGTGGGTTTTTCTGATGAAAGTTTCGTCCTTTCGTCAGTATTGGCCATGTATTGTTCTGCCCGGTCGAATTGTTCTGAGCTGAAAGGAAATACGGCATTGATGCTGCTTAAATAACTGATATTTTCACCTCTCGCATTGATCGCTTCTGCATCCGAGAGCGGATAACGGAACATTTCCTGCAGCAGCTTTGAACCGTTGATCGTAGCCGTCCGGTTAAACAGGGAAAGAATAGAATCCGTTCCCTGTTTACCATAAATATTCAGGTCTTCCTGCGTTTGTTTATCTGTCGTAAATAACATGGCTATTTTCGTTTACGGCGGATTAAAAAGACCGCGGCGAAGATCAGGATCAGGCCGGGTAACACATATATGTACGCAATCTTTAAAAAAGATACGTGATCTGTACTTACTGTTACCCTGTTGTCTTTGCCATCCGGACGCAAGGTGTTTATAGGAAATTGACCATAATCTAACCAATTGAATAAAGCAGTACTAAAATAAAAGTTCGCCGTTTTAGGCTCATATCTTAATAATTCCGCATTACCCATAAAATCAGCATCGCCGCTTATAATAATGCGTTGTTGTTTCCCATTTATTTGCCGTGTTAAGGCTAATGCTGTAGTATAGGTATCCTTTGAATTATTTTTGTTTGCGGGTATTGAAGCATATCCTTTTACTACTCTTTTAGCACCAAAATTCTGTGTGTTTCCATCACCCATCCTTACGACATGAAAACCTCCACCTGAAGAAACAAATGAATGCCCTCCGGTTGATTCCATACCGGCCCCATCTTTGGTATTAACCATATCCAAATCAGGATTACGCGCCATAGTAATCTGCGCAGCCCCGGCTTTGGTTACCAGCAATGGCTGTATGTTAAACCCACTGGTGTCGTGATAAGATAATGCCGACACTCCATTCATAGAAACAGGCAAGGTATCTATAGATGGCTTACCTAATATTGGGGATAAGCTTATAGCAGTTTTTGTTAAATTAGGCAGTACCAACGTGGGTGCATGATCTTCACTTTCCTGTTCCAACATACCATTCATCAGCTGCACGCCTAATGTTTTCAGTAAAGGATTAAGTAGCTGCTGCCTGCCTGGTTCGCCGGCTATTAACAAATTGCCTCCTTTATTAATATAAGCTTTAATTTTTTGGATAGCGACTGTACTCAACTCGTTTTGCGGATCTGCAAGCACTAACGTTGTAATATTATCCGGAATATCCTGAGTACCTAATGAAAGCGTATCTACATCAAAACCCTGATTAATGAGCGCGTAGCGGAATGTTTTTTCAGCTGTTAATGTCTTATATTCCCTGTCGCCTTTTTTACCGGTTCTGCGTTCCCCGTCGCCGGTTACAAAAGCGATTTCAGGCATTTTGGCTTGTAAAAGCCTTTTAAAAGCCGCCGAAACTTCAGACTCGCCCGGCCATATAGCCTGGTCATTGAAAACACGCAGGAAAGTAGTTTTCCCCTTGTAAGTTAGCTTCATGACAAACCTGTTCAACTCGGGCTTGAGATCAATGTTTTTTTCTATTTGTTCCGGTGTTTCAAAATCAGACAAATTCAAATCAGAAGCTTTAGCCCTTTGTTCTGCTATCTGCTTCATTGTTTTGCCTTTGTAAGAACTAAACAGATCGTAACTTAAGGCTAAAGGCATATCGTAATAACTCACAAAATGAAACTCGATATCCGGTTTAAACCGTAAATAGGGTTCCCAATTGGCTAAATAATCATTACGTCGTTCAGGTAATCCAAAAAAATAATAATTATCCAAAAAATTACTGTATGCGGTAATCTCTAACTTACCATCGCCCAGCTGCTTAATGATCTGCTGCGCATTAGGAGTAAGCGTATTGTCTTGATTATCGGTAGTATCCACATAACCGATAAGACTTGGGCGAGAACATATATAACCAATAATAAGCGCTGAAAAAACAATGGCCAAATAACGGCCTCCGATTACGTACCATGCTTTTGTTTCGCGCCCAGATTGCAATTTGTAAATGGTTAAGCCCAGAAAGATATATACAATGACAATAAAATAGATCACATCGTTTGTAGATATCAGCCCTACAAGCATATGATGGGTACGGCCCGTAAGCGATAAAAAATAGGTTAGGTCTCGCACAAAAGCTACGCTTTGCCATAAAGTGCCTATATAGGTCAATATCCCTATCATTACAAAGGTGCTTACTGCTGCAACTATCTGGTAACTGGTAAGGCTTGACATAAAAAGACCTATAGCTGAATAAGCACATAACAGCAGATAAAAGCCAAGAGCGGCCGACAAAAGTATCCCATAGTCTGCCGCCTTGATATCAAAAACACCTGCTACCATAAAAATGCCTATCACCAATAACAGGATTAAGCTATAAGCCATCATAGCAAGGTATTTGCCAAAAACAATTTCTTTTACTTTTACCGGGGATGAATACAGCAGGCTGATGGTGCCCCCATTAATTTCCCGGCTGATGAGGCCCATGGTTAATAAGGGGATATACAAATACAGATTCTGCATGATACCAACGAATAATCCAAATGGGCTTGAAAAAATCTTATATGTTATTTGAGACATGTAGGTTAGCCCCACACCACCTGTTTCCTGTGTAATTGCGTAGTTGTTTAATAAACCTGTATAGGTAAGCGCACATTCTACCATAAAAGCGACGGTTAAAAACCAGGCTATAGGCGAATAGAACAGATTGCGAAGTTCTGCCTTTGCTATTTTTAAAATTAATTTCATTATAGGGAATAATTAGGATTGCATGGTTTTGGTAGACAATTGTTTGAATATCTCATCGAGAGCCGTTTTATCAAGGCTGATCTCACTTAAACGCCAGCCGTTATGTACGCTCGCTGCTATAAGTCGTTCGGTAATTTCCCGGTCACCGGTAAAATAAACGCGGGCTTGCCGTTCTGTTACGAAGTCCACTTTATCCACACCGGGGATCTTTAATAGCTCCGCTGTTACCGGCGGGTTTTCCATTTGCATCAACACGCTGTGCGGTTCAACGTAATTATTAAAGGCATCCATCGTATCGGAAAAAACAATGCGCCCATCAGCAATCATTTTTATCTCTTTACATAACATTTGTACTTCTGATAAAACATGGGAAGAGAAAATAACCGCGTGTTCTACAGCTATTTCCTTGATCAAGGTCCTTACCTCAGTAATTTGGTTGGGGTCTAAACCATTAGTTGGTTCATCCATTACCACCAGCTTAGGTTTATGGATAATTGCCTGCGCGATGCCTACACGCTGGCGATAACCGCCTGATAGGTTTTTGATCAGTCGGTTGCTAAAGTGTGATATGCCACAACGTTCTTTGGCTTCCCCCAAGCCTGATTTAATATCCTTGGTCTCCATTTTCCGTAATTCAGCGGTATAAATAAGATACTCATCTACCGTCAGGTCCAGGTATAGGGGTGGATTTTGGGGGAGGAAGCCTATTTGCCTTTTTGCCAGTTCTGGCTGCTCACGAATATCTATTCCATTGATCAGCACACTGCCTTCTGTCTGGTTTAAAACACCACACATGATATTCATTGTGGTTGATTTACCTGCCCCATTAGAACCAAGTAAGCCTAAAATTCCGGTCCTGTTTATTTCCAGGTCAATGTCACGTATTGCCCAACTACTGCTGTATCGGTGCGATAATTTTTTTATACTTAATATCGAATGCTCTATCATTGCTTTTTGAAATAAGAATCACTATCCGGGATATAATCATATCCCGGAAGTGATTAATTTATATTGTTATCAGAATATTTTTAATTATTAATAACCCGGGTTTTGGATCAGCAAATTGTCTAATTGGATTTGTGTCTGTGGTAATGGATATAAGGCAGCATTAGCGCTAAAACCTGTCTTTTCCGAGCCAAGCACCGCAGCAGCTGTTCCGGTCCTTTTCAAATCAAACCACCGGTTACCCCATTCACAAAAAAGCTCTACCCTCCGCTCGCGCATAACAGCATTTAAAACAGTGGTTTGGGAAGCAGCATCAGCCGGGTTTGGTGATAGGCCGGCTCTTTGTCGGATGGTATTTATATCCGCTAAAGCCTGAGTGAGGTTATTCAAATGTGCGGCAGCTTCTGCGCGGATCAGGTATAGCTCACCTAATCTCAATATCATCTGATCTTCAACCGGCGTTGCGGTTGGACTTATATTTTTATACTTATTCGGATAATAAAGCGCCTGATTATTTACAGATGTTGAGCCTATCCAATCTTGCAGGCGTTGATCGCCGGTCTCAAATGCATTTAACAAAAACGGTGTTACCTGGTAATTGGGAGTAGCTCCGGCATATTGAGGTTCAAAATTTGCAGCATCGGTATATACATTGTACAGAGCATTTGCCGGCAATTGCCATATAGCCTCCTCACTACCGTCCAGGAACACATTATTGAGGTTAGGTTCCAGGTTATAACCGCCTAAGCGAATAACCGAATCAGCTTCATTATAAGCATTTTGCCAATTGCCCTGGTATAAATTAACTTTTGCAAGCAGCGCTACTGCAGTATAAAAGTTGGGACGAATATGCCCTGAAGAAGGATAAGCGGCTGTTAATTTCTTCTTAGCATCAGCCAGGTCGGCCTTTACCTGGGCATATATAGCGGTAGCCGGGGACCTTGGTAGACGATCTGTTGCAGCATAAGTTGTTGTGGTTACCAGTGGTACACCGCTAAACAAATTAACCATGTTAAAATAATACAAGGCGCGTACCACTTCCATTTCACCAGTGATCTGTTTTTCGAATGAGGTAGATAAAGCATTGTTATTGGTAATACCAGTCAAGACCGCGTTTACTTCGTAAATACTTTGATAAGGATATCCCCACAGGTTGGTAATTTCGCTATTTAACGGAGTTAAATTATAACTGTAAAATTGCTGAACGTCGTTGGAAATAATGGGTGACAACTCGTCAGCAGAAAGTCCGGCGCAATAAGTCAGACTTCCATCACTGTAGGCAAAACCATTACTTGGATTATAAGTATAAACGCCGGCAACAGCGGACATAGTTGTTGCGCTATCAGCAAATTGCTCCTGCTGGGTAATTAATGACGGCGGGTTTTTGGGAATTACGATTAATTTTTTGCAAGATGAAACAGACCCGGCAATTAAAACAACACCTAATACCAATTTATTTATATTAAAAAATATCTTTTTCATAACCATTTTCACTTAAAATTTAAGGTTTAAACCAAATGCCAGAATACGCTGTATCGGAAAAGAGGTAAATGAACCGGGTAATTCCGGATCTCCAACCTTATAGTCGGTGAACGTCAGCAGGTTTTGTCCGTTCATAAACACGCTTCCCCCTTTTATATGCATCTTTTTAAGAAAGGCATCGGGTAATTGGTAAGACAATGAAACAGTTTTCACACGCAGGTAGGTATCATCGCTGTAAACGCCGCTTGACTGGTCAAATTTAATCGCAGAAGGGTATATCGCAGCGGAACTCTGGCTACTTGCCAGCCGCTGTAACTGAGCAACATCTCCGGGCGCTTTCCAATAATTACCAAGTACTGCCGTAGGCTGATTATACTCTAACCCAAGTTGGTTAGAGCTGTATATTTCAGCAAGGTAATTAGGTGCATTCTGGCTGGAAAACTGACAAAAAATATAAAGACTGAATTGTTTATAGGTGAAGCTATTTCCGAAGCCTCCCATATATTTCACCTCCTGGTTGGCAATAGGAACTTCGTCGCCGCCGATTGAAGCCGGCCCATAAGCAGGGTTAGAGGTAACTGTTCCGTTTTTTGTGTAAAACTCAAAAAGTCCGGTTGTAGGATTTACATCCTTATACCTATAGCCATAGACGATAGAGGTTGGCTGCCCTATAACATACTGACTGCTATAAGAAGAATTCGCCAGGTTTGGAAACGAAACTAATTTATTCCGGTTAAAGGATAAATTAAAGTTGGTTCTCCATGAAAAATTTTTGGTTTTAATGTTAGTTGAGTTGATAGAAAATTCAAAACCCTGGTTCTGAACGGTAGCATCTAAATTGCCAAGTACCGATGCAATACCTGATTGTACTGGCAAAGGATAATTTACTAGCTGGTTACTTTCACGGTCCCTGTAGTAGGTAGCATTAAACAAAAGGCGGTTATTAAAAAGGCCAAGATCTAACGCTACATTCAAAGATTTTTTTAACGCCCAGCTATAATCAGGATTGTAAAGGTTATAGGGATAAGCTGGCACGATGCCCTGGAAAGCAGGATAACCGGTGATAACTTTGTATAAAGAATTGTATTGGTATGACTGGATACCGTCGGACCCGGATGTTCCATAGCTACCCGATAATTTACCATAACTCAATATGGAGGGAGAGTTTTTGAAAAGTTTCTCCTCTGTAAATATCCAGCCGGCACCAACAGCACCAAAATTACCAAATTGTTGACCGGGGCCAAAATTGCTCGAGCCGTCCCGCCTGCCTGTCAGATCAAGAATAAACTCACTATCATAAATATAATTTATACGAGCGAAACCTGCACTATATTTATAAATATTGGAGTTATCTAAAGCGGATAATGTTGTAGCACCGTTAATCGATCCTAGAAGGTTATCATTTGAATACCCGCTTCCCTCTATGTAGTCTGAATAGTTTGTATTCTTTTTATAGGTTGAACCTACCAGCGCGCTGAAAATTCCTTTGCCAAAAGTTTTGTCGTATTTAATTTGCGGCTCTATGTTGAGCGTTTGATAGGTATTATTAGTAAAGATTGAAGTAGCGATAACATTATACCCTGCCGGATTTTGCGCCGAAATCGGATTAATAGAATTCTCGCTTGTCGTATTACGGTTATAACCCACATCAGCCCCTATGGTTAACCCGTTCACTATTTTATAGGAAATATGAAATGCGGCATTAAAATTATAATTCTGCAAAGTGGTGGGCTGCTGTAGTCCGCTATAAAATTGATCTTGGGTTAAATCCACCCCCTGATAATTCCAAATTAAACCACCGGATGGACTTAATAAACCAGGTAAATTCGGCGGCAAAACGATATCCTCGCCGCCGCCAAATCCTGCGGATTTATTTTGGTCATAACCAAAATCAGTGGTCATATCTACGGTAAGGCGCCTATCTGTGGATTGATGGTGAATGTTGCTATGAAATGTAAATCGCTGGTCAGCAAAATCACCGGGATAATTATAGGTTGATCTGTCATAACCGGCTGACATAATAAAAGTATTATTAACCGTGCCGCCTGAGAGGCTGCCATGGACATCGGTATTATTGGTGGTCTTCCCATCAATAACCTTTTCCCAGTCGGTGTACCTGTTCTGATCAAAAATGGTAAGGTCAGGAGCGTAAGCGAGATAATTAGTTTGATCGCTACTTGGTGTTAAGCCATCTGCTGCATAAGCATCTTTTCTCAATTGCAGGTATTGTTGCGTATTTAATAACTGAACAGGATCAGCGGCCGAATTAAAGCTTGTATTCACATTCAGATCAAAATGAGTGGCCCCGGGATTTCCTTTCTTAGTGGTAATAATAATAACACCGTTAGATCCTTGAGTACCGTAAATAGATGTCGCGTCGGCATCTTTTAGTATGCTAATGCTTTCGATATCAGCAGGGTTAATGTTGTTAAAAGGGCTGAAACCTCCGCCGGCTTGGACATTACCACCAGTATAAGTTTGTGTACTTACCAGTGATGCTATTTGATTGATGTTATTATTTTGTGCGGCGAACGGAACTCCATCTATTATAAATAAGGGTTGGTCATAGGGTTTTAAATTGGTAGTATTACCAATAGTATTACTGAGCAAACTATTTTGGCCCCTGACCTGAACGGTTACCTGCGAACCGGGTATTCCGCCTGTGGAGGTGACAACCAAGCCGGCAGCCTGTCCCTGTAATGCGAGTAAAGGATTGGTTACAGGTTGTTTTTCGATATCTTCGGCAGTAACAGTGGATACAGATCCAACACTAAAACGCTTGGATTCGGTGCCATAAGCGATGATCTGAATTTGATCAAGTGCCGAAGTTGAATTACGAAGTACTAAACTAAGTGTCAGATCCTTGCCATTCACTTCCACAATCTTTTCCAGTTTATTATAGCCAATATAAGTCACGAGCAATGTGTAACGCCCTTGTGGTAATTTATTAAAATGAAATTCACCCTTGCTATCAGTAATTGTACCATAAGCGTATCCCTTTATACTAAGGCTTACGCTTGCCCCTATCACAGGTTGACCCAAGCTATCAATGACTTTTCCGTGTACATCTTCGGGAAGGTCAAACAATTTGGCTACGTTGTCTTTGATTGTTGTTAGCAACGAAGGTTCTTTTTGTTTTACCAGTATACTTTTATCAGTCACCTCATATGTCAATGGCTGGTCTTGAAATATTTGTTTTAATACCTCTTCCAGCGATACATTCTTAACGTTTATTGTAACCGTATTTGCAGATCGCAAAACATCCATCGAAACCATAAAATCATAGCCCGTCTGCGATTTGATATCATCAAACACAGTCAGTAACGACGATTTTTTTTCTGACAAAGTAATTTTCTGCGCATAGGTTGCGGCGCTTACTTGTAAAATGGTGATGGTTATTAGTAAGGTAGTTAATTTCATCACTAATAGTAATTTGGAAGCACAACCAGGGGGTTGCACAAAAATCTTAGGGTAAAATTTGTACATTTGTTTGATTTGGTTTAGCGTCGCACCTTTTCATTGTCGAGATGGGGCAGGTAAAACGCGGGTTTAAATAGTTTTAATTAATTAGTTAAAAATCCAGGTCATATAGCCATTCCGGTTACCGCCGGGGTGGCTTATCTTTGGGTTATCCAAAAAAATAAGTAAGGTTTTACTCCGTGACTATTATCCTCCTTCCTTCCACCTTAAAATGCACTTGGTTTGAATAGCTAAGCATGTGTAATGCCTGGCTTATATTTTTATACCTTGAGATGGTACCATAATAACCATCGGCAGAGATTTCGCCCTGGTAAACCACTTCGATATTATACCAACGCGCCAGTTCCCGCATAACTGAGGTAATCGGCGAACCCGTAAAACGGAAATAACCATCTTTCCAGGCCATCTCAAATCCCACGTTCGCCGGAGCTATCTTGATCAGGCCATTCGCATTGATCGTCTGTTCACCCGGTTTGAGCAGGCGCCCATTGACCTTTACCGCCCCCTCTGCTAAGGTGACCTTAGAAACAGGTTCATCGGCATAAGCCATGATATTGAAATGCGTTCCGATATCTTCGGTAACTTGCCCTGCGCTTTCAACTTTAAATGACTGCTTATTATTATGCGCCACCTCAAAATAAGCCTCGCCGGTGATTTTTACAATACGTTCCTTGCCCGGAAAAGCCGTGGGAAACGTAATACTGGAAGCCGCATTCAGCCAGACCTTGGTACCGTCCGCTAAAACCAGTGGGTAGGGTGATTGCTCGCCCCGCGCCGTGGCTAATGTATTATAACTTATTCGTGCAGAGTTTTTTTCGGCATTATAGCTGATATTATTATCATTGGCTTGTATAACTGTAGCCCCCTGTGTGGCCAGTTGCCCTGTTAAACCCTTGGTCAATACAATTTTCCGTCCATTTGCCAGGGTCAACGTAGCCTGATTGTGGCCGGGTTCGATATCCTGAATTTGAGTTTGTGCAATTTGTACCGGTTGTTGCAGTTTGCGAAGCGCCAAATAACCGCCAGCTGATAAGATCAGCAAGATTGAAGCGGCGGCGACTATACGGGGCCAAAGATTATAACTTTTTTCTGGTGACTTCTTGTTGACATGCAATCCTGCCCAAACGGCATCTAAACGATTGGTCATATCGTTTTCATCCACCTCAATCGTTTCGGTTTGGCTCAATTTTAAATACCAGGTATCAAGTATGGCCTTTTCCTCGTCAGTTAACTGACCGGATTGTTGCTTCTGTAAAAGGTCCTTAATTTTTTCTGTAGCCATAGTGCATAAGAGAGATAGATCTCCCCCTTTATCACACTACGGTTGAATAGTGGGTTGGGTGTAGATGATTTTACAATTTATTTGCAAAAAATTTACATGGGTATTTTTGGGGCCAGTAATTCCATGTATCAGGAGCATGATAACCAGGAAAGAATTGATCTTTAAACGTAATATATGGAGGGCGTTATGAACTTGAGTTTTCACGGTTTTATCCGAGATGCTTAATTCTATTCCAATCTCTTTATGTGACAGGCCTGAAAAGCGGCTCAATTCAAAAACCTCACGCATTTTTGGGGGCAATAAATTCAGTCCTTCTTCAATCGCGGCGATTAGTTCTTTCTCCCTAATTTTTTCATCTGTAATCCATTCGCCTCGTTCTATGATCTCTCCAAATTTTTCGATATAGCTGGATCGAATCTTCTGATGCGCGAAAATATCAAATATCCGGTTTTTTACACTTCGGTAGAGGTAGGCTCTTAATGGAATATCCAGATTAAAATCGCTGGCTTTATTCCAAAGAGCCGTATATAATTCATGAATTACATCTTGCGCTTCATCTTCATCCTTCAATAATTTTAACGCATGAATGTATAATAGCTCTTTATAACGATGGTAAATTTCTGTAAACGCGGCATGGTCGCCATCCTTTAATAAGGCGGCTAATTCGTAATCCGAATGTGTACTATAAACTGTCATGACGGGGAAATCATTCCCATAAAGTTACAGAAATAAAAACCCAATGTTAAACAAATAATTTTTTGAATTGATAATTTGACTTTTCCTAATCTAGTTCCATGTAAGCAACTAACAGCCCATAGCCGCATAAAAAAGTTAAGGACAAGCTTTCACTCAAAAAAGACAAACAATTCGGCCTGCGTTCCTGATTGGTTCGGTGACTTGTTTATTCTAATGATATTTTGTCGATCACTACCCCTGGATCAATGGCACGGATCTTTACGACATGGTTACCTGCTGTTAATGGGGCTGTTCTAATCTGTGCCTGTACATAGTTATTTTGTACACCCATCTTTCTGTTCGGCCCCCACTCGTCCTCACTGCCGTCGGAACCGGGTACTTCAAGAGCTTTATAGGGTTCGTTGTCTATACTGACCGCCACTCGTAGCTTCATTCCAGGATGAATTCGGAAAGTAGGTAGAAAATCGATCAATATTTGATCACTGCCACCGCGAGCCTGAAAAGTATATTCCAGCGTTGGTGCGTGATCATCTGTTAATGCCCAGGAAGACTGAAGAGTTGCCGGAGTAAGTACTAACGCGGAGCCAGATGATCCAAGTCCTGGAATAGATGTCCATTTCGCCGCACCTGTTTCTAACCGCCGGTCAACCGATGCTGCATTACGCCACGTTCGTTCGGGCTGATTTGGGGTATCATTTGATGTAACTGTTTTGGTGTCGCCCCATGGCCAACTCACCTGACTGTTCCACTGGGTCAGATCAGTTCCTGTCACCATACCGGGCATCATATATTTCCATTTTCCGCCTGCCAGCGTATTATTAAATATTCCGATCTCATTTTCTAAAAAGCTACGCAAGCGATTGATCTCTACCTGGTTTTCATGTGTATTTGTTCCAAGCATCATATCTCTGTCAGCCAAAAAGATCAGGCCTGAAGCAGCCAGCACACGGGCGGGAAAACCAACCATCTCTATGTATGAATCTTTTACGTTTTGTGGTAATCGTCCACTGATATTTTGATCGCTTTTAAGCAATTGCTGATATTCCTGGCGTAATCGTGCAGCATCGCTTTTATTAAGGGACATTGCCCAGGCGCGATTCATTAATTCCGGCTTGTGTATAGTTCCGAGTCTGTAGAACTCGCTCAATAACGTAGCAATATTTTTTGCTTCGGTGTTGCCAAATTGCGTCGTTGCGAATTGCTCTAAAAAAAGCGGCTGGTTTTTAGGTTGAACCCCTTCAGGATTCCAGGCCAAATGAGCAAAATAGTCAATGCCGATCTCCATGGGTTTGATATCGCCCACATTTAATACCCATATCGTACGCGCATCATTCTCCCAGGCTTTATGTAACTCCTCCCACATCAGGGCCGGTGGCGTTGTATTGATCCAGGTGTACGAGTGTGGATGTCCATAATAAGACAAATGCCAGTAAACACCGGCTCCTCCACTACGTTTCCGTTCATCAGGTGAACTCAGACGCCTGATGTAACCAAAATTATCATCTACCCAAACCAATGTGACATCGTCAGGGACTTTCAGACCTGCATCGTAGATCGGTAAAACTTCTTTATAAGGGACGAAGCATTTCGCAATCGGCCCCCATTGTTTACTCACATACTGATTTAATAGTCTTTGCTGATCTTGAAAAACCTCGGTTACCAGTTTCAACCGGTCCGGCGTTTCTTTCGGTGGTGCTTCCATACCACTGTCGTGGATACCGCGAATACCCATTGTCCACACCGCCTCTTCTGTGCTTCTGGCTTCAGTTGCTTCCTGCCAATACGAGTAAATGGTATCCCGGTTAAGGCTATAATTCCAGGGTCCTCTGATTTTTTCGTTCCAATGGACATTGTTACAAAGCATCGGTTCACAATGTGATGAACCCGCTACGATACCATAACGGTCGGCCAGGGCAACGTTTTCAGGAACAGACCCAAATTCTGTGCTGCATGGGTGCATGGCAGGCCAAATATAGTTAAGCCGTAAACGAAGCATAAGTTCAAATACTTTTTCATAGGTTTTAGGGCCTATGTTTTTAAAGGCAGGATCGAAAGTTCTTTTAGCCCACTGGTTAAGCCCCCAATCTTCATCGTTTATAAATATACCACGATACTTCACCCCTGGTTCATCCCATACCGGAGTCGGGGATTCTATCTTTAATAGGTCTTTATGGCTGACTGCAACATCGGCCCACCAACACCATGGTGAAACACCGATCTTTTGGGATAACTGTGTCAGTCCGTAGGCTGTTCCCCGGCGATCACTACCCACAATAACGAAAGCACGTTTCACACCAGGAAAAGGATGGTCGACTATTTGCCAAAGGGTTGCTTCCCAATGGCCTTTGATTTTGTCCAGATCTTTCAATTTCCCCGACGCAATCATTTGATCGATTAAATTGCTATGACCAAGTGTGCCTGCGATGATCATGTCAGTATTGGGCACTGCACGTCCGGTTATGCGAGGACGTTTTCCGGTAACACGGTTCACGTCATCGGCAAATAGTTCCGCGGCTATTTTTACCACCGGATAATCCGCTGTATCCACTGCCACGCAGGCAAGGCCTTTTTTTGAGGCGATAATAACTTCACCTGGCTGCTGTCCGGTAGAGCTGCTAACTTTAAAGCTCTGACAATAGGCAACAGTATACCCAAAGCAAATGATGAATATAAACAACCATTTTGCAATTAACCGATAGTTAAAGTAAAACATAGATTTATTGGTCTTTGTGATCATGGATTTGTTTCTGAAAAAGATATGTATTATCATTTAATAACGTGAATCAATTAATTGATTCACGTTATTAAATGATTGGGTATTAGGTGGATTTTCAAACTTGTTTTTCAAATCGCGCAGCATACAGTTCCTTATCGTCCGCGTCGCCACTAATTTGTAAAACATTGTACCTGTACAACTTACCAACCATAGTTTTGTTTAAGTTCAGAATCAATATCAATCTCAGATTGCGGAATTGGAAAAAGGTAATGTTTAGGCAGAAAGACCCTTGTCTGATCAGGTACCACCTGATAAAATACTGCAAGGCCGGCAGCATAACTATTAACGTCGAGGCCAGTTGCGCTAAGTTGTTGAGGTGTTGGCCTTGCATTTAGGCCATGCATAACACCGTTATCAACCTGTTGAGCAATCATCCAGCGACGAACATCCCAAAAACGCTGATTTTCAAATGCAAATTCCACACGTCTCTCGTTTTGTATCCTTAGGCGCATACCTGCTTTTGTATTATCCGAAGCGATTATGGGCAAGCCCGGCATGGATACCCGGCTTCTTACCATGTTTATAGCATTATAGACATCGCTTGTTGGCGACGCTAAATATTCGTTCATGGTTTCTGCATAATTCAAATACATCTCAGCGAGGCGTATAAGTGGAAAATTTCTGTTACCGGTAGTATTACCCGCCTTTAAATTAACGTTCGGATCGCTCCATTTCCTCCAGTTATACCCAGTTTCACAATTTGTTCCACCTTTGGGCCAACCATCACTTGCACCATTATTATTCTGCCACCAGGCATATTCAAGCGGGCGGGAATTATTTTGATAAGCCCATACATCGTTTTGAAAAAATATGGTGGCGTAGAATCTCGGATCCCTGTTCAGATACATATTTGAGACATTACTCACGGGCGTAAAAGCCAGGCCATCCCATATAGTCCCGCTCCATACGCCATTCGGATTGTACCCCGATTGTGGGTCGGTAATAGGGTGACCGTTATTCATTTCATAAGCATCAACCAATTCCTGGAATACGCTCATTTTACCATTGCCATAGCAAGCATTTGGATCTCTGCCATTAGGCAAATAGTTCTGTTCGCAATTTCTGGTACTTCCCAGTATCAAAGGGAGAATGGTTTCACCGTATTCACGTGTATAAAATAACTGGGCATAATTATCAACCGGATTTGCCGGATCGGGCTGATATAGTTGGTACACGCCCAAATCTAATACTGCTTTGGCTGCATTAGCAGCCAACAGCCACTTATTGTTATCATAAGTTTGCGGAAAGAGTTGCGTGCCGTCTGAATTTTTAATAGAAGCATACATTGTATTTCCGTTGAATAAAGGACTGGCAGAATAAAGTAAAGTGCGGGCTTTTAATGCTAAAGCGGCACCCTGCGTAATCCGGCCTTCATCCGCCGGATCATTTGCATATGATAAAGGTAAACTTGGCGCAATAGCGTCGCATTCAGAGGTAATATAATTAACTACATCTGTAACAGAGTTTCTGGCTATTTTTGAGCCTAAAGCTTGATTAGGAGTTAGGGCTGTATTGATCAATGGCACTGCACCGTATGTCCTGAACAACTGAAAATATTCCCAAGCCCTTATAAACCGGGCTTCGGCTTTGTAAATAGGAATCTGAGTTTTATAGTAAGCAGCCTGTGTTGCCGGAATAGGTACGTTGTCAATATTTGCCAGGAAAATATCTGCAGCCCTTACGTATTGATAGTACGTTCCCCACTGGTCCAGAGGATTATTTGTGGACGACCACGCGCCTTCATTAATTATTAACTCATTTGGGCTTTCCCAATGGTTTTTACATTCATCGGTACAAGCACCCAGGCATGGGTCATTACCATTAACAAACTCATTGTAAAGGTCATTCTGACCAAAACAGGCAAATAAATGCGCCCAAGCTTGTTGCGCAGTGTTAATGTTATTGAAAATATCCTGCTGTGTTACGATTTCTGCCGGTACAACATTAAGATATTTTTTACAAGAACCAGCGATCAAACAAATGCCGGTCAGTATATAGATGACGATATATTTTTTCATAAAATTTGAGTTACAACAAAGTGAATGATAGGCCTACATTGATTACTTTTTGTACGGGATAGCCACCAGTGCCGCCATTACTTATCTCGGGATCTATATTAAAATCTTTTAATTTATCCCAGGTCAATAAGTTAATGCCGTTTACAAAAACACGGCATCGTTTAATCCCTATACGGTTCATCCAGGCACCTGGCACTGTATAACCGATCTCGGCATTTTTTAACCTGATATAATTGCTGGAATACATCCAAAAAGTTGATGACTGTTCGTCATTATTATTTGGCTGAGATGAAATACGCGGGAACATGTAATTACCATTTGGATTGGAGGATACCCAATGGTTATCTGCCACCTCCACAAGCGCAGAGGCAAACCTCGCAAACGGAAATATACCGCTTCCTTGCAATATATCATAACCACCTAAGCCGCCTTGAAACAGTACGCTGACATCGAAAGCTGCATAATGGTACCCCAGGCTAATCCCAAACTGGGATGTTGGATAAGGCACCTTGCCGGCCAAATATCCTGCATCTGTACTGGTAATAACGCCATCGCCATTCAAATCTTTGTATTTAATGTCTCCAGGCAGAACCGGCCCAAAGCCCGATTGCGACGGGCTATTGTTAATCTCCGTCTGGCTTGTGAATAAGCCTAAAGCAGTATAGCCATAAAGATTGCCAATGCTTGTTCCTGTAGGGTTTTGCCATTCACGACCCGGATAGTCGGGCACAGCATCATATATTATTTTGTTATGCTGATGAGCAAAATTGACCGAGATACTATACCCCTGCTTTTTGTTGAAGTTATGCCTGTGGGTAACTGAAAGTTCATAGCCATCATTATTCACTATCCCAGCATTTACCGAAGGGTAATAGACCAGACCAGCAAACTGAGGTGTAAGCTGTTGAGATGTTGTTAATATATCTGTCCGGTGTTCAGAAAACACATCAGCTGTTAGTGTAAGTTCGTTTTTCCACAATCCGAGATCCATCCCGATGTTTAGTTTTCTGGATTTTTCCCAGGTTAGGTCAACGTTGCCCGACTGTCCTTCCTGCGCGCCTGTATAAGACGCACCATTTGCACTTTGTCCAAATTGATAGCCATAACCCGTTGTTGACCATGTGCTTAAATATAAAAAGCGGGTTTGCCCCTGATCATTACCTACTAAGCCATACGAGCCCCTGATTTTAAGCTGGTTAATAAAATTGAGGTCGCTACTATTCTTAATAAAGTCTTCGTCAGAAACTATCCAACCGGCGGAAACAGCTGGAAAAAATCCAAAGCGGTGACCAGGCGCAAAGTTTTCTGATCCGTTATAACCAAAGTCTATCTCTGCCAGATATTTTTCATCATACGCGTATGAGGTACGCCCTAAAATACCCTGGTATTTATAGGGAAGGCCACCTTCATAATTGCCGGTGCTTACCGCATCAAAATAGCTTGACTGATTATAAATCAGCATCGAATTGATCGTATTCTTCCCAAAATCCTTATCATAATTAAGATAAGTTTCCAGCACGGTGCGACGACTGCCATTAGCGGTCACGTTATAACCCAGTGTTCCGTTGCCTTGGTTTACAACGTTATAAACGCCATTTGCGGCGAAATCTCTAACTGTATCCGCGACACCTGGTTTTAATCCAAATTGATAAGAAGTATAGCTTAATGGCTGGGATACATACCTATAGTTATTATTATCAAATGATAACCGCACGCGGGCGCTCAATCCTTTTGTAAGCCATCCCATGTCCCATTTGAAACCCGCTGTGGATTGGAGTTCCGTAGAAAAGTTACGCTGGAAACCGCTTTGAACAACATCAGCGTAAGGAGACGGGTTTGTGTTGGGTGCCGCGCCGACAGAACCATTTGGATTGGTTACAGGGTAATACCAGGCCGGTGTTGATTGTATAGCGCTGAATATGTTTGCCGCGCTTGTTCCGGGATAATTTTGATCGAATATAATTGCGCCCAGGTCAAGCTCCATCGATAGTCTTTTGGTGATACTAATATCAAAGTTGGTCCTGAAATTATATTTATTGGTTACTGCCTGTACATCATACTGGCTTATACTATTGTCATAATTGTACAAGCCATTTTGTTGAAGATAAGAAAGGGAGACAAAGTATTTTGCTGATGCATTACCACCGGTAACATTTAAGTTGCCCTGGGCCATTTCAGAAAAAGGCTTAAGCATGGTTTTTGCCCAGTTAACATTGGGATAGAGATATTGATAAGCAGGGTAATCTCTATTTTTATATTTGTTCAGGATGGCATTTGAATACGCGCTTGTATCCCCAAATAAGCCGTCATTTATCAAACCTTCTTTATAAAGTTGCAGGCCGGTGTAAGAGTCAACATACTGAGGCATTGCGGTAGGAGATTGCCAGCCATTTTGAGTCGACACCGTGATCTCCGGAACTCCGGTCTTACCCCTCCTGGTTGTAACAAGGATAACACCGTTGGCGCCCTGTATCCCATATATCGCAGTTGATGCAGCATCTTTCAATATGCTGATACTCGCAATTTCATTGGCATCCAAACCGGTAAAGTCCCTTTGAATACCATCCACAATAACCAGGGGGGAGTTACTGTTTGTAGTTCCAAAGCCTCTGATATTCAAAGCCGCGCCATCTGCTCCAGGCTCACCACTGAATTGCTGTGTCACCAGTCCTGGCAGCCTTCCCGCCAACGCGTTACTTAAATTAGCCACCGGGCTTTGTTGCAGTTCTGCCGTACCGACAGAAGCGATTGCCCCAGTAACATGCGTTTTAAGTTGTGTACCATAACCAACGACAACTATTTCATTCAACGCCTTTTGGGACGGTTGTAGGGTTATAGTCATGGTGGCGGTGGCGTGTACTTCTTTGGTAACATAACCAACATAGCTAAGCACCAGAATTGAGTCCAGCGGGGCTTGAATACGGAAAAGGCCATTAACATCGGTAGACGTTTTAACATTTGTGCCCTTTAGCGTAACCGTGACACCCAATAAAGGAGAGTTTTTTTCATCAAGTACGATACCTTTGACAGTGATACTCTTCAAAGAGTTTTGTTGATGTGTAACCACGTTCGTTCCAGCCATTGCCCTCACACTGGCTGAATCAGTTATAATAGTCGCGACAGAAAAGTCGCAACTATTATTGGGGTTTGTAACGCTGCCATCTATGATCTTGTTTCGCGCTGCAACTGACAACGCAGAAAAAGAAAAGAAGGCAAAGAAACTTACTTTAAGTAAATTTTTTACATACATAAATCAATCTTAATTGGTTAATAAATTGGTTAATAATTGGTGGCGCGCTGAGCCCGACAATAAAAATGTCGATTGCTGATAACGAGTAAGTCGCCGGTACAAAAAAATAGGAAATGATCCAACTATTGTCTTATTGTCAAGCACCTCAATGAAAAATCCACAATAATACTATCGCAATACATTGATTATCAAACTGTTGCTATATTTCACATACCTAAAAATCCAGATATATGATATAGAATTCTCTATTGATTTGATTATCAGTTTAGTAATGCAAGGGAATAACGCGGTTATCCACCTCCATAAAGTGAGTCAGCTCGGACTGGATATATGGAAGGTTTGGAATTAAGGGAAGGAATGTGAGAAGAAATTATAAATTCTTTAACTTTTGGGAACCCATTTAAAATTGAATTTCAGAACAATAACAGCGCAACTCAACAACTACTACTATCCGTGGCGATCGCGATACGAGCGATCGTTATGAAGCAGGCAATCAATCTATTTTACTGAATCCTTAATGGGTAATTTACCTATGTCAAATGTTGCTCAACTTAAAGTTCATCAATAAACTTTATTTCCATGATTCTTTGCTCAAAGTCGTCTGCGGGTACCAGCGCCTTAGCTTTTACTCTTACCTTATAAGTATATACGGTGCTTACGCTATAATCCAGTATCTTGGCAATTGTTTCGAGTTCAATTATTCCAAGCCGTATCAGGGCAAATATCCGAAGTGTCGCGGTCAGCGTTTCGCTCTCTTTAGGCCAAATTTGGTCTTCTATTTTTAGTAATGCGTTAAATGCTGATATGAAATTCGGAAACAGTGTTAAGAATATGCTATCTAGCGTGTGATATAATTGATCCTTTTCTTTTTCGATGTGAATATTATTTAGGATTGTATTAGCATCACTATATTTACCCAATTTGATGTTATGCTGCGTTTTTCGCTTCACCTTATCAAGTGTTTCAATATATGACGAACAGGTTTTGAAAAAAAGGCCGATAAGCTCTTCCTTAATTCTTGAG
>Ga0206809_1009_pt1 | contig 65655 bp, 75 predicted proteins | sample Alteio_BWOrgCont_55_FD_152903 | JGI IMG/M metagenome (GOLD analysis project Ga0206809, IMG submission 152903) | Enriched cells from forest soil in Barre Woods Harvard Forest LTER site, Petersham, Massachusetts, United States -... | ecosystem: Environmental > Terrestrial > Soil > Temperate forest >... | reverse complement strand
ACCATCATGACGGACCCGGAGTTCGCGGACGTCACCTACATCGAGCCTCTGACGCCGGAAATCCTTGAAAAAATCATCGCCCGCGAAAAGCCCGACGCCCTGCTCCCCACCCTTGGCGGGCAGACAGGCCTGAACCTTTCCCTTGAGCTTTCCCGCCGCGGTATTTTGCAGAAATACGGCGTCCAGCTCATCGGCGCGAAGGAAGAAGCCATCAACCGCGGCGAGGACCGCGAGCTCTTCCGCAAAATCATGCTCGAGATCGGGCTGGATGTGCCGCTCTCGCACGTCGTCCACAACCTGGAAGAAGCCCGCTTCGCCGCCGACGCGATTAAAAAATTCCCGCTCATCATCCGCCCCAGCTTCACCCTCGGCGGCACGGGCGGCGGCATCGCCTACAATCGCGAGGAATACGAGACCATGGTCGCCTACGGCCTCGAAGTCTCGCCCACGCACCAGGTACTCGTCGAGGAATGCCTGCTCGGCTGGAAGGAATATGAGATGGAGGTCATGCGCGACCACAAGGACCAGTGCGTCGTCATCTGCTCCATCGAAAATTTTGACCCCATGGGCGTCCACACGGGCGACTCCATCACCGTCGCCCCGGCGATGACGCTGACGGACAAGGAATACCAGTTGATGCGCGACGCTTCCTTCGCCGTCATCCGCGCCATCGGCGTGGAAACCGGCGGCTCGAACATCCAGTTCGCCGTGGACCCGAAAGACGGGCGCATGGTCGTCATCGAGATGAACCCGCGCGTGTCGCGCTCTTCCGCCCTTGCCTCGAAGGCCACTGGCTTCCCCATCGCCAAAATCGCCGCGAAGCTCGCCGTCGGCTACTCGCTCGACGAACTGCGCAACGACATCACGCAGCAGACGCCCGCAAGCTTTGAGCCAACGATTGACTACGTCGTCACCAAAATCCCGCGCTTCGCCTTTGAAAAATTTGTCGGCGCGGATACGACGCTGACGTCCTCAATGAAATCCGTTGGCGAAGCGATGGCCATTGGGCGCACATTTAAGGAATCGTTGCAAAAGGCCCTGCGCTCGCTGGAAATCGGCGCGCGCGGCCTCGGTGGCGGCGGCAAATTCGGCGGCACAGAAGTCACCGACCCGAACATCATCCGCAGCCGCCTCGCCCAGCCTACCGCCGAGCGCATTTTCTACGTCCGCTATGCCTTCCTCGCGGGCTTCACCGTCGAGCAAATCCACGAGGTCTCGTTCATTGACCCGTGGTTTCTGGAGCAAATGCGGCAAATCATCGCCATCGAAGGCGAATTGAAAAAATTCTCCAGTGGCGCGTTGACGAACGTCAACCTCCTGCGCCGAGCGAAAGAAGCCGGCTTCACGGATTTGCAAATCAGCAACTTGACGGGCGTCAAACCCGCCGATGCCCGCGCCGCCCGCGAAAAAGCGGGCATCCATACGGTTTACCGTCTGGTGGACACCTGCGCGGCCGAATTCGAAGCCTATACGCCTTATTATTACTCCACTTACGGCGCGGAAAACGAAATCAAGAAATCCACGAAGCCGAAGATCATGATTCTTGGTGGCGGGCCCAACCGCATCGGCCAGGGCATCGAGTTCGACTATTGCTGCGTCCATGCCTCGTTCGCCTTGCGCGCCGCCGGCTACGAGACCGTCATGGTCAACAGCAATCCGGAGACCGTTTCGACGGACTACGACACTTCCGACCGCCTTTATTTCGAGCCGCTGACACTTGAGGATGTTTTGGAAATTTACCACCAGGAAGGCTGCTCGGGCGCCATCGTGCAATTTGGCGGGCAGACCCCGCTCAACCTCGCCACGGCGCTCAAGGCCCACGGCGTGAACATCATCGGCACTTCGCCCGAAAGCATCAACGACGCCGAGGACCGCGAACTGTTCAAGAAAATCCTCGAAAGAATCGGCCTGCGCCAGCCCGTCAACAAAACCGCGCTTTCCGTTGAAGACGCACACATCATGGCGGAGCAAATCGGCTTCCCGATTCTGCTGCGGCCGTCGTTTGTACTCGGCGGTCGTGGCATGTTCATCGTTTACGACCAGGAGGAAATGAAAAAAGTCGTGCGCGAGGCTTTTGACGTCGCCCCCGGCAAGCCCGTGTTGCTCGATAAATTTTTGGAAGAAGCCATTGAGCTCGACGTGGATGCAATTTCCGACGGCACAACCACTGTCATCGGCGGAATGCTGGAACACATTGAGTTCGCAGGCGTGCATTCCGGCGACGCCGCGATGGTGCTGCCACCGCACACACTTAAGCAGCCGATGCTCGACGAAGTGCGCCAGGCCACCCAGGCCCTCGCGCGCGAATTAAAGGTCATCGGCCTGATGAACGTGCAGTTCGCCATCAAGGGCGACGAGCTTTATGTACTCGAGGTAAACCCGCGCGCCTCGCGCACCATTCCTTTTGTGTCGAAGGCCATCGCCGTACCGCTGGCCAAGCTCGCCTCGCGCGTCATGGCCGGCGAGAAGCTGGACAAACTCGGCTTCACGCGCGAAATCATTCCCCCGTTCTGGGCCGTCAAGGAAGCCGTGTTCCCCTTCGTGCGCTTCCCCGGCGCGCCCGTCGCCCTCACGCCCGAAATGCGCAGCACAGGCGAAGTCATGGGCCTAGACGAAGACTTGGGCCTCGCCTACGCGAAGACACAAATGGCCGCGCAACCCCCGCTGCCCGCCGGTGGCCTGGTGTTTTTGTCCGTGAAGGATTCCGACAAAAAAGGCGCAGTCGCCATTGCCAAGGACCTCGTGGACCTCGGCTTCACGCTTTGCTCGACGGCTGGCACCGCTACATCGCTTGAAGCCGCCGGATTGCCTGTGCGCAAATTATTTAAACTCCAGGAAGGCCGCCCGACGGTAGTGGACTTGCTCAAGAACGGCGAAATCCAGCTCATCATCAACACGCCCTTCGGCCAGATTCCGCGCCAGGACGAAAACATCATCCGCTCGCAGGCCATTTTGCGCCGCGTGTGCATCATCACCACCCTCTCCGGCGCGCGCGCCGCCGTGCAAGGCATCAAGGCTCTGCGCAAAAAGAGCGTCGAAGTGCGCCCCTTGCAGGAGTATGGCAAGATGATTAAGAAGTAGCTACAGGCTCTTGAGAAACTTCCGCACCTCATCGTGATTGCCGAGTGCGGCCATAATCAATGTGCCGCCTTCCAGCTTGAACACCGCACGTAGGTCGCGCCCGAGTCGGCATTCAAAATAATTTTTGCGCAATCGGCGTATGCCCAGGCCACTGTGAAGATGCGGCTGGCCAAACGACGCGCTCAAGTTTTGCAAGACCGCATCCAACTCCTGCCGCCGTTCGCGCGGCAAACCCCGAGCCTGCGTTGTAAACCGGCTGGTGAAATCAATCGCGCAAGGTGGCATCGAGATTGCCCGTATAACGCCGCAAGCGCCCGGCTTTGCGCTCACGTTTGATTTCGGCGTCCGTGCGTTTCGCGAAGCTGTCCAGCTCGGTCTCGGTCACGCCGTATTCGCGTTGAGCGTAGTCTTCAGATAAGACTTTGACTGGACGCAGGGCGATGACCTGCCCGCCGCAGAGGATGCCAATGTCCTCGCCGCCAGCAGCGCGTTTGAGCCAACGCGTCAGGTTCGCTCGCGCGGTGGTGGGTGAAAGTGTCGTCATAGCGTCTTAATATAGACGATATGACGTCTTAAACAAGGGCAAAAATTAAAATTTGCTGAAGCGCCCAACAAAATCTAAAATAGTCTTCTCCCGCCCATGTCCCTCCTCCACATCCTTTCCGTCGCGCTCGAATTCGTCGTCTTCATCCTGGGGCTGAAGATGGTGTTCGAGAAGAAGCGTTACCTCGGGGTGCCCATTGCCATCACCTTCGGGATTTATGTCTTCTACGATCTCGCCAAAGGGCTTGGCTGGGGTCTGCCGCGCGATTTCCTTGATACCATTTTCTTCATGGCCACGCTCTCGGCCCTCTATGTCGTCTGGCATTTGGGACGCCGGAAGGGGTAGTTTTTCGCGGTTGGTTGATGATTTAAGGCGAGTTGGTCTTAAATCTACCGTCAGGTATTATATCCGCCCAATACCAGTGGCCGTTTATTTTGGTGAAATGAAGCTGCCAGGTCTGGTGATTTTGGTCGGTTAATTCGGGCGGTGGTTGAATGTCATAAGTGGCCTCGTCACCGGCAGCGTTATAGGTGGGAGTCTGGTCCTCCATGGAATCGAACATTTCGGCCTGTAATTCAAATCGCCTGGGTGCATTGGGGTCTTGAGCCACCGCCTGCACGATTTGCTCCATGCCCCCCGGAGCCATAGCGGCATAGGTATCGGGAGTCATATAGTCCTCCAAAAGGGTTTTGATATCTCCACTCCGATAATCGTGCGCCAGATCCGCGAAGGCCGTCGGCAACTCCGCTTGCGGGCTAACCGCAGTGGCGGATGATGCTGCGGGCGCGCTGGAGTCTGATGACGCTGATGCCGCCGAACCATTTTTGCGCGACGACGACAGCTGGCTCAGTTTTGGAGATATTGGAGATACAGATGAAGCTGGCGGCAACGCGGCAGATTTCGGACTATCGGCGTTAGAACTGGCCTGAGCCGTTTTGGAGGCCGGCCCCGACACAGCCGACTGCCGCTGCCGCCATATCGCAAGGAGAATGACGAGGATAGCCACTACGCAAACAATTGTCATTCTAGACTTCACAAGTGACCATTGGGCTTAGATTAGGCTGCGGATGAAAATCAAGGAAGCGGCCAGTGATGGCAAGATCGATAATCATGCTCCATTACTCACCCAAGCGTGTAGAAGTTTTGCCAATCATTGGCCGTCCCCACCACCGCAGATGATGGTATAGTTTGAAGTTGCAGCTGGGGCGGGAGTTCCTCGCCCGTGCTGAACGAGTACGGAAAGCGCCTTCCACCCTTCAAAACAGGCCATTACCCCACTGCAAATACCGTTGACAGGGCGGCCTCGGCCCGGTTTGCTATGCGGTTTTCCCCCGCTCAGGCGGGTTTCTCCACATCCTTTATCGGTCATGGCCCTCAAAATCCGTCTGCAACGTCACGGCGCCAAAGGCGCTCCCATCTTTCGCATGGTCGTGTGTGAGCACACCACCCGGCGCGACGGTCGTTTCGTCGAAATCCTCGGGACGTTCCACCCCTCGCCCACCGGCCAGGACGCCAAGCAACCCCTGCGCGTACACCTTGACCGCATTGAACACTGGCTCAAGATCGGCGCCAAGCCCTCCGACACCGCCCTGACCCTCATCAAAAAGGCCCGCAAGGGCGGCGCCGAAAAAGTGCCCGTAGCCGCCCCGGTAGAAGCAGCCAAGGCGTAATTTAAGGATGAAGGATGAGGGGTGAAAGATGAATTGGCCCTCTAAAGACCCGATTTGTTCAAGTTTGCGCCAATTTTAGTTTTTACATTTCCAGGGAAGGGTTAAGGATATTTTCATCCCTCATCCTTCATCTTTCCGTCATGCCTGCGCGCCTTTCCATTGACCTGCTGACCCTCTTCCCGGGCATGATCGAGGGTTTTTTGCGCGAGAGCATCGTCGGCCGCGCCCAACAGGAAGGCCTCCTCGCCCTCCGCATCCACAATTTGCGCGACTGGACAACCGACAAGCACCACACCGCGGATGACCGCCCCTTCGGCGGTGGCGCGGGTATGCTGCTCAAGCCTGAACCCGTGGCTGCGGCGATTGAGGCCGTCTCCACCCCCGGCTGCACCGTCATTTATCTCTGCCCCGATGGAGAATTACTGACCACGCCGATCGCCCGGGAACTTGCCGGCCACACCCACCTCGTCCTCGTCAGCGGGCATTACGAAGGTCTCGACCAGCGGGTGCGCGACCTGCTCGTCCACCGCGAAATTTCCATTGGCGACTATGTCCTCACCAACGGCACCCTCCCCGCCGCCGTGCTGGTGGACTGCGTCGCCCGGTACATTCCCGGCGTCCTCGGCGAGGAATTGTCCTTGACCCAGGATTCCTTTCACGGCAGTTTGCTCGGTTTTCCTCAATATACACGGCCAACTGAGTTCCGTGGTCTGCGGGTTCCCGAGATTCTCCTCTCCGGCAACCATGCGGCCATCGCCCAGTGGCGCCTTGAACAACAAACCGCCAAAACCCGCGCCCGCCGCCCCGACCTCCTCAAAAATATTTCTCCGCCCCAAGCTTAAGGTCGTCACCACCAAGCACTAGAACACCCAACTTCAACATAACTTTTGCCATGAATCCGATCATCGCTGAAATTTCCCGTGGACAACTCCAGACCGGTCGCACCCCCTTCAAGGTGGGCGACGGTGTGCGCGTGCATGCCAAAGTGCGCGAGGGCGACAAGGAACGCGTGCAGATTTTCAGCGGCATAGTCATTGCCCGCAAGGGCCGTGGTTGCGCCGAGACCTTCACGGTCCGCCGCATCTCCTACGGCGAGGGCGTCGAACGCGTTTTCCCGGTCCACTCCCCCAATGTTTCGAAGATCGAAGTGGACCGCGACGCCGTCACGCAAAAGGCCCGTCTCTATTATTTGCGCAAGCGCATCGGCAAACAAGCGACGACCGTCAAGGAGCGCCGTCTGCTCGAAGCCGCCGGCGCGATTGACGCCACCAGCTCGGCCGAAGCCGGCATTGCCGCCGCAGAAGCCAAAGCTGCCGCCATCGCCAAAACAGAAGCTGATGCCGCCGCCAAGACAGCCAAGGCTGAAAAGGCCAAGGAAGCAAAATCAGAAGCCACTAAGAAGTAGTTCTGCGTTTTTATTTCACAGAAAAGGCCGCGTCCATTTGGGCGCGGCCTTTTTGTTGGTGGCAAATGCCACCGGTGATGAGCCTGAAATATCAGGCTTTGCCGCCGAGGAGCTTTTCCATCTTCTCGAGCGAATCCTTCCAGCCTTGGTGATGCCCCTCGCAAATCTCGGCATTCGCGAAGCGTTCGTGCGTGATGCAGACTTCCGTGGCGCCATTTTTGTCCACAAAATCCACCGTGACGAGGGTATCGTCTTTTTGCTCGATGCCCGCACAGGTGCCACACCACGTGAACACCAGCCGCGCGGGCGGGGTGACTTCCTGGTAGGTGCCTTTTACTATCTTGTCTTCGTGGTCGGCACTGTGCACATGGAAGGCATATTCCCCGCCAGCGCGGACGTCCATTTGCGCGGACGTAACCTGGCAGGAAGTTGAGCCGAGCCATTTCATCACTAACTCGGGTTTGATCCACGCGTCGAAGACGCGGGCACGGGACGCCTTGATCAGGCGACGGACTTGCAGTCGGTGGGCGGTCATGGTCGTGTTCATTTTTTTTCCTCGGATGTTGGGTTGGTTGTTTCGAGATATTCGGCAAGGGCGTCAAGCGACCCTTCCCAAAAGCGGCGGTAGTGCGCAATCCAGCGCAGGGCGTCCTGCATCGGCTGGGCGTTGAGTTCGAGATGAAATTCCCGCCCGATGCGGCGGCGCTCCAGCAGCCCCGCCTTTTCCAGGACACGCAGGTGCTTGGAGACCGCGGGCAGAGACATGGAGAAAGGCTCGGCCAAGTCTGTGACCCGGGCTTGCCCACTGGACAACTTTTCCAGCAGCCGTCGGCGGGTGGGGTCAGCTAGGGCGGCAAAGGTGGCGTCCAATTGACTGGATTTATATTTAACCATGTGGTTTAATGTCGCACAGGTTGTTTGAAATTGCAAGTGATTTTTTAAAATTATTTTTTGGCCCGGTTTTCGGGCTATTCTGTCCCCACAAAGCGCAGAGTGGATAATGTTGTAGCCGCTGCCAATTCTGCTTTGCCTTCTGCGTCCCTTTGCGGTGAAATCGCCTTCCGCCGCATGAAACGTACTCGCCATAACTCCAAGGGGCTGACCCTGCTCGGCCACTCGGAGCAATCCCTACCCGCCTCGCCTAGCGAAGCAAAGTTGGAGACCTTCCCCAACCCCAGCCCCAAGCGCGATTATTGGATCCACCTTGATTGCCCGGATTTCACCTCGCTCTGCCCCGTGACCGGCCAGCCGGACTTCGCGCGCATCACGATTGACTACATCCCCGGCAAAACGTGCCTCGAAACCAAGGCGCTGAAATTTTACCTCGCCTCCTTCCGCAACGAACCAGCCTTTAACGAAGCCGTTATCAACCGCATCCTCGATGATTTGGTGCGCGCCTGTCGCCCGCGTGTGCTGCGCATTGAGGGCAAGTTTTCTCCTCGTGGTGGTCTGGGCCTGGCCGTCGTGGCGGAGCATCCCCGCGCTGGCGCAGCCGCCACCGCACCGAAATTCTGGCGGCGCCCATGAAAACCGTGGTCTTGCTTAGCGGCGGGATGGATTCGACCGCCGCGCTCTACGACGCCCGCGCGCGTCACGAAGTCGCGGGTGCAGTCAGTTTCGATTACGGCTCCAAACACAATGCCCGCGAAATCCCGTTCGCGAAATGGCATTGCGATAAACTGAGAATCCCACATCGCGTCATCACCCTCGATTTTGTTCCAGAGTTGTTTGAGTCCGCACTCTTGAAATCCGGCGGAAAAGTCCCCGACGGCCATTACGAGGAGGAGACGATGAAACAGACGGTGGTGCCATTTCGCAACGGCATCATGCTCGCCATCGCCGCGGGTTATGCGGAGTCCATCGGCGCACAAGGTCTCGTTATCGCGGCGCATGCCGGCGACCACGCCATTTACCCGGACTGCCGCGAAGGGTTCATGCAGGCCATGGCCGAGGCCATGCGCCTCGGCACCTACGCGGGCATCGAATTACTCCGGCCATTTATTAATTTAACGAAAGCGCAAATCGCCGCGCGCGGCCACGAACTCGGTGTGGATTTTTCCCAAACCTGGTCCTGCTACAAAGGCGGCAAAATCCACTGCGGCACCTGCGGCACCTGCGTCGAACGCCGCGAAGCTTTTCTCCTTGCCCGTCTCCCCGACCCCACCGTTTACGCCAGCACTGTACCGTTGCCGGCGAAACCGATGCCTTCTTTAAAAAGCAAGTAGATGCTCATTTCCGAAATATTTTATTCCATTCAGGGCGAAGGCGAGCTAACGGGCACGCCGTCGGTGTTTGTACGGACCTCCGGTTGCAACTTGCGCTGCACCTGGTGCGATACGCCGTATGCCTCGTGGAACCCGGAGGGCAAAGAGATGTCTGTCGCGGAAATTTTGCGCGAAGTGAAAAAACACCCTACGCAACACGTGGTGTTGACCGGCGGCGAACCAATGGTCGCCAAGGGCATTCGCGAATTGGCGGCGGAACTCAAAAAGGCGGGCAAGCACATCACCATCGAAACCGCCGCTACCATCTCGCCCGGCGGTATCGCATGCGACTTAGCGTCCCTCAGTCCCAAGCTGAAAAATTCCGCACCGGATTCCAAATTGTTCGGCGGCTTGCACGGGAAGCACGAAAAGCTCCGCCAGCAGCCGGAAGTCGTGCGCGAATGGGTGGAAAACTACCCCTTCCAACTAAAGTTCGTCGTGGCCGGCGCTGCCGACCTCGCGGAAATCCAGTTGCTTTTGCGCAAATGGGGCGGGAAGATTCCGCCCGAAAAAGTCCTGCTCATGCCCGAAGGCATCACCATCGAGAAACTCCGCGCGCGGGAGCCGATGCTGGTGGAATTGTGCAAGGCGCATGGCTACCGCTACTGCCACCGCCTGCACATCGAACTCTTCGGCCACACCCGCGGAACCTAACACCATGCCCTACTGCATTTGCAAAACCTTCGAAATCGAGAGCGGCCACATGCTCTCCAAGCACCCCGACTTGTGTAAATACCCGCACGGGCACTCGCGCACCGTGGAGTTCGTGCTCGAGGCCGCGGAGCTGGATAAGAACGAGATGGTCTGCGACTTCAAGGCGCTCAAGGATGCGCTGGGCGATTATTTGCAAAGCTTCGACCACGCGCTGTGCGTGAACACGAAGGACAAAAATTTCAAAAAAATGAAGGCCGCCTTCGGCAAACAAATCATCGCCTTCAACCAACAAGACCCGACGACGGAAGTCATGGCGCACACAATTTTCCTCGAGGCAAAAAAGCGCCTGGCCGCCTATGCAGCGAACCACCGGGCCAAATACCCCATCACGCGCCAAGTGCGCCTCACCCGCGTGCGCGTGTGGGAAACCAGCAGTTCCTGGGCGGAGTTTGCGGAGTAGCCTGCGATTTGCACCCTTGACCCCGCGGGGCGTCCGCGCTACCCAAGAGGTTCACTCTTCCACGCATGAGCCAACAATACAACAAAGTCATCAAGCGCAAGCGCCGCGTCGCCTATAAAAAGCGCCGCAAAGCCGCCCTCAAAGCCGCCGCCACCGCTGGCAAAGCGGCCAAAACCTCGAAAAAGGACAAGTCCTGAGGGGCTCCGCGCCCGCGGGAAATTTCCCGATGCGCCGTTTTCCGCAGCGATTGACGTGGGCGCGGGCCGGGCTGGCCGCCGCGCTCGCCCTGCTCGCCGCGTGCAGTTCGCCGCCCCGCAGCGCCACCAGCGGCCCGTCCGGTTTCAGCACTCCCGGTGTGGAGATCGCGCATGTTGACCACCGCTACATGACGCTGGACGACTTCCGGCGCATTTCCGAATATTTTACCGGGCAGGAAAACAAAAGCGGGCGCATTATCGAGCGCACCCACCCGGAACAGCGCGCAGGCTATTACTTCATTGTCAGCCTCACTTGGCACCCCGGCATGACGCTGCCCGCCGGCACTCTGGCTGATTTGGATTACCTGAGCGGCGATGACCCCGCGCCGCATCATGCACACTTCACCTTCTCCGACACCATCGGCACATTACCGGAAATCCTGCTCGGTTTGACCGGCGCCGATTGCCCGGACAAAAATTTGCAAGTCTCCGCCTACAAAATCACCTTCAAGGACGCCGCGGGCAAGGCGCTGGCCAGCAAGCAAAGTTTTCTCTGGGCGTTGCCGGATGATTCGACTCCCGCCGTGGCTGCCACCACGCCCGCGCCCGCAGCGGCCAAACCCTGAAAGCCCGGCGTTGGCGTGACCCGGCCCGTGAAAAAATCCCCGCACCCTGACGGCCTGGAGGCAAGCGACTGGCGGCCCTGGCAACCGACATCGCGCCCGTTAATTATTTCCCCGTCGGTACTGGCGGAAACTTTGCGCGGTGGCCAGGCCTTCCGCTGGCATCGCGCAACGAAAATCGAAGGCGAAGTCTGGCAGGGCGTCTGGAGAAGCTGTGTTGCGCGTGTACGCTCTGGGCCAAAAAATATTCTGGAATGGAGCTGCCCGGTCGCAGTTCGTAATGCTCCTGAAATGGTCGAAGATTATTTCGCCACGGACTTGGATTTCGACGCGTTGGCGGACCAATTGCCCTGGCGCACCGACCCGGTGATGGAAAAAAGAATTCGCGCCTGGCACGGGCTGCGTCTGCTACGGCAGCCGCTCGGCGAAGCGTTGCTGGCTTTTTTATGCAGCAGCGCGAAGCAAATCCCGCACATCGCGCAATTATGCGAACGCATGGCTGCGCGCTTCGGCGAGCCGATTTGGGGCGGGGTCAACGCACTGCCGACTTGGGCGCGGCTGGCAGAGATCCCCGAAAGTGACTTGCGTGCCTGCAGCTTGGGCTACCGTGCCGCCTTCGTCCACCAAACTGCGCGGCGCCTCGCGGCGTCGCCGGGCTGGGAGGCAAAAATTATGAGTGCGCCCTATGCGGAGGCGCACGCCTGGCTGGCCGAGCTGCCTGGCGTCGGCCCCAAGATCGCCGATTGCGTCCTGCTCTTTGGCGCGGCAAACTATGAGGCCTTTCCCGTGGATACCTGGATATTGCGCGCAATGGCGGAGCGTTACGGTCTGCGTGGCTGGCGGCCGGCGCAAGTTGCGCAGTTTGGCCGCGCCCACTTCGGCCCGCTCGCCGGCCTCGCCCAGCAATTCTTGTTTTCCGGCGAACGAAAGGAGAAAAAATAATTCATGCCCGTGAAAAATCAGCCGAAAGATTTTTTCCTCTGGCCGCCGCCGAAATTCGTTGAACGCACTCGGGGCGTGCAGCGCATTCCCAAGACCGGGCCGAAAATTTGCTCGGTGATTAATAAGGGCATGGACCCTGAGGCGTATGAGTTGGAAATCACCACACGCTTCAGTTCCATCGTCGCCGGCAACGCGCGAGGGATTGAACACGCCCAACGGACCTTCGATCAATTGCGTAAACAATGCGGTGATGTCGTGCCGTGCCTGCGCGTAGTGGATGCGCCGGACTTCGCCGTACGCGGCTTCATGCTCGACATCAGCCGCGGCAAAGTGCCGACGAACGAGGCTCTGCGCGTGCTCGTGCGCCAGTTGGCCTCGCTGAAATTCAACCACCTCCAACTCTACACCGAGCACACTTTTGCCTTTCGCAAACACAAAAAAGCCTGGCGCGACGCCGACCCACTAACCGCGAAAGATATCTCCGCGCTGCAATCCTTGTGCGCGGAGAATCACATCGAGCTTTCCGCCAATTTCAATTCCTTTGGACATTTCGAGCGCTGGCTGAAACATCCCGAATACCAACACCTCGCCGAGTGCCCGCGCGGGTTTACGCATCCCATCAAAGGCAAAATGCCGCATGGCACGACGCTGCGGCCCAACGACGCCAGCCTGAAGTTTTTAAACAAACTCTGGGCGGAATATCTGCCGTTGTTCAAATCGAAACGCTTTAACGTCGGCGGAGACGAGCCATGGGAACTCGGCCAGGGCTGGAGCAAGCCGCTGGTAAAAAAACTCGGCAAGCACCGCGTATATCTGAATTTTGTGAAAAAGCTCCATCGCCTCGCCGCCAAACACGGCAAGCAAATGCTTTTTTGGGGAGACATCCTTCTTGAGTCGCCGGAACTCGCTGCTGAAGTCCCGGCGGACGCCACGGCGCTGCTCTGGGGCTACGAGGCCAACCACCCCTTCGCGGAGCAATGCGCGCGGCTGGCGGCGGCGAAAAAGAAATTCTGGGTCTGCCCCGGCACGTCGGCGTGGAACACTTTTACTGGCCGCTCGGATAACATGCTCGCCAATCTCGAAAGCGCGGCGAAACACGGTCTGGCCCACGACGCGGAAGGCCTGTTGCTGACCTCCTGGGGCGATGGCGGCAATCACCAGCCCTGGCCCGTCATGTATCCCGGCATCGCCTACGCCGCAGGCTTGGCGTGGAACCAAAAGGGCGCGAGACGAAAAGACGTCGCCCGCGCGGTGAATCTCGCCTTCAGCCAGACCATGAATTCCGGCTATGGCGAAATCCTGCTTGAACTCGGGCGCGTGGAAAATACCCTCAAGCACCTCAAGCCCAACCGCAGCCGACATTACAATATTTTCTTTGCCACGCGCGCGGAATTGAAAAAAGAATTGGCCGACCTTTCGCGCCCGGAATTACTGGCCGTGCTGAATGCCCTCGCGAAAGTCCGTAAAAAGCTTTCCGAACGCGGCGAAAAATATCTTTGGGAATATGGGTCGCTGAACGAATTGGAAACCGGGACAGATATGGCGGCCTGGGCCATCCAGCGCGCGCTGGCTGACAAAGGTGGGGACGCTTCTCCGAAGCGTCCGCGGACGGCTCGGAGAGCCGTCCCTACCCTAAAGCCACAAGAGTTCCGCGGCATTTTGCCCGACCTCATTGAGCAATTCATGAACGCCTGGGCCAACCGCGCCCGCGAAGGCGGCCTGCGCGAATCCGCTCTGCGGATGGCCAAGATTGGCCGCGATCTTTAAGCGACCGTCAAGCAGTGCAAGTCATCCCCGCGGGCCAAACGCAGTTTCCTATACAAACGGAGAACTCGAATAAGGGAGGTTAATGGCCAAAACAGGAAAATCACCACAAACATCGGCACGAATAAATACTGCCCTAGCAGCAGAAGGCATACATTTAACATTAGGATACAGGCCAGCAGGGCCATTTTGCGCATATTGTCCAGGGCTCCCTTCCTCCGGGCAATCACCCCCGCGGCAAAAATGGTCGAGCCCGTTATCAGAATTTGCAATAGCCCAATCGCCGCGCGAAACACAAAGTGCGGATCGGCCATACTCGACCAATTTCCAGGGTAGCGCAGAAAAAGAATTTGCGGGTCGGGCGGAAAGAAAATGGTGTACCAAAAACCCAAAAGGAAAATGGGGCCGCCCGCGCCCCTGACGGGGTCAAGCCACCGGGCTAACCATTGAGCATCCTCAACCGTCAGGTATTCCCGCCGAAAACGCTTGCCGGCGGCATACGCATCCCCCAATTCCGCCAGCGCCGCGGCTTGCGCGGCCGATTCGGTCAATCCCCGGCCCACATGGGCTTGTACGGACTCCGCGTAGTGTGCCTCGATTTCGGTCCGGATGCGCGCCTGCGCCGACGACACCAGCCCCCAACTGGCGCTATTCAGCCAGTTGCAGAGGTTTTGCGGCGTAGGTTTGCGAAAGAGGTTCATTTTAAAAAAATTCAAGCGGGGTCCAGGCGGTTCAAGTCATCATCGTTGGCTGACCGTAACTTCCTGCGCTGGTGCAAACAAAACAGGAAACCACTCATGTTCTGGGCCGCCACGATTATAAGAATCCAAAATCCGCACAAAGCAGGGGGAAGTGGCGCGTCGGTTTTTTCCAGATGAATTTCACGGGAAGCAAACCACGCCAGAACCAGAAACGAAACCGACGCAATAAGATTAGAGATGGAACGAGCCAAAAGAAACCGACGCACATTGACTACGGTGGGTTTTCGTCTGGCTAAGACCCAACACGCGACCTCCGCCGGAATAAAAGTTAACAGCGTCATAAATATGACGAGCCCATCTTCCCAGCGCAGAGAATCACCGGCCGCTAAAGCCAAAATGGCAAATACGGCCAAAATGAAGCTGATTTTGGCAAAACTTCGATCGGTATTTCTATTGGCGCTGATCAATGTTCGATCAAAGCGCGTCAGGTATCCCCGGCGAAAACGCCTGGCCGCCGCATAGGGGTTACCCAGATCACCCAACGCCGCCATTTGCGCCGCTTGTTCAGTCAATCCGCTTTCGAGGCGGGCCTTCACCGCCTCGGCGTAATGCGCCTCAATTTCCGCCCGGACGCGCGCCTCGGCCGAGGGCACGATGGCCCAGGTGGCGATATCGAGCCACAGGGAAAGATTCTCCGGTTTTAGCCCCCGCCGCGGCTTCGGCTTCGCCGGCGGTTGTGGCTCCGACCGGGGCATGTGCCATGTTTGGCCAGTTTGTGTTGGGTAGCCTAGAATCATGACAAGTCGTAAAATAACAGTTAAGCGGCGGCGGTGGTATCGCCGGGGCGCAGGTCGTTTTCATCGGCTCCGCGCAGCTTCTTGTGCAAACGGAGCAGCGAGAAGATGATGAAAAAATATCCGCTCAAAAAGATAACGGACATGGCGGGACTGACTGTGGGAAGAGATAATGAAGGCGGCATAAAAAAACCATCCAGCACAACCAAGAGGCACACATTCGACCAATTGAGGCAGGCGAGCAGCGTAATTTTGCGCGCGTTGGCCACGGTGGCTTTCCGCCGGGCGATGACACTGGCAGCGAGCGTGGTGGCGCCGCCAATCAGAATTTGCGAAAGTAAAATTTCCACACATAACAACAGGCGCGGGGTGCCTACATTCGTCCACTCTCGAGGGTTGGGCAGAAACATAAAGACCATCAACAAACCTTGGAATAAAATGTTCGTGCAGATGCGATTCGGGTTTAATGACACGGTTAATGTACGCGCTTCCCGGTCCGTCAGGTGCTCGCGGCGCAAGCGCTTGCCGGCGGCATAGGCATCCCCCAATTCCGCCAGCGCGGCGGCGTGGGCCTCCGAATCAGGTGAGCCTTCTCTCAAATGCCGTTGCACGGCCTCGTTATAATGCGCCTCGATTTCTACCCGAACGCGCGCCTGGGCGGATGGCGCCAACTCCCCGATGGCGAGATTCAGCCATTCGGCAAGGTTTTGCGGCGTGGTTTTGCGTCCGAGGATCATGGCACGTTGTAAAAGCAATAGTTAGGCCACCGATGGATTCTGCGGCGGCAGAGCGTCTTTCCGCACAGCCACCAGCTTGCCGCACAGGCGGAGCAAGCAGATCCCATATTGAATATTCAGGAAAATATTGAAGGCGATTTCCGGCAGGTCAAATTGGCGGCCGTCGTGGATAGGTGATCCATAGAAATGCACCATCATCCATCCGCCGATATTGAGCCAGGCCATGAACAACAGCAGATAAATCAGGCGCGGCGACACCGTATTGCGCGACCGCCAGACGAGACTGCCGACAGAGAGTGCGATGGCCGGACAAGCGAACATGAAGCCCAAAATGATTAATACGATGGCCGGCACGCCCGGTTTGTCGGCAGGAGGGAACAGGCCCATAAACAGGATCATGGAATGTAATGCTCCAATAATGACTTGATAGGATGCATAGCCGGTCAAAAGGCCTTGATCCCAAGTGGTCACGTGTTCCCGGCGAAACCGCCGGGCGGCGACTTGGGCATCACCGAGGTCCGCCAGCGCATCCGCGTGCGCGTCGAACTCTGGCAGCCCGCGTTTCATCCCGGCCTGCACCGCTTCGCCATAATGCGCCTCAATTTCCGCGCGGACGCGCACCTGCGCCGCTGGCACCAGCCAGCGCGTGGCCACATTGAGCCATTCTGCCAGATTCCCCGGTTTTTGCCGCGGGGCAAGGTCGAGCCATTCCGCTAAATTCAACGGCTTTTTTTTGAGAAGCGGAGGAGTGGATTTGCCTAAAATCATGGCTGATTGTTTAAGCGGTGGTAGGATTTTGCGGCGGTAGGTCCAGCTCCTCGGAATCGGCGGATTGCAGCTTTCGGCGAAGGCGGAGGAACTTGAGCGCGATAAACGCACCCAAGCACAATAGGGTCGCCAAACCGACCACATGCAAAATTAAGTCCGTCCAAAAAAAGTAGGCGTCTCCCGGTTCGTTTATGCGGTCGCGCGCAGAGCTATAATTAGTGTTGATGAATGAGCCTATGAGCACAGCCCATGCAAAGATGCTAATGGCCCTGAACAAAAAGATCTGGCAAAGAATGGCGGGTGTCGGCTTTTGCCCGGCCAAAGCACATGCAGAGCGATTACATTTAATCATCACGAGCACAGCCACAACCATGGCTCCTAATTGAAATATCAGAGTAATTGGGGACGTATCCGGAAAAAATAAGGATCTGGCGGTCGCCAAAACGGTCAATGCGAGAATAAGCATCAAAAACATTGCGCCAGGAAAATAGCTCCGAGAAGTATTAAGACACTCCGCAATTTGCCCGGCATCTTTTTCGGTCAAATACTCCCGGTTAAACCGCCGGGCGGCGGCATAAGGATTGCCCAAATCCGTCAACGCTGCGACTTGGGCCTGCGATTCGGATGAACCTCTTTCCAGATGCGATTTCACCGCCTCGGCGTAATGCGCCTCGATTTCTGCTTTAATTCGCGCCTGCGCCGATGACACAACTGCCCAGGTGGCAATGTCGAGCCAAGCGGCAAGACTTTGTGGTTTTTGTCCGCGCCGGGGCTTTTGCCTGGCCGGAGGCATTTGCCACGCTTTGGTTGTTTTGTTTGGATAGCCCAGAATCATGACACTTCGTAAAAGTAATAAGTTAGGCCACGGAAGGATTCTGCGGCGGCAGGTCAATCTCCCCGGCGTCGGCGGATTGCAGTTTCCGGCGCAGACGAAGGGCTTGCACCACTACGACCAATTGCCCAATCACCACTATTGCATATACGCTTGTATTTATAATAAATGTGAAGACACCGGCGGGATTATCCAGATTGCCGCTGAGGCGACCCTCGTAGATTGGGGCATATAAGATCGAGGCCCATAAAGTGGCAGAATATAGTCCTTCCATGCCGACCAGCATAATTAACCAGCCCAGCACGGCTGAGGTGGTTTTTTGGCTGGCCCATTCACGCGCACGGCGATGAAGTTTATTCCAGAAGAAATACGTCAAAAGCAAACTCCCCAACAGCAATACTCTCGAGATTTGAACTGTTTTCGGCTCGAACAAGTCAACAACGTTAAGCATAATGGCTATAACGAAAAGAAACCTCTGAATCCAAATATTCACTGGGACATTGCCTCTAAGCAAATTCAGCTTTTTGGTGATTAGCCCGGATTCTTTGTCCGTCAGAAATTCCCGGCGATACTTCCTCGCCGCGGCGTAAGCATTGCCCAAATCTGCCAAGGCGACGGCTTGCGCGTTAGTCTCCGACAATCCGGTATCCTGGTGTGACTTGACCGCCTCCGCATAATGCGCCTCAATTTCCGCCCGGATGCGCGCTTGGGCGAAGGGCACGAGTTTACCGGTGGCAATTTCCAGCCACTTGGCCAGGTTTTGCGCCGGGCGCCTGCGCCAGGGTCTCAACTCCGGGTTCTTTATCAGGCTGAAAAGATACGCAAAAAACACCAGCACCACCAACGCCAGTATAAAGAAGTCGTGAGTGAGTTGTTCGAGTTTGATTGTTTCGAGTTTGATTGTTTCGAGTTCGTTGAGCGTCATGTGGCCTCCTTGAGAATGCCGCTGATGGCGCCGGAGAAGACGAGCCATTCCTCGCGCTCACGGGCGAGGGTTTTCCGGCCCTTCTCGGTCAGTTTATAATACCGGCGTTCGCGGCCGTTTTCCATCCGCGTGGAGGAGGTGATCAGCTTCTTCGCCTCCAGGCCGTGCAAGGCGGGATAGAGCGTGCCTTCCTTGAAATCGAGGACGCCCTTGGACGTCTGCTTGATGTCCTGGGCGATGCGGTAGCCGTGGTTCGGCCCCCCGCGGAGGTTTTGCAAAATCAATGTCGGCAGGCTGCCTTTGAAGTTCATAAAGCCGATCATACATCGAAACCCGATGCATCGGCAAGCATTATTTTTGGGAATTATTCCTTGGCTTCAGGGACATTTCAGCAAGAGATTATTCGCGCCAAGACGCCAAGGCGCAAAGAGCAGTTGCCAGAAAAAACAAGATTTTCTTATATCGAACTTGGCGGCTTTGCGCCTTTGCGCGAGTCCTGTTCTGGTTTTGATCGATACGTCTTCCGAGGGGATAATTACCTAAATTAACCCCCGCCGCCGGCTTTTTCCGCGAGCGCCTTCAACTTCTCCGCCTTTTCCGCTTCCGCCAAGGCGACGAGCAAATCATCAATTTGCCCTTCCATGATGTTGGGCAGATTGTGCGCGCTGAAGCCAATGCGGTGGTCCGTCAGCCGCGATTGCGGAAAATTATACGTGCGGATGCGCTCGGAGCGGTCGCCTGTGCCGATTTGCGCCTTGCGCTGCGCGGAGTATTTCGCGGCCTCCTCGTCCTGCTTGCGCTCCAGCAACCGCGCGCGCAACACCTTCAGCGCCTTCGCCTTGTTCTTAAGCTGCGAGCGTTCGTCCGCGCATTTGACGATGAGGCCCGTCGGCTTGTGGATGATTTGCACGGCGGAGTCCGTGGTGTTCACGCCCTGGCCGCCGGGGCCGCTCGCTCGCGCGACGGTGATTTCCAATTCCTCCGGGCTGATCTGCACGTCCACCTCCTGCGCCTCGGGCAACACCGCGACGGTGACGGTCGAAGTATGGATGCGGCCATTCGCCTCCGTCGCGGGCACGCGCTGCACACGGTGGACGCCGCTTTCCCACTTCAGCGTGCGGTAAACATCGTCGCCGCTGATTAAAAAGGTGATGTCCTTGTAGCCGCCGGCTTCGGAAGGGCTGGAGTCGAGCGGCTCGACCGTCCAGCCATGTGTCTCGGCATAGCGCGAATACATGCGGGACATTTCGGCGGCAAAGAGCGAAGCCTCGTCCCCGCCCGCGCCGGCGCGGATTTCGACGATGGTGTTGCGCGCGTCCGCCGGGTCGGGCGGCAGCATCGAGAGCAAAACCTGCTCGTGCAGCTTCAGTAATTCAGGCCGCAGGGTGACGAGTTCCTCCTCGGCCAGGCCGCGCAAATCGGCGTCGGTTTTCGAGTCGGCGAGGAGCGCCTCGTTTTCGGCGATGGAGCCCGCCGTATGTTTGAGCTTGGCGTGGAGGCCAATCAACTCATTGAGGTTCTGATATTCCCGGCCCAGCTCCGCCGCGCGCCGCTGGTTCGAGTAAAAATCAGGCTCCGCCATCAGCGCGTCAATTTCGGCGAGGCGCTTTTTGAAGGGTTCAATCGGCGGGATGTCCATGCAGCAAACCCAAGACGTTAGCGCAATTACCCCGCCGTGGGAAGCCTGCGGATGAATGGTGCGCTTTTTTGTTTTAAGCGGAGCGCGGGCGGGTTAAGCTGGGTGATATGGGCCGTCGCAAGCGACGCCCCTACAACTCATGGCCGAATCCGACAACACCCTGCGCAGCCGCGAAATCGTCGCCGTCATCTGGGACTTCGACAAGACGCTCGTGCCGGGTTACATGCAGGAGCCGATTTTTGAGCACTTCGGCGTGGATGAGCGCCAGTTCTGGGCCGAGGTCAACCGGCTGCCGGAAATTTACACGCGCCGCGGCGTCCACGTCTCCAAGGACACGAGTTACCTGAACCACCTCCTCAGCCATGTGCGCAACGGCCAGATGCGCGGGCTGAACAACCGCCTGCTGCGCCAGTTGGGCGGGAAACTAAAATTCTTTCCCGGCCTGCCGAAATTATTTGACGACCTGCGCGAGACCGTCCGCGCCCACCCCGAATTCATCCGCCACGAAATCAGCCTCGAGCACTACATCATCAGCACCGGCCTCGCGGAGATGATCCGCGGCAGCGCCATCGCGCCCAAGGTGGACGGCATTTACGGCTGCGAGTTTGTCGAGAACCCGCTGCCGCCGCACTACAGCCGCCAGGAGGAAATGGCGCTCGAGGGCGTGGACTGGGAAATCGCGCAAATCGGCGTCATGGTGGACAACACGATCAAGACGCGCTTTATTTTCGAGATCAACAAAGGCTCGAACAAAAACCCGGAGATTGACGTCAACGCCGTTGTGCGGCCCGAGGACCGGCGCGTGCCGATTAAAAACATGATTTACATCGCCGATGGCCCGAGCGATGTGCCGGTGTTCTCCGTCGTGCGCCGCAACGGCGGGCAGACTTACGCCGTCTACGACCCCGCGAATCCGGCGGAATTCGCGCAGAACGACGCTCTTTTGCAAACCGGGCGCATCCACGCCTACGGTCCGGCGGATTACCGCCCCGAAAGCAGCACGACGCAGTGGCTCAAGATGCACGTCCGCGCCATTTGCGAACGCATTGTCCGCGAACGCGAAGACGCCGTCTCCGCCCGCGTCACCAAACCACCCCGCCATCTTCATACTCCGCCGCCGGTTCCTGCGAAATCCCGTCAGGATGAGTTGTTCGGGGAATAGTATAGCTGTGTTTACTCGTGTCTATTCGTGGAAAAAATCTTTGCGCCTTGGCGTCTTGGCGCGAGAAATTTAACACACCAAACTGCCAAAGTCCGTAAAGCTCGCATCAAAACCGCCAGGGAGGCCTTTGGAGACCACGGCCACGGCGTCATGTGAGTGCAGTGACTCGAGGTGCGCGCAGGCAATTTGGAAATCGCGGATGCGCCGGTCGGCATCGAGGCGCTCGTAGAGCAACCGCGCGGCGTCCTCGACAAATTTTTGGAATGCGCCGTTGAGTTCGGCGAAAGCTTGCTCGTCCTCGCGGCGCACCAGCACCTGCGTCTCCGTCTGCAACGCGGCAAGGCAATGCGCGTGCAAATCCTCGATGGTAAGGCTCGCTCCGGGCAAAACCTCAACGCTCAGGCGCGCCTTGCTGCGTTGCGAGTGCGGGATGCCGTAAGTGGCGCGGGCGTCGCGCGCATGTTCCGTCAACTCCGCCGAACACGGGCAGGCGGAGGAATAAACGAAATCAAAATGGATGAACTTGCGGAACCAGTTGAGGTCGCAGATGGAGCCTTCGTAGGCGACTTGGTAATACTGAAAGCCCTCGAGGCCGCTGCGCAGGCTCGGGCGCAGGAGCGGGTAATGAAACGCCAGGCGCAGGCGGCCGCGCGTGGTGGTCAACTCGTGCTTATAGCGGATCAAAACTTCCTCGAGCAGTTCCGGCGTGAACACGCGGTCCTTGAATTCATAGAACGTGCGCATGATGCGCGACATGTTGATGCCCTTTTGCTCCGCGGGCAGCGCCACCGTGCCGGTGACGGCGGTTTCGAGGACAACCTGCTTGTTCTCCGCCGTCAAATAATGCAGCGGCAGGCGGAAGCCGGAGACGCCGACCTGCACGATGGGCACATGCGCGCCCTGGATGTCCGCCACCATCGCGTTCTGCACGTCCGGCAGGCTGGCGCGGTAATCCGGCGTGACGCGGAAATTGGCGTCATACTGCTTATGCAGGTGTGCCTGGCCCGCGTCAGCTTGAGGCGCGGACGAGCCGTGAGAGGAAGGCTGTTCTGGTTTGCTCATGGGAGAAACACGAAGGCGCAAAGAACCAACCTACCTCCTGGGGTGGACGGTGTCAAAATGGAAAAAAGGAAGGAGCCCCCTTTGCATTTTTGATTTATTTTGCATTTTTTCTTATTCAGCACACCCTTCCTTCATGTCTTCCGTCAAAAAACTCCTGCACACCCGTCTGCGCGTGGATGACTTGGAACGCACGGTGAAGTTCTACACCGATGTTTTGGGACTGAAGCTTGAGGCCCGGCGGGAGTCGCCCCGTGGCGCCAAACTGGCCTTCCTCCGCACCCCAAACAGTGAAGAACTGCTGGAGATTACCTACTTCCCTGATTCTGGGCCGGTGAAAGTCCAGCCCGACTTAATGCACCTCGCCTTTGAGGTGGATGATTTGACGGCATTTGGCAAGTATCTGGAATCCAAAGGGATAAAATTCTCCGACGGCCCGACCGTCAGCCAAGCGACCGGGTCTGTATTTGCCTTTATTGACGCGCCGGAAGGCTATGAGATCGAGCTTATCCAGCGCCCAAAATCCTGAACTCCCTTCTGGATCCCTCTTGCCAGCCAATGCAATTTAGGCAGCTCCTCATAATGCTTGCAACCTGGTGAAACCGAATCTGTATTTGCGGTGTTTATAGTGCGCTCGTTAACTTCTGTTTACCCCTAAACCCAATATGAAAAGTTCCTATAAGATACTCAGCATACTCGCAGCCAGCTCGCTGGTTGCATCCATACCGGTGGTGCTTGCCCAAGACGCTCCCCCTCCCCCCCCTCCTCCTGCTCCCGCGACGACCCCGGCCATGGGTGGCGGCGGCTTTGGTGGCGGCGGTCGTGCTGGCGGCGGCGCTGGTGGCGGCTTTGGCGGTGCCGGTCGCGCTGGTGGCGGCTTCGGTGGCGCAGGCTTCGGTGGCGCTCCCCAGCTTCCCCAAGCGGACTTGGACACGGTAAACAAGGCCATGCTGGCCGTCCTTGCCAAAGACCCTGATGCGGCGAAAGTGATTGCTGCGCATCCGGAATGGAAGCCGTTCGTGCAATTCGGCGGCGCCGGTGCTGGCCGTGGTCCTGGCGGTGGTGGTGGCCGTCGCGGTGGTGCTGGCGGTGGAGCTCCCGGTGGCGGTGCCCCTGGCGCTTAATTAGCCCCAAGTAATTTCCGGGCGGAGTCTTTCCGCCTGTTCCGACGCCCGCCGCGCATTTCGCCGGCGGGCGTTGTGTTTTTCCGTATGCGGAAACCCCGGCAAACACCGGCCAAGGGTGAATAAAATGTCAAATATTTGCAACTTGACGACTTTGACGGGGTGTAACAGCCTTGTCTTCCCCCTGTCTTAATAACTCCATGAATAAATCCAAATTAATTGCCTCCCTCTTGGCAGCCAGCGCGCTGGTTGCCATCCCGGTGGTGCTCGCCCAAGATGCACCGCCCCCGCCTCCTCCTCCCCCTCCTGCTCCTACTGCTACCATGACTCCCGGCCCGGGCGCTGGTAGCGCTGGTGGTTCTGGCCGCCGTGGTGGCCGCGCCGGTGGCGCCGCTGGTGGTTTCGGTTCTGGTGGTTTCGGCGGCGGCTTCGGTGGCCCGCCCCCGCTTCCTGCCGCCGACTTGGCGACAGTGAACAAAGCCATGAAGGCCCTCCTTTCCCAAGACCCTGATGCGGCAAAAGTGATTGCTGCGCACCCCGAATGGAATCCGTTCGCCGGCGCCCCCGGTGGTGGTCGTGGTGCCGCGGGCTTTGGCGGTAGCGGCGGCCGTGGTGGCCGTGGCGGCCGTGGCGCGGGCCCTGGTGGCTCCGCTGGTGGTTCGGGCATGGCTCCGGCCGGCTCGGGCATGGCTGCCCCTGGTGGTTCGGGTGCTTAATCCCGTTTAATCGCGCAAAACCTGTTGAATTAATTTCACCGGGTTTCGCTTCAAAAACCCGCGGCGTTTTATACGCCGCGGGTTTTTTGTTTTTGCATTTTCGGGGTCGGGCGGGGAGCCGGCACCCGCGGCGTAATTGCGCCGCGACTCAAGCTTGAAACTGGAAAAGTGCCGTGCCAGCATACCACCGCATACCAATACCCCCTCATGCTTTCTATCATTCTTTTCCTGTGTGGCGGCGTGCTGGGCCAAGCGGATAAAGCCCCCGCCAGTGTCACCTATGACCAGTTGAACACCGCCCTGGGCCTGCCGCTCTGGAGCAATGCCAGTTTGTGGGATCAAGACGCCGCCGCCGCGGCCAAACGCCTGCGCTGGCCCCAGGAATCCAAGACATCCTACGATTCCAGCTACCAGCTTTACACCCAGCCGACGGTCAAGGTTCTCGGCGAGCACCCCTATTCACTGTGGATGTTTGGCGACGCCGACGGCAAGATCGCCGAACTGTCCATGATTTTTGCCAACCTGGGCGACGTGAAAGATTTGGTCCAGGATCCCCAAACCCGCACCGGCCAGGTAAGCAGTGCCGACCAGGCGCGGGTGACCAGCGCGGTGCGGGACACCATTGAAAAAGAGTCCTCGCACATCACCGCCCAATTGACCGCCCTGCTGGGCCGCTACACACTGACCACCTATGGCGCCGACCCCAAGACGAGTGAAAACGTGCAACGCTGGAACTGGAACGGCCACGCCATCCTCCTCGCTTCGGAAAAGGACAAATACCTGGCCCTGCGGATCGTACCCAGCGCCGAGGCCGACCGCAAAACCGGCAAACAAGTCAACGGGGACGCCTTGCGCAAAGAACTCGAACAACGGGTCGCGCACCGCCCGAATGGCGACGTGATCATCCAGGACATCCCGATGGTGGACCAGGGTCCCAAGGGTTATTGCGTGCCGGCGACGTGGGCGCGGGATTTGCGCTACATGGGCGTCCCCGCGGATTTATATCAACTGGCCCTCGCCGGTTCCACCAGAGTTGGCGGCGACACCTCCGCCGCCCAAATGGCCCAAGGGGTGGAAAACCTCATTCACACTTATGGCTACCACCTCGTGTCCGTCACCCATGGCGGCTCGATGCAAATTCAGAATTTTACGGATAAAATTGACCACGGCCTGCCCCTGATGTGGGGCATGTTTGTCATCGACGACCTCAACCAGGGCCTGACGACGCGCAGTTTGCAACGGGCCGCGCTGAAGACGCCCGCTGATTGGGACGCGTACAAAAAAACGCTGTACGCGGCGGGCCAGAACGCGCACCAGATGAAACTTGACCGCAGCAACGGGCACATGTGCATGATCATCGGCTACAATAAAAAAACCAACGAGCTGGCGATTTCGGATTCCTGGGGGCCAAACTATGCCGAGCGGTGGATCACCGTGGATGAAGCCAAGCTCATCAGCCAGGACATTTTTACGGAAATCGACTGGTAGGGCGCAAAGCAAAACCCAAAGAAGACTCGCGCAAAGGCGCAAAGCCGCGAAGGTTGGAGAACCACGGATTACACGGAAGGGATTTCAAGCGCCCATGGAGGGATGACCTCCGTGTCGTCCGCCCAAATCTACGCATTCACCTTCGCTTACCTGCTCCTCATAGCGTTGGCATTTATCGCTGGATTATGGAAAATAATATTTGTAATCAGGCAAAAGGTTCCGTAACTTGCCGCTCGTTATGGAAAATACCCCCGACGCCAACGAAAAACGGAAACCCATGGCCGGGAAAAGAAAACCGGCGGAGCGCCGGGCGGGCAAGTCTTCGAGCAATCGGCGGAATTTTCTGAAGAACGCCGGGATAGCCGCAGCCGGGGCCTTTATGGCCAAACCAGCTTCGGCGCTGACGATTTCGCCCAATCTTGCAGCTCAGTGGCTGGAGTTGGTTACGCTCGGAGATGATTCCGGTATAATTTACAGCGACGGTAGTGGTGGCGACAGCGGAGGTGGTGGTAATGGCGGCGGAGGTAGTGGTTCCAACACGACGTCAGATTGTCTTTGTAACGAAGCTTGGTACGGCTGGGGTTACCATTTATATGCGGAAGCGGAAGAGCAATATCAGACAAACTGGTGTGGGTTAGGAGTGGGCATGGGCATAGTAGATTATTACTATTATCTCTACGGTAATTGTTATGATGCTTATTGGATTTCTATGGGCCAATGCGCCCTCTACAAGTTCATGATGATTGATATAGCTAGCGACTACTGCTGTCAGTTTGCTTTTAGAGACCCAAATATTCCGAGTAGTTGTAATGATAGCCAGGGCCCTGGCATTGGCCCTGTTATCGCAAGAACTGCTCACGATAATGGTGGCGTTGATGGCCAACCCGGGATTGATAGCATTGTCTCCCAGATTGACCAGACCCAACCCATCGCCATTCGCGTTCTATGGATCAACACTAACCCTCCCGTCTACCACGCCCTAATGATTTCGGGATACTATTGCGCGGGTGACGGAACCGGGTTCATTGACATAAGCGATCCGTGGAATGGAGATGATCCGGGAGTAGAATACTGCAATTTTCAACAATCCTATGGCGCAACATGGCTAAATACTTTTTTCACTGGGCCATCTCGAAATACTTCATACCCATGTTAGGTTTTTAAGTTTTGCCTATTCACAAACAGTCAGAACTTTACACTTCACCCAACTTTACCCCTGGAGCGTCCCATGCCTTTGCAATTTGTAAAAGAATATCCGAATGGGCCCGCTTTGGTGCGCGACCGCATCCAAAAACTTCCCTTTATCAGCAAACATCCCAAGGTACTCGCAACGTCTTTCGACATTGAGCGGCTGGGCAAGCCCCATGCTGTTTATGACCTGCGGCCTGAGGATCTGGCCAGTGGTAAATTATTGGCTGACTCGGTACACCCTCGCGGTCAGCGCTACTTGGTGCATTCAGAGGGCGAGCCAGCGGCCTCCGCCGAGGTGATTTGGATACGTGGTAAAACCGCACAATATGTGCACATCAACATTGGCCGTTTTGTTGGAGCCACGGGCCATGCGCTAAGATACCTGGAAGCTCATGAACAAGTGAAATTCGGCTCGTTTGAGGCCCGGCTTTTGCGCTGCCGCCCACTCTACTTGATGGCCATCTGGCTGAAATCTGACACGGGAGAGCAGAATGACCTCATTTATCCACTCAACGGGGGAGCGCCAGCCCCTTTCCTGCCCGAGCAACTTTATCCCGTTGCCGACTTTCAGGGGAACATCCAAATTATCGTACAAACACGCCAGCCAGCCCCTTGAAACAATCAATTGATCCTGGTGTAAATATTCATCCGACGGTTAGTTTTATTTGCTGCCTGATCGCCTAAACATTTTTCCATGAAAACCTGCCGCACTTGCGCACTGATTATGTTTGCCGGCGTTATTGCTGGCGGGTGTTCCACATTTTCGGGACCGACTTCAGGCACTTCATCCCCTCCAACCGGGCTGCATTATGCCAAGGAGATTCCGGAAATGAAGACCGCCGTTGATGAAGCCCTCCGGCGGTATTACTCGCGGCCTGATTATGATTCTGCAACTCCCTTGCCCGATCAGGCGCAATTGGACGTGCAACCGCCGATAACTTGTTACGTCTTTAGCACGGAAGATTATCTTGCCGGACAGGGATTGAAAGCAGCGAAGTTTTATCAATATATATATTACATAAAATCGTCCAATAAAATAGTCGGCGAGATAGGTCTTGCCTGGATTGGGGGTAATAACGTTATCGCGTTCAGAGGGCAGGCGTATGCCATCGGGGCGCATGAGTTGGCCACGATGGCACCTTATTATAACGGGTTGGCCAAAGCCGAAACGCTTGCGCAAGTGAAAAAGGGTTCATTCGAATTACGGCTTTTGATTTTGCCGGCCGATAGGGTTGCCCCCATGGGCAGGCCGGTTGAAACCTCGGTCATGTGGCTTAAATCCGACGCCACCGACGGCGATTTGATTTATACCTATCCGCAAGGTGAATTCGTGGATGTCCCATCCGGACTACAGCCGAGTACGGTCTATACGGTGGCCGAGGTACTCAAGGCCATCCGACCAGCAGTGCAAAAATTGCAGGACAACCCGCCCACGCGCCCTGGCATACCAGAATTGCAGAACATCCCACCTACGCCCCCTGGCATACCCCGTTAAATCCCCGTCCCGAGGTTCGCGCAGCTCCCGAAAGCAATTTCCCATCAATCAACGGGCAGGCCCGCGAAACCCGACCCCAAAATCGCGACCAGGGAGGGTGCATTTTGGCCGGTAAAGGGATAGAAGTGGAGGCACAGGAAAACCGGAACCGGACGATACTTGCGATTGACAGAACCGGCGAGTCCGACAACCATGTCGCGTTTCACCCCATGTTTGGCACCACCTCCACCCGCCCTACCCCGCGGCCCGGCCCAGGACACGCGCTGCGCCGCGCGTTCACGCTGGTGGAAATGCTGGTGGTCGTGGCGATGATTGGGATATTGGCCGCGGTGGTCGGCTTTTCGATGAAAAATGGCTCGCAAGGCATGTCGCTCGCCAATGCGCAACGCGGCCTGCTCTCCATGCTCCGCGCCGCGCAGACGGCCGCCAAGGTGCATAACACCCGCGCCCGCCTCATCATCTTTGCCGACCAAACGAACTGGGTCTCCGGTGATTCGCCCACCGCCGCCACCATTAATGCGAAGCTGCTGCGTTTCTACGGGGTGATTTTCGCCAGTTCGGACGACCCGAACCTCGTGGACGACTTGGGCAAGCCTTACTTCAGGTGGCAGGCTTTTAACGATGGCGCCGAATTGCCGGAAGGGATTTATTTCGTGCCTTCGAAATCGAGCGGGTTTGCGACCAATCTGCCACCTTATGCCACCGCCGATAACGCCGTTTCCTCTGACTACACCTACGTGCCACCCTCCAGCCTCGACGACCATTTCGGCACCACGACCGGCTTGATGCAGGTTTATTATCCCCTTGAGGTTCCTTCCAACGAAAACCAGGGCGACTGGTGGTACTTCATCGAGTTCGCCCCGGACGGCGTTTTCTACAACGCGAACAAAAACAATAACATCATCCTCGGCGCCGGCCTCCAAAACACCGCCTCCACCATCAGCTTTCAGGGAACCGGCGAGCATCCCAGCCTCATGTTTACGGGCGCGCAATTGCGCGAACTCGGCGGTGCCGCGGCGTTCCGCGATGTCACGGACATCCAGGTAACCTCATCCGGCAATGGCCCCTGAGCATAACACCGCCCACCACCCCTTTTTCGCCCCTGTCATGCCTTTCCCCCCATCCACCCCATCCCGCCGCCAGTCGCGCGGTTTCTCCCTGGTCGAAGTCATTCTCGCCCTCGGCATCATGGCCATATCCATCGTCTCCATTCTCGCGATGATTGGCAGCACCCTCACGAACGTGAGCGATACGGAGGAAATTTCCACTGCCACGGACTGCATTGAGAAGATGAATTCGATCATTCAAAACACCCCATTCTGGGATCCAGACAATCCCAGCGAAGGTGTTTACCAGTGGGTGATCAAATCCACCTCCGCTTCACCCACGGTGTTCATTTTTTATAATGAAATACCCCTGACTTCCTCCACCATCACCGGCCTGGCCCCCATCCAGCGCGTCGCTAGGCTCAACATCGGTTATGCTGACTTGGACAAACCCAACCAGACTTACATCGTCAACAAACCGAACGCGAACGTGCCCCAAATGCCCGTCTTTGACACGCTGGATGACTTTGTCTCCACCGTCACCTCCGGCCGCCTTTACGGCAAAGTCATTGCGATGACCCTTTCGGTTTCGCCCCTGATGAATAATTTCCCCGCCTTATCCCAGATGGACGGCGTCGTCATCGGCGATGAAACCAAATATTACGACGCCCCCGTCGGCGACAGTATCTTCCCCACCCCGGACGCTGCCATGCCCGCCGACCCAACCGGCGAAACCGGCAACAAGAAAATTTACCCCGAGGGCTATCTCCCCATCTTCGTTCAGGCCTTCGTCGTCGCCCTCACCAACATCCAGCCGAATGAAGACGCCAACACGCTTAGCCAGGCCGTGGTGGCCGACTTGACGGAGGGCAACCGCAAATTCACCTACTCCACCGCGAAACTGCGCTAACCCCGCGCCGCCCGCACATTTTTCGCATGACTGTTCACGTCCGCAAAATCTTGCCCCATCGCTCCCGCGCTGTCCGCCCGCGCCGCTCGCGGGGCTTCACCCTGGTCGAGATCCTGACGGCCACCGCCATCATGGCCTTGATGGTGTCTCTGGTCATGACGGTGATCAACCAAGTCCTCCAGGCCTGGGATCGTTCGTCCGACGATCTCGCCATCGGCGGCCTCGCCCGCCGGGCGCTCGATGTCATTGCCCAGGATGTCCAACAAGCCGTGTTCCGCGCCGACGGCACCCAATGGCTCTCCGCCACCAATGAGGAAACGCCCGACAGCCCCGTCCACGGCGTGACGAACACCCGCTTCATTTTCTTTAGCGACGCCAATCTCCATCAAACCAAGGACGACCCGACGGGCGGCAAACCCGGCCACCCGATCTATGGAGACGTTTGCGCCATTGAATACCGCGTCACTTATGGTGACCCGTTTGACAATCCCAACAGCCTGCAAAAAACTTTTTCGCTGCACCGGGTGATTATCGACCCCCTGTCCACCTTTTACGGCATCAATGGCAAACCCGTCCTCGGCATCACCCTGGGGTCCACCGTGCCGGTCGGCAAAGGCGACCTTGCGGATAATTTTGACGACGTCGTTGACGCCTCCCACAGCCCGGTTGCCTCCACCATCCAGGGAAACCTGGGCTCAAATCTGCGCATCACCATTGATGGCGCCTTCCTCAGCGGCAGCATCCTGCTCGACAATGTCGCCCGTTTTAACGTCTTCCTTTATTACTACGGCACCAACCCAGCCCCGCCCCCCGCCTCCGAAGTCTTCCCACAGAATGTCCCCAACAACGTCACCCCGGCCAACTATTACTACGGTGGATGGAAGCGCAATACTGACGGAAGTCCCTCGGGCAGCCAGACTGGCTATCTTGACCTCATTGAGCCTGCGCTCGGCGGCAGCATCTACCCCTCTTTTCAACGCCTCGCCTATGCCGACGTTACCCTCACCGTCCTCACCGATGAAGGCGTCGTCACCCTCAACGGCTTTAGCGGCTCAATGCCCCAGGGCATGACGTGGGACTCCTTTCTCCAGACTTACGGCAAGACTTACACCCAGCGCATCCGCTTCTTCAACAGCCCGTAAATATCCTGCGCTCCGCCCGGTGAATTTGAAAGCGCTTAGTTGAATTTTGATTCAGTTTCCAAATCCGCAGGTGGTTGCAGGTTAATCATCGTCGGCGCATCACGGTCGCATGTGAGTGTGTTATTCGCTGCGTCGTAGTTTAATTCCGTGACTTGAATGGAGCTGCGGCGCGCATTGCCCTCCGTCGCCGACGCCGCCACGGAGTCCGGGTGCGTGAAGTAGAATAAATACGCGCGGTCGTTGGAGAGGATGACTTCCGGGTGGTGGCCCACCACCTTGTCATCCGGCCCGGTTCCGGGTTGGATCAGCAACGTGTTCACCTGCGTCCACGCCACGGCGTCGTCTGAGCGATACACCGCCAGTCCGTGTGTGCCGCCGGTAATGTCGCGCATCAGCCAGTAATGCCCCTTCCAGTGGAAGGGCAGCGGCGCTTCCCCACCGGGGCGCGAGGCCCCTTCCGCCCGGCCGCGTTCCGTCCAGGTGATTAAATCTTTGCTGTCCGCATAATGGCAGGACGAACCGTCCGCCTCGTCCTTATACCACAGTCGCCATGCGCCATCGGGGAAATGCAGCACGCCGGGGTCAATCACGCTGTGCGAGGACAACGGCAGCGTTGCCTGGTAATCCCAGCTCACGAGGTCCTTGCTCGTCAGGTGGATGATGTCGCGCGGGTGCTTCCAGTCGTTGAAAATTCCCGGCACATAGCTGAGGAACATGTGGTAAACGCCTTTATCGTAAACCACCGCCGGCGCCCACCACGTCGCATCGGCCACGGCGTCTTTATAATTAATTTTCGCCTGGCCGAGGTATTGCCACGTCTCACCGCCATCGCCAGAGGTCGCAATGCCAATCGGCGTACCATGCACCCACAACACCCCGCCATTCAACCCCGGCACATTCGCGCGCCGGTTGGTGTAGAACATATACCACTTTTTGTCGCCCGCGTTGTAAATTACTGTCGGATCCGCCGCGCCATCGTAAACCGGATCGCGGAAGAGCGGCTTGGCGGCCACTTTGTCCGGCGCAGGCTTCGTCTCGCTCATTGTCGTGCAACCAGCCAGCAATAAAAATAAAAAGCCAACAGGGTAAATCTTTTTCATGGGGTGCAGGAAGGATGAAGGATGAATACTGAAGGATGAAGCAAAAAATCTGTTGTAGCGGCGCAGTCTTGCTGCGCCCGCTTTTTCAAATGACTCCACATCTTTTTGCCATTTGCTCTTTGGACTGCGGCGGCTCACCCAGACGCTGCCGCGCCGGGAGTGACGCCGCTTTGTGGCCTGGAGGGACGACCTCCGTGTCGTCCGCTTTTTCACCACTGCTAAAATTTTCGCATTTCACCGCTTGACATTCCGTCCTTATGTGCTAAATTTTTAGCACTTTCACCCCTTTCCGCTTTTTCCCATGCCCAAAAACCCCGCCCTCGAACTCAGCCGGCGTGAACGCCAGATCATGGACGCCATTTACCGCGCCGGCCGCGCCACCGCCGTCGACGTCGCCGCCGCGCTCCCCAACCCGCCCGGCAACTCCGCCACCCGCGCCATGCTCGCCATCCTCGTGCGCAAGGGCCTGCTCAAAATCGAGAAGGACGGCCCGCGCTTCGTTTACCTCCCCACGCGTCCGGGGCGCGAGGCCGGGCGCTCCGCCATCCGCCGCGTGGTCGAAACTTTTTTTGCCGGCTCGCTCACCAGCGCCGTCGCCGCGCTGCTCGATGCCGACGAAAATAATTTAAGTCCGGCGGAAATCGCCCGCCTCAAGGCGTTGATCGAAAAACCCGCGAAGGAGGCGGCGAAAAAATGAATGCCTCCAGCCCATCCTTTCATGTGGTCGGAGTTTTGATAAACAAATTTGGACTTTTGGAGGGACAACCTCCGTGTCGTCCGTTCTTTTGCTCAAGGCAAAATCTTTTCCTGTTAAATCGGACGACACGGAGGTCGTCCCTCCAAAACTAATCAACGCGATATGCCTTTAAGGGAAATACCACCAAAATGAATACCCCCCTTTTCAATTCCGCTAACCTCGCCAACTCCGCCGTGTTGCTGGCGTTGGCCGACGCTGCGATAAAGTCCGCCGCGCTCCTCGTGCTTGCGGCGCTGGCGGCCTTGCTTTTGCGCAAAGCCTCGTCGGCGGCGCGGCACGCCGTCTGGTGCGGGGCGCTCGCGGGGGCGCTGTTGCTGCCGGTGCTGTCGTTTTCCTTGCCTGCGTGGAGGGTGCCGTGGCTGCCGGAATGGAAAGTGGAAGTGAAAGCGACTGAGGCCACTGAAGCGACTAAGGCGACTGAGGCTCAAAGCCAAATTATCAGCATGGTGACTAATAGGGAGAACAGCGAAATGTCGCCGTCGAACCCGCAACCCTCCTTCGCTAAAGCTACGGAGGGCACGCTCGCAACTCCATCGTCCCAACCCGAAACTCGAAACCCGAAACTCGAAACAAATTTTTTAAAACCGCAAACTTATTTACTCATCTGGCTTCTCGGCCTCGCGCTTTCCTTGATCCCTCTCCTCGCCGGTTGGTGGCAGGCCGCACGACTCTCACGCCGGGGTCGCATTCTCGATAACCCGGAATGGCAAACCTTGCTCGGCGAAGTTTCGCGCACGCTGGGTTTGCAGAGGAAAATAAAACTGCTCGCTGCTTCCGGCTCGGTGATGCCGTTCACCTGGGGCGCGTGGCGGCCTGCGGTCGTTTTCCCTGAATCCGCGGAACAATGGCCGCTGGCGCGTCGGCGGCTGGTGCTGCTGCACGAACTCGGCCACGTCAAGCGGCATGACTGGCTGACGCAGACTTTGGGCGCGCTGGCCTGCGCGCTGTATTGGTTCAACCCGCTCGCGTGGCTCGCCGCCCGGCAACTGCGCCTCGAGCGCGAACAGGCGTGCGACGACCTCGTGCTCCGTTGCGGCTCGGCGCCGAACGATTATGCGCGTGAGCTGTTGGAAATCGCCGCGCAGTCCGCGCGCAGCCGCGTGCTCAACTGGGTGGCTGTGCCCGTCGCCCGCCCCGGCAAACTCGAAATCAGGCTGCGCGCCATCCTCGACGGCTCCCGCAACCGCCGCACCCTCACCCGCGCGGCGTTACTGGGACTGGCGGGCCTTTTCGCGGCGATTGTGATTCCGATGGCGATGCTCAAAGCCGCAGACGCGGAAAAGCCAGAAACCGCGCCGACATCTAATGCCACCACTGCGTCTGCCAATACCACTACAACCACGACGACCGCCTCGAACGACGCCAATAATCAATCTCCAAATCCTTTTGATCCCTCTGCGCCGCAGAATACACCCACTGACATGTCCTCGAATCCTTTTTCCGCCGCGACGCAGACTTCCGCCACGGGCACATCCTCGAACCCCTTTGACGCCGCACCGCAGAATGCCACCTCGGGCCCGGCTTCCAATCCCTTCGATGCCGCGCCAACCACGAATTCCACCACCCCCTCGCGCAGGGCGCAGGACCTGGCCGTGTTCAACCAATCCCCATACGCCGCCGCGCCAACAACTACGGCGCCCGCTTCGCCCCCGACACCCACCTCCGCCCCCGACCAGTCGAATTCGGTCACTTTTATCGTCACTATAAAGCACTCCGACGTCCAGGATGTCGTGAGTAAGTTAAAATCGATTCGCCCGCCTGGCCTGGAAAATTCCGCCTCAAGCTTCACGACCGACGCCCGCACCAATACCATCGTGGTCGTCACCGAAAAAGAAAATGAGGTGAAGATCCGCCAGATGATTGCCGATTTGGATGTCGCCTCCGTGCAAATTCAGGTGGAACTCAAATTACTCGAAATCCCGGATGCGTTGAAGGTGGATCTAAAAACCCTCAACCCGGCAAAAATCGACCAGTTGAGCAAACAAACGGGTGTTACAATCGTGAGCAGCCCCAAGATAACCATGATGAATGACACGGACGCGGCGATTAAACTCAGCACCCAACAACTGCCGATCCCTGGCAAAATTGGTGAATCCATTCCGCTTGGCTGGGCATTCCCCCTTCATGCCAAAACTGAGGCGGATGGCATTGATTATACCTTGAAAGCCACGATGAACAAACTGGCCGATTCCAAAGCGGATGCCGTCATGGTCGATTCCAAGCAGTTTTACACTTCCGGCGTGGCGACACCGGGGAAGCCGGTGATTTACCAATTGGGTGCAGTCACTGGCAAGCCCAGCAAATACGTCATGATGGTGATATTTAGCCTGATTGGGCCAGACGGCTTGATTTTCGGAAATTCCCTCCAACATCTGCCGCTCAGCGTCGTTTTCACCAACCCGACATTGGTTCCGCCACCACCAGGAGCCCCGGCAACGCCCGGCCCCTCTTATTACGTCTCCGGTAAGGGTGTAGCAAAGGGCGGGCGGTTTAAAATATCCGCCGGCGGAGCGCAGACGGTGGCCGAGGCTGTCCAACTAGCCGGAACAGATAATTTCTCGAAGCTCAACGCCGTGCGTTTAATTCGCGACGCCAAAGACCCAAAGACCGGCCAACCGACTCTGGACCCGAATACCGGGCAGCCAAAAATGGAGACAAAATTCGTGGACGTGGAGGATATTTTGAAAAACGGAAAAAAGGACACCGACGTCGTCCTGCAAGATGGCGACTGGATTATCGTGGACCAAAAATGGATTGTGCTGTAGCATGCTAGGCCGGTCCGGAGGCCCGGCCCTACCTTTGGAGTGCGGCGGCTTGACGCCGCTTTGAGGGAGGAGTAATAATTCGGGCAGGTGAAAAATGATATAAGGGCCGTCGCAAGCGACGCCCCTACGGCGCGCTGAGGGCAGCGCGCCCTACCTTGAACATAACAACCCAGCGACCCCGCTTTACCTCGGCCCCCCAAATTCAACCCCTACCCCGCCATGAAATCCCCGCGTTTTATTTTGGTTTTGGTGCTGTTGTTCGTATTCGTCATTGGGTTGGCGTGGCAATTTTGGCCACAGGAAAGCGCCGCGCCCGCGCCGGCCATACCCGCAATGCCGCCAAGCACGCCCAAGATTGCCGCCGCCGTTGCCCAGCCGGTTAAGCCCACCGCCGTCGAAGCACCCAAGCTCCCGCCCGCGGCACCAGGTGGTGCGCCCGTGACACTCAACTACTCGTCCACGCCAACTGCCATCGTCGGCCTGGACGAGGCGACTCCGGCGCGCGCCAAGCCCCAGGCCAACCTCGTGCCATACATCGAGGTCAATCAGGCCAATCCTGACGACACTCACGCCGCAAAAATTGAGCTCATGAAACAACAACTGCAAATAGATCGCGATACATCCCAAAAAATCCTTGATGCGGCCACAGCGCGGGCCAATGGAGACCCGGCGCAACTCGCGAAAATCGAAACCGCCCGCCAGCAGTATGAAACTTATTTAGACCAAAAGCAGAAGTCCATCGACGACCTCGAAGCGCAGGGCGGGCAGTAGAGGCTGAAATGGGCCGTCGCAAGCGACGCCCCTACGGCGCGCTGAGGGCAGCGCGCCCTACCATGGAAGACCGATGCCTTGTTTTCGCGGTAGGATGGGCTGCCCCCAGCCCGCCGCCACTTTTACAAAAAAATCCTGAATGGACACGAATTCCATTCATAAAAAACATTCGTGCTAATTCGTGGATTAATTCTTTTTTCGAACCACCGTGTCCTTGGCCTCAGGCAGTTTTTGCGGGAAGTCCAAAATATAATGCAGGCCGCGGCTTTCATGGCGCTGGAGCGCGCATTCGACGATGAGGCCGGCGACGAGGACGAGGTTGCGCAGTTCAAGCAACCGCGGCTCGACCTTGAAGTTCCAGTAATAGTCCTCGACCTCACGCGTGAGCACCTCGATGCGCGCGCGGGCGCGTTGCAGGCGCTTCGTCGTGCGCACGATGCCCACGTAGTCCCACATCGTTTGTTTTAATTCGGAGGAATTGTGCGTAAGCACGACGCGTTCGTCCGGGTCCTGCGCGGAGCCATCCACCCAGTCGGGCAAGGCTTCCTTGCCATTGCTCACTTTGGCCAGGTATTCGCCCACCGCCGCCGCGCCGCGATGCGCGAGCACCACGGCCTCCAATAATGAATTACTCGCGAGGCGGTTCGCGCCGTGGAGACCGGTGCAGGCGACCTCGCCGCAAGCGTAGAGGCCGGGCAGCGAAGTTTCCGCGCGCAAATTTGTCCGCACGCCGCCGCAGAGGTAATGCGCCGCGGGGACGACAGGAATCATCTGCTTTGCGACATCAATGCCGTGGCGCGCACACGTCTCGACGATGTTCGGAAAATGCTCCTTCGCTTTGCCGGGCGGGAAATGCGTGAGGTCGAGCCAGACGTGGCGCGCGCCGGAGCGCTTCATCTCCGCGTCAATCGCGCGGGCCACGATGTCGCGCGGGGCGAGGTCGGCGCGCGGGTGGTAATTTTTCATGAACGCGTCGCCCGCCGGGTTGCGCAGGACGGCGCCCTCGCCACGCACGGCCTCGGAGATGAGGAAGCGCTCGTTCTCCCGCGTGTAAAGGGCCGTGGGGTGGAACTGGATGAATTCGAGGTCGGCGATTTCGACGCCCGCGCGGTAGGCCATGGCGATGCCGTCGCCCGTCGCGATGTCGGGGTTCGTGGTGAATTGGTAAACATGGCCGACGCCGCCCGTGGCGAGCATCACCGCCGGGGCGCGGAACGTGCGCACGCGCCCGCGGCGCACATCAAGCGCGTAGAGGCCGAGGATTTTATCCGGCTTGTGGGAATTTTTCCCTGCGACCTTCGCGCGCGTGATGAGGTCGATGGCAAAAAAATGTTCGAGCGTGGTGATGTTCGGCGAAGTCGCCGTGGCGTGGAGCAACGCTTCCTCAATCGCGCGGCCCGTGACGTCTTTCACATGAAGGATGCGACGCTCGGAATGTCCACCTTCGCGGCCGAGCGCGTAGCCGCCGCCGGCCTGGGTGGTGAAGCGCACACCGAGCTCGGCGAGTTCGTGGATGCGCGGCGGGGCGTCCTCCACGATGGCGCGGACGACATCCTCGCGGCACAGGCCGTCGCCGCACTCCAGCGTGTCGCGCACATGGGAGCTGAAGTCATCCGTGCGCGAGGTGACGGCCGCGATGCCGCCCTGCGCGTAGTTGGTGTTCGATTCCGCGCGGTCTTTTTTCGTGAGGATGGCGACCTTGCGGCCCTGCGCGGCGAGCTTGAGCGCGAAACTCAGCCCCGCGATGCCGCTGCCGACGACGAGGACGTCGAAGTCAGTGGGCGGATGGGCGGATGGTGCGACGGGCGTGGGCAAAGGAGGGAAACGCGGGATTATGCACTGCTGTACAGTCAAGGCAACAACGGGTAATTCGCCGTCACATGGATATTTCCGCCTGGGCCACCGCCTCCACCAAAGCAACGGCTAGCGGAGGCGTTCCGCCGGCCAAAGCCGCGCGTTCCGGTTGGAAAAGCGTGCCGATGAAAAAGGGGTGTTCGGAAGTCGGCAACTCCAGCGCACGTACTTCGCCGCTGTCGTCATGGGCGGTAAAGCGCAGGCCGGCGCGTTCAAGCCCAAGCTTAAAATTCGGATTCAAACCATAATTGCAGTGATATCCCTCGGAGGCGGATTCGACGCCATAGATTCTGCGTAAGTGACTGCCTGGCGAAAAACGCACCCGGTTGGTTTTTTCAACCAACGAACAAGCCAGGCGGGTGACGACGAGACTTTCCCCATTAGGGTTGGTCTCGGCGTGGTCGGCGTGCTCGGCCCCAAGAACATTGCGAGCAAATTCAATCAACGCGTGTTGAAATCCACCACAAGTGCCCAGGAAAAGCCGCTGCGTTTTGCGGGCCCAGCGGATGGCTTCGAGCACATGATCCATATCTTGATAGGGACTTCCGGGGGCAACCCAGATGGCATCAAATTCTCCGAGCTTGCGCGGTAGAGCGTCGCAAGTGGAGACCCACTCCCATTCGACATTTTTCCGTGCGACGTCGCGGGCGCGTTCGAGTGCCAGCGGAATAGCTTGGTGCGCAGGAATCTGCGGTGAGTAATCGCCGATGAGGGCGATTTTAGCCAAAGCAGCAGGCATGGCTACACCTCCAAATTATCAATCAGGCGCACGTCGTTGACCCAGACGGCGACGGCGATGAGGGACTTGCCGGGGGTGACTTCGCGGACGGGGGCAAAACTGTCGCGGTCCACCATAGTAACATAGATGACGCGGATGCGGCGGCTTTGGGACAGGACATGGGTGACCTCGGCGAGCACGCGGTCGGGCGAGCGGATGCCTTCGTCCACCAATCGTTTGCCTTCGCGCAAGGCGCGGTAAATGCGTGCGGCGTCGTGGCGCTGCTCCTCGCTCAAGTATTGGTTGCGCGAAGACATCGCCAGGCCGTCTTCCTCGCGCACCGTGGGGGCGATGACGATTTGCACGGGCAGCCAGAGGTCGGCAGCCATTTTCTTGATGACGGCGGCTTGCTGCGCGTCCTTCTGGCCAAAAACGGCGAGGTCGGGCCGGGTAATATTAAAGAGCAGGTTGACAACCGTAGCCACGCCGCGGAAATGCCCCGGGCGCGAAATGCCGCAGAGGCCCTTGCTGAGGCGCTCCTCGCTGACGTAGGTGGAGTAGCCTGGCGGGTAAATGTCGTCTTTCTTTGGGGCAAAAATAATGTCGGCCCCGCGCTTTTCGCAGGCCGCGGCGTCGGTTTCCAGCGTGCGCGGGTATTTGGCAAAGTCCTCGTTCGCGCCAAATTGCGTGGGGTTGACGAAGATGGAGACGATGACGACATCCGCGCGCTGGCGGGCAGTGTCAATGAGGCGCAGATGGCCCTCGTGCAGCGCGCCCATCGTCGGCACCAGGGCGAGGAGCTTGCCCTGCGTGCGCAGGGAGATCGCCAAGGCCTGCATTTCGGGGATGGACTGGATGATTTGCATGGGGTCGGTGCGCGAGCTGTCAAAATTGAAATCACACTCGGGACAGTGCGTAAAGCCCGAAGGCAAAGAGCACCAAACCGGAAAAGCGATTAATGGCCTGCATCCAAACGGAATTTAACCGCGAGCGCAACAAGGCGATTCCATTGCTTAGGATGAGCCACCAGAGCGCTGAGCCGGTGAATACGCCGAGTACCAACGCCGCCGCGGCGACATAGTTGGCGTTGGCGCCCAGCCCCAATCCGGCAAACACGGCGACGAATGACAGGATGGTCGCCGGGTTGGTGAGGGTGAGCAAAACGGTGGACGTATAGGCGGTAAACAAGCTTTGGCTGGAAGGTTGGGCTGTTTCACTTGCTGGCTTGCTGAAAAACGTATGCAAACCGAGATAACAAAGAAAAACGCCGCCAATGAGTGCGAGCCAGACCTGACGTTGCACGAGAAAGCTGGACACTGCGGTAAGGCCAAACCCAGCCACACAACCGTAAATGGCGTCTGCCGTGGCCGCGCCCAACCCGGTGGCCAGACCGAGGGCGACGCCGCCAGCCAGGGAACGGCGAATGCACAGCACCCCGATGGGGCCGACGGGAGCGGCGATGGAAAACCCAACCACCAGGCCTTTGAGAAAAAAACTCGGTTCCATTGGGCGCGAAAAGCGTGCCGTGTTGCGGCGCAGGCTTGCTTTTCGGGGATAATTAGGGGAAAAACACCTTCCCCACAAGTTTCGAGTCCAAAGCTTTTACCATGAGCGATTACTTCCAGCCCTTGTTTGCCGAGCGCATCGGCGGCGCGCAATACGGCCAGTCCACGGCCATCTATAAATTTGAGAAGATTAAACGCGCCAAGGCGGCCGCCCGCGCGGCGCACCCGAACGTGCCGCTGATTGACCTTGGCGTAGGCGAGCCGGATGAAATGGCGTTCCCGGAGGTTGTCCAGGCCATGCAAGCGGCCGTCGCCCAGCCGGAAAACCGCGGCTACTCGGACAACGGCGGCCCGGAATTCAAACAAGCGGCCGCGCGCTACATGAAGCGCGTCTTTGGCGTGGACATGAACCCGGAGACGGAAGTGCTGCACAGCATCGGCTCGAAGGCGGCGCTGTCGCTGCTCCCTGCGTGCTTCATCAACCCCGGCGACGGCGTCATCATGACCACGCCGGGCTACCCCGTGTTTGGCACGCACGCGCGCTACTACGGCGGACGCGTTTATAATCTGCCCCTCACGGCGCAGAATAATTTTCTGCCGGATTTAAAAACCGTGCCCGCAGATTTCCTCAAGGACGCCAAGGTTCTCGTGCTCAATTATCCGAACAACCCGACCGGGGCCGCCGCGACGCTGGAGTTTTTCAAGCACGCCGTCGAATTTGCCCGGCAGCATGAACTGCTCATCATCCAGGACGCCGCTTACGCCGCGTTGGTTTATGAAGGCCAGCCGCTGTCCATTTTCCAGGTCCCCGGCGCGAAGGAAGTGGCGCTCGAGCTGCATTCGCTTTCCAAATCCTTCAACATGACTGGCTGGCGGCTGGGCTGGGTGTGTGGCGGCGCATTGGCCGTACGCGCGTATGGCGATGTGAAGGACAATTCTGACTCCGGCCAGTTCCTTGCGATACAAAAAGCCGGGGCCGCGGCGCTCGACCGCCCGGAGATTACGCAAAAAATCTCCGCGAAATATTCCCGGCGCATGGACCAACTCGTCGCCGCATTGCGCGCGCTGGGCTTCCAGGTCGCCAAACCCAAGGCGAGTTTCTTCCTCTACGCGCCCGCGCCGAAAGCCGTCCAACAGGACGGCCAGCGCTTGGCCTTCGCCAATGCCGAGGAATTTTCGCAATGGTTGATCCGCGAACACCTTATCTCGACGGTGCCGTGGGATGACGCCGGGGCGTTCGTGCGCTTCTCCGTCACCTTTGTCGCCCCCGGCGGCATTGAGGAAGAAACGCGCGTGATCAACGACATCAAATTCCGGCTGTCGCAGTGTGCGTTTGAGTTTTAACGACAAAAAAACCCTCCTGTTTGTGCAGAAGGGCTTTTTTGATTTATATCTTCAGAGGTTTAGCCTCCAGCCGGAGGCGTAACGGTGCTAGTGACCGTACCACGCGGACCTTCACCACGGCCACGGGCGCCGCGGAATTCCTCCGGATGGTCACGGGCGTAATCAATACCGTCTTGGACATCATGCATGGCCCGATCCACGCTGGCGATGGCCTTTTCACGGAAACCGCCCTTGTCAGGCACGGCGTTTTCCAGATGGTTCCGGGCATCGCGCAACAAGGCCAAGGCCAGTTCCATGCGGGGTTGTCCACCACGCGGGCCACGGCCTTCTCCGCCACGGCGTGCGCCAGTGGCACCGGGTGTACTGACGACGGTGGTCGTGGGAGCGATTGTGGGAGCAGCGGGCGCCTGGGCGAGAACGAGGCTGCCGCCTGTGCCGAGGGCCAGCGCGGAAGCGAGAACGATAATTTTGTAATGTGTTTTCATGGCATGATCCTGATGATTAGGGGTGGGAAGTTATGCGCCGGCGGCAGGCAGATAAGCCTGTCTTTAACGGTGCATTAGATTGACAAGTTAAACCCCGACTTGCGACTGGAATTGCGTTAAAAAAGAGTAAATTATGCCGCCAGATATCAGCTTTCAACCTGTTTCCGCTCAACTTTTTGCATTAAGCGAAACATCCCTGGCCCCGAACTGCTCCAGCTGTACGGGTGCCATGACATAAATCCAAGCCTCGCCGAGTTGCATTGGCTTTTCGGCTCCGTCGTCGGCAAAGCAAGCCGTCCGCACACGAAGGTAAACATTTTTTTCCGGAGGTCCGGCAGGGTCAAATTCCTCCAGGCGGTCAATGTTGTGCAAGGCGGTTTCGTCGCGCAGCACCAGCCGCCAACCGCGTATCCAAGGGTCCTGCGGCAAGCCGGCGGGTTCGCGCAATGCGAGGTAGCCATCGCTCAACCGATACAAACGCCCGCGCACCCGCGCACGCTGCTGCTCCACCACCCGGCCCTCGCAATAACGCGTCCAGTAGGATTCGCCTGGTTGGAGCGAGCCATAGACAAAAAGCGCCAAGTCATTCTTTCGATTCATGCCTGAATTGTGCCAGCCGGCAGCCCAATGCCGAGCCGGATTTTTCCTTGGCCGCAATAGCAGAACAAGGCATACTTTCCGTTTCCTCTTATTGGTTTCCACTCCCCTTGAACCGCGTCCATATCAAGACTTACGGGTGCCAGATGAACGAGCGCGACTCGGAAGCGGTTGCGTCGCTGTTGCGCGCGCGCGGCTATGCCATGGTCGAGGACGAGGAAGAGGCTGACATCGTGCTGCTCAACACTTGCGCCGTGCGCGACCTCGCGGAACAAAAGGCCATGGGCAAGGCCGCGCACCTCAACAAACGCAAGCGGCGCAATCCCTGTTTCCTTATCGGCGTGCTTGGCTGCATGGCGCAAAACCGCGGGGTGGACTTGCTCGACCGCCTGCCCGACCTCGACCTGCTTGTCGGCACGCAGAAATTCCACCGCGTGCCGGATTACCTGGATAATTTACTCGCCGCCCAGCGCGGGCTCGGCCCCCGTCCGAAAACCTTGGTGGATCTCGACACGGAAGCCGGTTCGCAGAACGAAATCCGCGGGCACGACAATGCGGATGGTGCACCACAGGTTTCCGCGTACGTCTCCATCATGCAAGGGTGCAACATGCACTGCACGTTTTGCATCGTGCCCAAAACGCGCGGCGAAGAACGCTCCCGCCCCATGGACGACATTGTGCGCGAGGCGGAGGAACTCATCGCCAACGGCACGCGCGAAATCACCCTGCTCGGACAAATTGTGACGAGCTACGGACGGCGCGAATTACCGATGGTCGGCGGCAAGACGCCCTTCGTGCAATTGCTGGAGCGCCTGCATGCGCTGCCGAATTTACACCGCCTCCGCTTCACCTCACCCCACCCCAGCGGTTTCAAGGCCGACCTCATTGAGGCGCATCGCGACCTGCCCAAGCTCGCCGAATACGTTCACCTGCCCGTGCAAAGCGGCTCCGACAAAATTTTGCGCGCGATGAACCGGCCCTACACTCGCGACTCCTATTTTCGAATCATAGAAAAGCTCCGCGCTGCTCAGCCCAAAATGTGGTTCTCGACGGACATCATCGTCGGCTTCCCCGGCGAGACAGACGAGGACTTTGCCGCCACGCGCGAACTGTTCGAGGAAGTTGGCTTTGAAATGGCTTACCTCTTCAAATACTCGACGCGCACCGGCACGCCCGCGGCGGAAATGCCGGAGCAGGTTCCCGCCGATGTCGCGGAGGCACGGCATAAGGAATTGATGGTCATTCTCGAAAAGCGCTCGCTGACCCGCCACCAGGAACTCATCGGCACCATGCAGGAAGTCCTCGCGCAGGAAACGGCAAAACGGCCTGAAGGCCGGTTGCTCGGCCGCACGCGCGGCTACCGCAAAGTTTTCTTCGACGCTCCTGCGCACCGGCTGGGCGAACTGGTGGAGGTGCGCATCACGGAGGCCACGGTGGCGGCGCTGCATGGGGAAGTAACTGTAAAAGATGAAGGCTGAGGGATGAAGGATGACGAGAGCATAATTCCTAAATTTTCTGCGGAACTGACGCAGACATGCTGTCCAACTGCTGCTTAAATTATTTTTCATTCCGTTCGAAGGATGATTGAACTTTCATCCTTCATCCTTCATCTTTCATCCTTTTATGAGCCTCTTCGCCATCACCTTGTCCGCCGCCGTTCTGCTGCTCGTCGTGGGCGTGGCGTTGCTCTGGAGCGGCCAACCGGTTGAGCGTGCGGCCAAGGCATTTCCCCGCTCCACCGTGGCGGCGGTGGTGTTCTTTGGCACCGGGGCGTTGTGGTTTTTGCGACTGTTGAGCCAGCTGGGCCCGGCGGATTTTGGTGATTACCGAAATATTTTGGTCGTGGTGTTCGCGGCCGTCGGCCTCGGGGCGTTTTTTGTGAGCAAGGACTTTCTGGCCGTACGCGGCGTTGCGGTGCTGACTTTGCTTTATGCACGGCAGGCGCTGGACGCCTCGATGGTTTACACGCCCCCGCCTGCTTCGCGCGTGTGGCTGAATGGGGTTATTTACGTCGCGATTATTCTGGCGATCTGGCTGGGTGCCGCGCCCTTTTATGCGCGGGACATCATCGGGTGGTTTTATGCCCGGCGCGGACGGGCGCAAGTGTTGGGCGCCGTGTGCTTCGCCTACGGCATAGGGCTTGCAGTATTAGCCTCCAACTACCATAATCTGCCGTAAGTATGCCGGCGCTCCCGACACTTCCTGACGGCCCTGGATTGATTTTTGTTTTCTCCGGGCCTTCCGGCAGCGGCAAAACCACGCTGTGCGACGCGCTTTTGGCCAACGTCCCGCGCGCCAAGCGCCTCGTCACCTGCACCAGCCGCGCCCCGCGTTCCGGTGAAAAGGAGGGCGTGGATTACCGCTTTCTCGACCCCATGCAATTTGAGGCCGCGCTCACCGCGGGAGAATTTTTTGAGCACGCCCTTGTTCACGGCAATCATTACGGCTCGCGCCGCCGGGACGTCATCATGCTCATTGACCAGCGCCAGGACGTTGTCTTCAACGTGGACTTCCAAGGCGCCGCGACCATTCGCAAGACCGCCGCAGCGGAGCCTCTGCTCGCTGGGCGTTTGATAACCATTTTCGTGATTCCGCCTCCGGTCGAAGAATTACGCAAGCGCCTCCAAGGCCGCTCGCAGGACAAACCGGAAGACATCGAGAAACGCCTCAAAGCCGCTGCCGAGGAAATCACCCACTGGAAGGAATTCGACTACGTCCTCCCCAGCGCCTCCCGCGAAGAAGATTTGGACCGCTTGCTGACGATTTACCACGCTGAACGACTGCGCGTGCGACCTGGCTCGAAGCCGCCAGCGGGCTGGGAATACAAGCCGGCGTGATTGAATCAACTACCCCACGCTCAAGGCGGCGCGGACCACACGCTGGGGGTCGGGGAGCTGGATTTTTTCGAGAGGCATCGAGTAAATGGCCGGGGCGTCTATCGCCGAGACGCGTTTGACCGGGGCGTCAAGATCATCGAAAGCTTCCGACTGGATGAGGTGCGAGATTTGCGCGCCGACGCCGCAGAAGGGTTTGTTTTCCTCAACGAGCAGCACGCGGTGGGTCTTGCGCACGGAATTCAGAATCGTCTCCACATCGAGCGGGCGGATGGAGCGCAGGTCCACCACTTCGGCGGAGACATCGTGCTCGGCCTGCAAAATTTCCGCCGCCTTGAGGGCGGTGAGCACCGCGCGGCCATGCGCGATGATGGAAAGGTCTTTGCCCTCGCGCTTGATGTCCGCGAGGCCGAGCGGCACGAGGTAATCTTCCGCCGGCACCTCGCCCTTGTCGTTGTAAAGAATCGTGTTCTCCATCACATACACGGGGTCGTTGTCGCGAATGGCGGATTTGAGCAGGCCCTTGGCGTCATACGGCGTGGCGGGGCAAACGACCTTGAGGCCGGGGGTGTTGGCGATGAAATTTTCCGGCGAGTGCGAGTGGGTTGCGCCGACCGAGGTGCCGCCATTGGCCGGGCCGCGGATGACGATGGGCAAATTGATCAACCCGCCGGACATATAACGGATGCTGGCCGCGTTGTTGAACACCTGGTCAAACGCGACGTAACTAAAGGACCAGAACATGAACTCCATGACGGGGCGGATGCCGAGCATCGAGGCGCCAATGCCCAGGCCGACAAAACCCGCTTCGCTGATCGGCGTGTCCACAATGCGCTTCGGCCCGTATTTTTCGAGCAGGCCTTCGGTGACTTTATACGCGCCATTAAACTGCGCGACTTCCTCGCCCATGATGACGACGTTCGGGTCACGGTCGAGTTCCTCGGCCATCGCCTGGCGCAGTGCTTCGCGGTATGAAATGACGGGCATGGGTGTGGATTCAGAATTTCTGTTCGCCGAGTATTTTTAAGATGTGGCGGGCCAGATGTTCGTTGATTTCGTTGTGTCGTGGAATCGGCTGGGAAATTTTGGTTTCGGGGTTTTGCCACCAATCATGGTTTCCACCATGCCGAATCAAGAGGCAGCCTTGCTTGCGCAAACGCTTCTCTAGTTCACGTTTTTTCACGCGACCACCAATTGGGCTGCGCGACGCACATTGGGGATGTGCCCACTGGTTAGTTCGCGATAAATATCGGCCAGGTTTTCCTTGAGTTCAGCCAAAGTTTTCCCCTGCGTCCAATAATCCGGGTATTCCTCAAGGTAGCCCAGCCAGACATCGTCCTGCTGCCAATGAATATAACGGGTTTTTTTCATGGCTAAAATTTTACTGGAAATAAGTTCGTTTGGCAATGTTGGGCGCAAGGTTGAATAAGCAGCTAAACCGCGTCGCCGAAAAACATCCGGCCTTTGACGTTCGATTTCTCCGTGCGGTTGTCTTCCTCGTAATAGATGTCCTGTAAAATCGCCTCCGGTTGCGGGAACGGCGAGTCATCGGCGAACTTGGCGGAGGCCTCGGCCTCTGCGCGGGCTTCCTCGTCAATTTTGGCCAGGGTGGCATCATCAAGCACGCCCTCGGCCTGCAGGCATTTTTGGAAGAGTGTAATGGGGTCCTTGTTGTCGCGGTAATCGGAGATTTCCTGTTTGTCGCGGTAAGTCTGGTCCGGGTCGGACATGGAGTGCCCGCGGTAGCGGTAGGTGAAAATTTCGAGCAGCGTCGGCTTGGATTCCTCGTGCGCGCGCTTCATCGCGGCGGAAATTTTTTCGCGGACCTCATACAGGATGTTGCCGTTGCCCAATTCCCAGGCCATGTCGTAGCCGTCCGCACGCTTGGCCAAAGGCTCGCCCGCGCTGGAACGTTCCTGGCTCGTGCCCATGGAGTATTTATTGTTCTCGATGATGAAAATAATCGGCAAGTTCCACAGCGCCGCCAAATTATACGCTTCGTGGACAGCACCCTGATTGACCGCGCCGTCGCCCATGAACGCCATCGCGCAGCCCTTCACGCCTTTATACTTCAATGCATAGGCGAGGCCCGTGCCAAGGGGAATCTGCCCGCCGACGATGCCGTGGCCGCCCCAATACTTCTTGTCCGGTGCAAAAAAGTGCATCGAGCCACCCTTGCCCTTCGAGCAACCCGTGACCTTGCCCATCAACTCCGCCATGCATTCGTTCATGGACATGCCGACGGCGAGGGCGTGGCCGTGGTCGCGGTAGGCGGTGATGATATGGTCGTGCTCGCCAAGGAGCGAAACCGCGCCGACAGCGACGGCTTCCTGGCCGATGTATAAGTGAAGGAACCCGCCGATTTTGCCTTTTTGATAAACCTGCACGCTGCGTTCCTCAAAACGGCGGATGCGCACCATGTCGCGGTAAAGCCGCAGCTTGTCGGCGGCGGTCAGCTTCGCATTGGCCGGTTGCTTGGCCAGGGCGGCCATGGCGCGGGGGGCCAGCTCGGGCTTGGGCGCGGAGGCGCGGGTGGCGGTTTTGGTGCTCACGGGTCGGGAAAGGGGTTGCCGTTGGGCGGAGCAAAAACGATGCACGGTTGCGGGCGGCCCTTCAATGTTAAAAAGAAGTCGGGGTGAACCCCCTGCGCCATAAATAGGGTTGTGCCTCCATTGCTAAAAATCATCGAAGGCGTATATTAAAGCATGAAACATTCGCACAGGATAATATCTGGATATATTTTGCGTGTGTTGGCGGGCTTCTTAATCGCCGCCAGCGTGTTTTTCACTACGGGCTGCCGCCTCTTCTGGTTGGGGGCGGCGGGCGCCACCGGCGCCGGGATCGTCGCTTATGTCGATGGCAAATTGCAGACCACCTTGGGCAATAGCTACGAATCGGTCATTGCCGCCACCAGCAAGGCGATTACGCAACTGGAATTCGCCCAGCCGGAGGAACGCAAAGACGGCCTTACGGACACTTTTATCACGCATAACGCCAAGGGCGACCGCGTGGAAATCGTTCTCACCAACTCGGGCGACAACGTCACCCAGGTTTATATCCGCATCAACACCTTCGGCGACCAGCAGATGTCCCAGATGATTCTCGACAAAATCAAGTCCAACCTGTGAACCCGATCAATCTGATTGACGGCAACGGGTGTGTTTCGAAAACAATCCAATCCTCAAAAATATGAATAACAAACTACTTTCTCTCGTCTTCTTGATCGGCGGCATTGTACTCATCGTGTACGGAGTTCATGCGTCGAACTCGGTTGGCTCCGATTTCTCCCGGTTCTTTAGCGGCGCCCCCACGGATAAATCCATCTGGCTGCTTTTGGCCGGCGCGGTGCTTGCCGCCATTGGGGCGGGCGGGCTGTTGCGCGGGTCCAAGTCCAGTTAGCCTCACCACCACACCAACCCTTAACCCACCACGCCCATGTTATTAAAATACACCCTCGTCTTTTTCCTCATCGCCATCGTCGCGGGCCTCCTCGGTTTCGTCGGCCTCGAAGGCCTCGCCGCCACGTTCGCCCGGGTGCTTTTTTTGATCTTTCTCGTGCTTTTTATCGTCGCCCTGTTCCAGGGCAGGAAGCCGTCGGCTTGAACCCATCACCCGGCCCGGCATCGGATTCTATTTGCACAAACGGGCCTCCGGTTGTTCCGGAAGCCCGTTGGAGGACAAATTTAGCGCGGTGAAGCGCGATCTGTTTTGTTTCAGAGCGACGCTTGCGCCGACGGCGTAACCGTAATTTGGTTTTCAACCTTGGCGGCACTGGTCGCAGCAATGGCGATGGCGCCGATGCGGTCCTTGATGACCTGGCTGCTGACTGGCCCGCGCAGGGTAACTTTGCCCTTCAGAGTGGCAACCTCGATCATCTCGTTAATGTCGAGCTTGCTGCTCTGGATGGATGAATAGATCTGGGCGGTGGTGTTAATGTCACCCGAGCTGGTGCCCTGCTTGAGTTCAGTCGAGGCCTGCATCTCTTCGGCCGGCTGCTCGCGGTACGTAATCGCCTGTCCGCCCGCGCCATTTTGAAAGACGACATGCGCCTGCTCGTCGTACGATACTTTTGAAACATCGAGCAGCAGCCCGTCGCGCTTGGTATTGAAGGTAAGCAGAGTAGGCGCGATGACGGTGGAATATTGCAGCGCCGCCCCAATGCTATCGGCAACGATAAAGACGTTAAGAATGCGTCCATTCGGCACGTCCAGCACCAACGTTTCCACTTTGCCCAATTTGACGCCGGTTAAGTTTTCCACCGGCATATTGTTAATCTTGCTCATTCTTTCCACAATACCGAGGCCCACCAGGGGTGCGCTCGGTGAGATGCTTTTACTCACCATGCCGGGAACTGAAAAATACGGTTGCTGCCCAAAATAGAAGTAGGATGCGGCCACTTTCTCCGGCTGGGTGGAGTCCGCCCACTTGGACAAATCAAATGTCGGCGCCGACTCAAAAGCTTCCGCCGTCATGTCAATCGTGTAGCCTTTGGTCTTGTCGTCGGAAATCAAAGCCCCCGGCGGCAGGGCGACAGTTTTGCCGGCCAAGCGAAGTTTCTGTTCAGAAACCACCAACACTTCCGTGACGCGTCCGCTGGACAAATCGAGGACGAGATCCTGAATTCGACCGAGCGGCTCGCCCAGCTTGGACGAGATTTTTATCTCGGTGATGGAGCTGACTTTGACCTTCGCGCCGAAATCCGACTGGGCAGCCATTTGGGAAGGAGTTTCAGTAGCCTGGCTCAGCAGTGGCAGGCAAAAGGCGATGAGTCCGCCGGTGAGGATGGTAAGTTTCTGTTTCATTTGATTTTCGTTTCTATTGGATTTGTGAATGGATGAAAGGGTGCCGTGTTGGCATGGAACGACTATACTCCTCCAAATACCCCCGTGCTATGGGGCATTACCCCACCCCGCCAGCCAGGTCGGGACCGTCAGCACCAGCATTCAAGAAAGCCCAACGCTTAATAAGACACGGCGCGTCGTTGCCTTTGTGCAACTTCGCGGTTAATCTTCCGTTTGAAAGTAGGGTATTACCCCATCGCTATTCGGTACGAACTCGTGTTTAATGCTTGGTGACGGGGTCTTCTGCCCCTTTCTTTGACCAATCCCCGTCAGCATAACCCATTTAAAAGACTGTTACTGGAAGACTCCCACATGATTGAACGGAACACACGATTGATGAAGAATGCCCGTAAAAGTTTGGCGGCCCGCTATTTGAATGCGCTTCGCGCCAACCTCAGCCAGAAAGGCCCGGGCAATGGCGACAGCGCGCAAGGCTTGGGCCGGGCAGTCTTGTCCGCCGGGCTGGCCACGCTGGATCTGGCCGTCATGCATGAGGAAGCCGTGATTGCCCTGACCCCGTCGCACGATTTCGCCAATACGCGCAATGGCTTGCTCAAGCGGAATGGGTATTTTTTCACCCAGGCGCTCATGCCCCTGGAAGCCGCCCAGCGCGCCACGCACGAGACCAACCGGCTATTACAGCAACGCAATGAGACGTTGCGCCTGCACACGGCGGCGCTGGCCACAGGCAACCGCCTGCTGAAGCGTGAAATCACCCGACGCAAGGCTGGCGAACAGGACGTCAAAAAAGGCGAGGTAAAATTTCGCACGCTCTTTTTGGAATCACAGATCATGCAGAAAAAACTCCGGGATCTGACCCACCAGATCATTTCGGCGCAGGAGGATGAGCGGAAGGAAATCAGCCGCGAGCTGCATGACGAGGTCGTACAAACCCTCGTCGGCATCAATGTCGAACTGTCCGCCCTGGGCAAGGGCGCCAGCATTGGCGCCCTGACTCTCAAAGAGAAAATCGCCCGCACCCAGCGCCTGGTGGAAAATTCCGTGAACGCGGTGCACCGGTTTGCCCGTGAACTGCGCCCGGCGGTGCTGGATGACCTCGGGCTCATCCCGGCGCTGCATGCCTACAGCAAAAAGCTGGCGGAGCGAAAAAAGTTTAAGATTCACATGACGGCCTTTGGCGGAGTCGAGGCGCTCGGCACGGCCAAGCGCACCGTGCTTTTTCGCGTCGCGCAGGAAGCCCTCACCAACGTCGCCCGCCATGCGCACGCCACCCAGGTTAAAATGAGCATTAGTGAAATTGCGGGCGTCATCCGGATGGAGATTAGCGACAACGGCAAATCCTTCGAAGTTGGGAAAATCTTCCGGGCCAGCAATAAACGCCTGGGCCTGGTGGGCATGAAAGAGCGCGTCGAAATGGTCGGCGGAAAACTGACCATTGAATCTTCGCCCGGCAAAGGCACCACTGTCCGCGCGGAAATCCCCTTTATCCACGAAAAAATAAAAAAATGACCACTCCGCAAAAACAAATCAAAGTTCTGCTGGCCGAAGACCACGCCATCGTGCGGCAGGGCCTGTGCTCACTGCTGAATGTGGACGGGCATTTTACCGTCGTCGGCGAGGCGAAAACGGGCCGCGAAGCGGTGGAAATGGCGAAGACCCTGCGGCCCGACGTCATCCTCATGGACATCGCCATGCCGGTGCTCAATGGGCTGGAAGCGACGAAGCAAATCCTCACCGCCGACCCCGCCGCCAAAGTGGTCATACTTTCCGCGCACAGCGATGACGAATATATCGAGCGCATGAACGCCGCCGGCGTGGCCGGTTTCCTGGAAAAACAGACTTCGGCCGAAATCCTGACCAAGGCCATCCGCGAAGTGGCCGTGGGCAAAACATTTTTCAGCCCGTCCATCGCCAAGCGCATGCACCAGGATCATAATACGCTGCGCAGCCGGGATGGTTCGCCCAAGGTGCATAGCCGCAGCCTGACGGCCCGCGAATCCGAAGTGCTGCAACTCGTGGCCGAGGGCTCCGCCAACAAGCAAGTCGCGTCGGAACTCGGCATCAGCATCAAGACAGTTGAGAAGCACCGCCAACAGCTCATGGACAAGCTCAACATCCATGACACCGCCGGGCTGACGCGCTATGCGATCTCCACGGGCGTCATTGAAAACAGCGTGCAGCTCACGATTGTTTAGCAGAGGCGCGATTAAGCAGTCGCGCGGCAATGGCTGCGACACGGGTAGGGTTACGCCCCATAGCAGCATGGGCCTCGGTGGTGTATTCTCCGCTCACATGAATACATCTTCCAAGAAAACTTCGAAATATCTCGTCCGTGGGCTGGCCGCCTGCCTGCTTGGCGCCAATCTGCTTTTTAATTCCGGCTGCTTCCTGTTTGCCGTCGCTGTCGTGGGCACCGCCGCCGCCGTGGGCACCGTGGCCTACATTGATGGCAAACTCGAAACTACGCTGGGTAACAGCTATGATTCCGTTGTCTCCGCCACCAACAAGGCGATCACCCAACTGGAATTCAGCAAGCCCGAAGAACGCAGAGACGCGTTGACCGACACTTTTGTCACTCACACCGCAAAAGATAATCACGTGGAAATCATTGTGACCAAGACGAACGACAACCTCACCAAAATTAGCATTCGCGTTGACACCTTGGGCGACCAGCCGATGTCCCAGATGATTCTGGATAAAATCAAGTCCAACCTCTAAGGCCCAAAGGTTTTTATCCGGCACTCCCCGTTGCGACATCTTCAGCCGTCCATGAATTATACACTCCCTTTCGTGAATTCCACCCACACATTTTCCGAGCCCGGGCCCAATCTGTTTTCAGATTACATGCTCTGCGAATTGCTGGCCGTGCATGATGACATGATCACCCAGCTGCACATTCAGCGCCTGGCCGCCACCGACTCCAGTAATCTCCTCACGAACATGATCGAACAGCACGAACGAGATGCCTCGCAGCTGCTGGTGCTTCTCGAAACTCATCAAGCGAGTTTCGTCTGAAATCAGACTCGTCCTTCCGCAACAATCCACCACTTAAAAATATGAACAGAATCATCTCCCTCGCCATCCTCATCGGCGGCATCGTGCTCATCGTCTACGGAGTCAAGGCCACCCATTCGGTTGGCTCCGATTTCGCCCGGCTCTTCAGCGGCTCGCCCACGGAAAAATCCATCTGGCTGCTCATCGGCGGCTGCGTGGTTTCCGCCATCGGCGCCGGCGGCCTGCTGCGCGGCTCAAAGTCCTCCTAGTTTCCCCCTCAGCCCAACCCTTCGTTTCCATGTTAAATTACGCCATTTCTTTTCTCATTATCGCGATTATCGCCGGCCTCCTCGGCTTTGTCGGCCTCGAAGGCCTTGCCGCCGAGATCGCCAAGGTGCTTTTCCTTATCTTCCTCGTTTTGTTTGTGGCCTCGCTACTCCGCGGCAAGAAACCAAGCGCTTAATCCAAGCCGGCGCCCCTGTGGCGAATGCAAGTGAACGAACGCCAGCGCGCTAACACCGGCAGGAATTTAAAGTCTTTGGGCTTGTTCCGCAAAACTCCCGCGCTTTCGCGAGGAGTTCGGCATCGGTCAAGTGATGCTCGTCCACCACCTGCATGCCGATAATCCGCCGGGCCAGCTCCGGTTGGTGTTTTTTCAACCAGATGATGAACTGATACATCTCGCTGCTGATGCCCGTGCCCGAGCCAAAAATCAGAATTTTGGCTGCTTGCTTCAATGCCTGGGCCACCGGCTCGAAGAAATCCCCTGGCGCCGGCTTTTCCTTGCCATCAAAAAAATCCCGCGAAGGGTGCGCCTGGCGGAAGCTGTCCGGGAGATTGTGGGGTATAATCTGTTGCGGGACGGATTCACGCACTTCCGCACGGAACAAGCGGGCTTGCTGATGATTAATCACCAGCAGCATTAAGGTCTCTGGCTGTTTAATGGCTGGTGCCGCTGCTTCCGACTGTTCGAGAAAATGGCGCAGCTTCATGATTTCATCCACCTCGGTAATTTCCTTGGTGCTCGGCGGCGAAAAGACCAACGTGTGTCCATTGTGCTTCACCTTCACGTTTCCGTTGACCTCCAGGGTGATCTCACCCAGATGACTGAACAGGGTAAGGACATCGCGCCAGGGCAGGCTATGCGTAACGGGGTGCTGGTAAATTTTTTCGTAGGTGCGCAGGTGCGAACCGGAAAGCGACGATGGTGGAGTTAGGAGGCGCATGACGATGGGTTCAATTGGATTGATGGAGAGAAATGTTCGCAGGGGCATTTGGCGCCCTCACTTATTTCGCATGGTCTCACTATACCTGCTTTGTTGAACGCTGTATATTGGCGCACCGCCGGTATCTCGCTAAGGAAAATGCTTAGTTTTGCTTCCGGGGAAGGGGTTCGGCCAACTTTAACCCAACCTATCCAACGCAGCCAACGGTGTGGTTCACGAAAGTGGCGGAGTAAGGTAAGATGCGCGTTTATTTGCGCATGAACCCACCCACCCTTGCCGCCGCCGGCGACCCCGGCGCCACGGAGTATTACCAGTATTTCGTCATCACCGCCGCTCTGGTGGTGACGCTTAAGCACGTCCTCGACTTGTGGAAGGCCCACCTGCGCCCGCCCGAGCCTGTGCCCCCGCTGCACAAGGAATACGCTTCGCGCGAAAATCTTGCCGTCCTCGACACCCGGCTTGACGAACTCAGCGCGGACTTCGAGCGCCGCACCAGCGAAACCCACCGGGCCTCCGCCGCCTCACGCGAAAAAATTTATGAAAGCATCCGTGCGCTCGAACGTGGCGTCGCGTCCCTGCAAAAAGAGGCCGAGCTGTTAACCCAGCGCCTGCACCACCTCGACGCGAAGCTCGACCGCCTTATCGAACGCTTCTCCTTCAACTCCGACGAATAACCATGAACGCTGAACAACGCCTCCTGCTCCGCCAAGCCCTGCTGTTGCAACTCGCCGCCGCCGCGCCTGCCTCGCTGCCCCCGGCCACGCTCCTCCACGGCGTGATGCTTGCGGGCTTCCGACTCGATGACGCCCAGTTGCAAGCGGAGTTAAATTACCTCGCTGATAAAAATCTCCTCGAAATAACCCCTGCCACCTTGTCCCACGGCCTGCCCCGTGCCCGGCTCACCGCTGCGGGACGGGACTATCTCGAAGCAGAAAAATTGTTTTGAATTTCAAAATTTTTAAAACTCGGATTCTGAAATTTTAAATTTCAAATGATGAAATCAACCAGTCCTCCGCCCAAGCCCGCCTTCGTCCGTCATTTGCAAACCGTCCGCGAGGCTCGCGAAAAGGTGGACTTGGCCGTCTCTGCCCTCGATCAGGCTCGCAGCCAGGCCAACTTCGCCGTCACTTATATTTGGGAGTTTCTCTTCGACCACATGTGCGAGGAAAACCGGAAAAAACTCTCCATTCCTGAACTGAACAACCTCGCCAACACCATTCAGCGCGTCGTCCAAAGCATCGATAAACTCAGCACTCTCGAAGCCGTCGCGCGTGCGGAAGCCATACAATACGCCCGCACCGTCCTCATCAAATCCGGCCTCCCACCCGAACTTCGTGAACAACTCGAAAAAGACCTGAATCTGATGAGTTGAACAGAAAAGCTCTGCCCCCATGTCTTTTTTCCTGCCTTATCAACTTCGCTGGATTCAGGATGAATCGCGCCTCAAGTTGCTGGAAAAATCCCGGCAAATTGGCATGTCGTGGGCCACGGCCTATGCTCGCGTGCGGCGGCAGGCCGCCACGGATGCGCGGCTCGACGCCTGGGTGGCTTCCCGCGACGAAAACCAGGCGCGCTTATTTCTCGATGACTGCCGCAAATTCGCCCGCGTACTCGACCGCGCTGCGCGGGCCACTGGCGCGCAAGTTCTCCCCGAACCCAACCGCGCGAACACCCAATCGCTCCTCTTCGCCAATGGCACGCGATTGCATTCCCTCTCATCAAATCCCGACGCCCAGGCCGGCAAGCGCGGTACCCGCGTGCTCGACGAATTCGCATTGCATCCCGACCCGCACCGCCTCTACGCCATCGCCTACCCTGGCATCACCTGGGGCGGCCAGTTGGAAATTTTATCCACCCACCGCGGCGCACAAAACTATTTCAACCAGCTCGTTCTCGAGGCACGTCACGGCGGCAACCCCAAGAATTTTTCGCTCCATCGCGTGACGCTGCAAGACGCGCTCGACCAGGGGTTTTTGCCCAAGTTGCAAGCCAAGTTACCGGAGGAAGACCCGCGTAGAGGAATGGACAACGCCGCGTATTTCGACTTCATCCGCGCTTCCTGCGCCGACCACGAAACCTTTTTGCAGGAATACATGTGCGTCCCAGCCGACGAGACCACCGCGTTTCTACCCTGGGACCTCATCGCCGCCTGTGAATACGCCGAAGGTGAATACATGCCGTTTAATCTCGCGACGGAGAATTCCAAACCCATCCGCGAATTGTTTCTCGGCGTGGACATTGGCCGCGTTCATGACTTGACGGTGTGCTGGCTGCTCGAGCGTGTCAGTGGGGTGCATTTCACGCGCGAAGTTCTCGCGCTCTCCAACCAGCCCTTCGCCCGCCAGGAGGAATTATTGTGGGAACGCCTCGCGCTACCCGGCCTCCGTCGCGCGTGCCTCGACAGCACTGGCCTCGGCCGCCAGCTGGCCGAACGCGCCCAGGAACGTTTTGGCGCGGCCCGCGTCGAGGCGGTAAATTTCACCGCTCCAGTAAAAGAGGATCTCGCTTACGGCCTGCGACAATTATTTGAAAAACGCGCGCTGCGCATCCCGGCGCAAAAGGAAATTCGCGCCGATTTGCGCGCGATAAAAAAGACGGCGACCAGCGCGGGCAACCTCCGCTTTGCCGCCGACCGCGGCCCCGGCGGCCATGCCGACCGCTTTTGGGCCCTCGCCCTCGCCGCGCACGCCGCGCGCCATTTCACCGGGCCCGCGCGCTACGAAAATTCCGCCCGCCTCGGCGTCGAACGCAAACCGAGAGCGTTGGCGTATTAAGTTTTAAACGATTTATGCGAGAGTTTCAAAAATCGTCCGTCCGTAAAAACTTTTACGACGATTTTTTATAACTGCGGACTGCGCACAGGGTTTAAGCTGGCAAATCTCAACCCAAGAAATCTCATGAAAATTCAAACCAAACTCATCAGCCTCGTGTTAGCCCTCAGCCTCGGCGGCAGCAATTTCGCCTCCGCGCAACAAGATAATACTCCCGCGGTAGCGCAACCTTCGAGTAGCGACCAAACTCCTAATGCTAGTCCCGGCCCGCAAAACGGCCCCGGATTCCCCGGCGGCCCCGGTGGCCGGCGTGGCGGGCGCGGCGGCCCGGGTGGTTTTGGTTTTCGTGGCGGCTCAGGTGGTCCTGGAGGTCCAGGATTCGGCCCCAGCCCGCAAGGTGGTCCCAATGGCCCGGCCGTAACTGATGGTGACGACAGCGCCAACGGCCAAGCTGGTTCTGCGCCTCAATTCGGTCCCGGTGGCCCCGGCCCACAAGGAGGTCCCGGTGGCCCAGGTGGTCATGGCCCACACGGATTTGGCGGTCGTGGTGGTCGCGACCGTGGCGGACCAGGTGGCCCCGGATTTCACGGTGGCCCCGGTGGGCCTCCGCAAGCCGGACCGAGTGATTCCAGCGCAACTCCCGCCAACACCGCACCCGCGGCTACTCCCGGCGCGTAAATTTAATTAACATTTGTCAGGGGTAACACGGACGCTTGACAGGGCGTCCATTAACGAGGGGGCCAGGCTGTTCGCAGCCTGGCCTCTTTATTTTTTCCAAAAACCGCCGCGCAGAATCTTATTCCGAACTGATGGAGCCCACGCCGCTGACCGTTTTCTGCACCTTCGCCGGGTTGCCCTTATACCGCACGCTGCCCGCGCCGGAAACCGCCGCGCTGAGCGATTGCGACGCGTAAACCACCGCGCTGCCCACACCCGAAATTTCCACCTGCACGTCCTTCGCCTTCAAATCGCCCGCCTCCACGCTGCCCGCGCCGGATAGATTAACCGCCAGCGCATCCGCCTGGCCCATCAACTTGGCGCTGCCCGCGCCCGACATGCTGAGGGCAAAGTGCTTGCTGTCCAAACCCACCGCATGGACGCTGCATGCGCCCGACACCGACACCCCGTCCAACGTTGGCGTGGTGATTTTCACATTGACGCCCACGGAAGTGTTATAGGTCTCATGGGAATAAATCCGCAGCGTGGTGTTCTCCACCTGGGTGAGGATGAGGGGCTGCAGGTTGTCGTCCGTCGTAATCGTCACCGACGTGTTCGCGCCAATTTCGACGTCAACCGAGGCCGCGCCCTCGACCGATATGCTGGAAAACGCGCCGACCGTACGGTCTTCCGTCGTCGCTTTGCCCGAGCCTTGCACACCCGTGGACATCAGGCATCCAGCCAGACAGAACACCGACAGGAAAATGACGAAGGATTTCATAGGGAAAAAGTGGTTAAAGCGGGCGAAGTGCCCAATCCATTAATTAAGCCTTTGCCGGCGTTTGTTACTGAATGAATGTTACCTTTCGGACGCCAGCATTCAAGGGAACATTCGGGCGGCGGAAGCAATGAGGATGTGACGCCAAAGAATGGTTCGCGTCTCAGTTTGCCGAAAGATCCGGAAGCGGGCGCAGCAAGACTGCGCCTCTACGGCCTCGCTGGAGCTCGGCCCTCCAATCAATAGGTTAGGGCTGTCGCTTGCGACGCGCTGTTTTTCGTAGGGGCGCAGTCTTGCTGCGCCCGCTCCACCGAGGGCTATTATACCCGGTATTGCCGAAGGTTAAGGCCTGTGGTAGGTTATCCACCACCCCTTTGGGAAGATTGGAAATCACCCCCTCGTTTGCCCTGCCATGAAATGGCCGAAGTTCCTTCTTGCGGCAATCGCCCTGCACCTGCTGGTGCTATTTGCGTTTACGTGGACGACGGCCAAGCATGTCCACGAAGAAGACCACTACGCCGAAGTTACCTTGGAAGCGCCACCGCCAGAGCCACCACCATCTCCGCCCGCTCCGCAACCGCCGCCGGAGACGATTGACCTCGGCCTCGCTCGCGGAAAAAAGTCGGACAATCCTGTTCCTGACGCCGGAAATCCGGCAGATGCCCCGGCCTCACCGCCCGAGGCCATGGCGCTGGTGCCGACGCTGGAAACGCCGGATATTCCCGTCGATGATATGACTAGGCAGGCCGCCGACAAAGCCGGGCCAGACACACCGGGTGTCATCGGCGGCCACGGCAATGGCGGTGGAGGAAGCCCGTATATTGTCGTTTGGGCTCCGGAGGGCATCACCTGGGATGATGCGCGAATTGCTGCGCTGGCTTGGGGCGGCCGCCTGGCCAATTTGCAATCGGATCAGGAAGAGCAACAGGTGTTCAAATTGGCCGATGACCCCAAATTTTGGAACACATCGGGCAATGCGTCCATCGGCCCGTGGCTCGGCGGGGATTTCCGGCTTAAACCCCACCAGAGCCCTAACGGACCAACCAATAATTGGGGCGCAGCGTTCCAGGGAACATCTGAAGGCCAGCGCCAGGCGGATGCTGGCTACACGCCTTTAGGCGTGTTGGCCCATGGCTTCGTGGTGAAGCGTGAGCAGTTCAAAATCCGCGAGGAAGATATTTCCGTCAACAAAGGGCAGTTGAACGGCCACACTTTTGAGGTGTTCGCCGCCAAGCCGCCGGGCATCACCTGGTTCGAGGCGCAAATGCAGGCCGAGGCGCGCGGGGGCTACCTGGCCATCATCCATACTGGGCAGGAAAACAATTTTATCTACAGCCTTTGCTCCAAGCAGCCCAGCTTATGGTCAGGGCACGGTAACTATCCCAAATTAGAGGCGAAGGACGGCTTGCAATCTGCGCCCGCCATGAGTGTCAAATATGGACCATGGTTGGGTGGCTTTGTCCTGTGGGATCGGGCACAGTCTCATGTCCTCATCGCTCAACCAACAGCACGCTCGTCCGTAAAAGATAGCGAGGCGTTCACAGGCCAATCTCCGTATTCATGGTATCACTTGTGGAACATTCCGGATGCGACGGGTTGGCTGAAAGACGACCCTATACCCTTTCCTCCGCCTTTTTTAATCGGCCAATTGCCTCAAGGCGGGTGGGGTAGAGTGTATGAAGGTGACACAGGCATACTAGAGACGGGTTTTGGGACCCGTTTGCCCAACAAAGTCAATGCAAAGACCTCAAGTGCAATTGCTGGCTTGCCTGAGCTTGGAGGGATTGCTTCGGGAATAAAATTGACCGAGTGGACTGTAAGCGAGCCGGGCCGCCAGCGGCAGGTTGCGTCGTGGGCAACAATGCGTATGTCAGCTCTGACCATTTCGTATATCGTCGAATACGACGACCCGATTGCGGCGAAATAACGGACCGGCGAAACACTGCCTCGACACGGATTTGTAACCGAAGCCCGCCTGCGGCCTTATTATGGAGCTTATCGGGCAGGCTAATAGGACGTTTGCGGTTTACCTTCGCCGTTGAAGGAACTTATATTCCGATGTACTTATCATACTGGCTGCATTTACGCTCCTTGCGGCCACCCCACCCTCCCTCACGCTGCCATGAGTGACATTCCCCCGGCGCGCATCCCCTCGCTCGTCAAAAAATATTTGATGGCGGGCAGCGGCATGGTGTTCACGCTTTTTGTGCTGGGGCACATGCTGGGCAACTTGCAAATTTTCGCCGGCTCGCCCGGCCCCATCAACCGCTACGCCAATTTCCTGCAATCCCTCGGCGAATTGCTTTGGCTCGTGCGCCTGTTCCTCCTTGCCTGCATCGTCGTCCACATCTGGATGGCGATTTTACTGACGCTGGAAAACCGCCGCGCGCGCGGCCCGGGCTACGTGAAAAACGCCACGGTGCAAGCCACCTACGCCTCCCGCACGATGATTTGGAGCGGCCTCATCGTCCTCGCCTTCATCCTCTTCCACCTCGCGCACTATACGCTGCAAATCATCCACCCGATTTTCAAATCCCTCGAATACGTGGAAGACGGCCACCGCCTGCACGACGTTTACGCGATGGTGCTCATCGGTTTTTCCTATCCTGCCGTCGCGGCCTTCTACGTCATCGCCATCGGGCTGCTCTGCCTGCACCTTTCGCACGGTGTGAGCAGCATGTTCCAGAGCGTCGGCCTGCGAAATGAAAAGTGGCGCTACTGCCTGAATAACGCCGCCCTCGCCTATGGCTGGTTCATCTTCCTCGGTTTTATTTCCGTCCCAGTCGCGGTGCAGCTTTCTCTCCATTCCGCGCATCCCATGCTCCCGGTGCAAAGCGTTTTAAGCCAGATTGAAACCGCCGACAAAGCCTGGAGCGCCGAGACGCCCACGCCCGTCGTCGTCAATTATTTCCTCCCGTCCGACAACGCCGCCGCGCCCGCTAGCGTAACGCCGCCCGCGACGACCAAGGGCTTCTAACCTCCACCATTTTGCGCCCCACCATGAAGCTCGACGCCAAAATCCCCGCCGGCCCGCTCGCGGAAAAGTGGGACAGCTATAAGGCAGGCGCGAAGCTGGTCAACCCCGCGAACCGGCGCAAATACCACGTACTCGTCGTCGGCTCCGGCCTCGCGGGTGCCTCCGCCGCCGCGACGCTCGCCGAACTCGGTTACCGCGTCTCCTGCTTTTGTTATCAGGACAGCCCCCGCCGCGCGCACTCCATCGCCGCGCAAGGCGGCATCAACGCCGCCAAAAATTATCAGAACGACGGCGACAGCGTCCACCGCCTCTTTTACGACACGATCAAAGGCGGCGACTTCCGCTCCCGCGAAGCCAACGTCCACCGCCTCGCCGAAGTCAGCGTGGACATCATTGACCAGTGCGTCGCGCAGGGCGTCCCCTTCGCGCGCGAATATAGCGGGTTGCTCGACAACCGCTCCTTCGGCGGCGCGCAAGTCTCGCGCACGTTTTACGCCCGCGGGCAAACGGGCCAGCAGCTCCTCCTCGGCGCATACTCCGCGCTCTCGCGGCAAATCGGCCTCGGCCAGGTCACGATGTATAACCGCCACGAGATGCTCGACCTCGTCCTCGTGCCAGGCAAGGACGGCGAGGCGCACGCCAAGGGCATCGTCGCGCGCAACCTCGTCACCGGCGCGATTGAATCTTATGCCGGCGACGCCGTGCTGCTGTGCACCGGCGGCTATGGGAACGTTTTTTATCTCTCTACGAACGCGCAAGGCTGCAACGTCAGCGCCATCTGGCGCGCCTATAAACAGGGCGCGGGCATGGCGAACCCGTGTTACACGCAAATTCACCCGACGTGCATTCCGGTTCATGGAGAGCAGCAGAGCAAGCTCACGCTGATGAGCGAATCCCTGCGCAATGACGGCCGCGTCTGGGTGCCGAAGTCGAAATATATCGCGGAAAAGTTGCGCGCCCGTGAAATCACCGCCGCGGATGTTGCCGAGGTCGACCGCGATTATTACCTCGAGCGCAAATACCCAAGCTTCGGCAACCTTGCCCCGCGCGATATTTCCTCCCGCGCCGCGAAGGAAGCCTGCGACGATGGCCGCGGCGTCGCCCCATCCGGCCACGGCGTGTATCTCGATTTCACCGACGCCATCAAGCGCCTCGGCGAAGAAAAAATCAAGGAGCGCTACAGCAACCTCTTTGATATGTATGAGCGCATCACCGGCGAGAACGCCTACCGCGCGCCGATGATGATCTACCCCGCCGTCCACTACACCATGGGCGGCCTCTGGGTGGACTACAATTTGATGAGCAACATCCCGGGCCTCTTTGTGCTCGGCGAGGCGAATTTTTCCGACCACGGCGCGAACCGCCTCGGCGCGAGCGCCCTCATGCAGGGTCTGGCCGACGGTTACTTCGTCATCCCCTACACGCTCGGCGATTACCTCGCCAAGGCTGGCCCCGGCGCGCTGTCCACCGACCACCCCGCATTTCGATCAACCCACGCCGCCGTCACCGACCGCATTAAAAAACTCCTCGCCATCGGCGGCACGGAAAGCGCCCGCTCCTTCCATCTGCGCCTCGGCAAAATCATGTGGGAATACTGCGGCATGGCCCGCACCGAGGCTGGTTTGAAAAAAGCGCTGCAACTCATCCCCGAACTCCGCGCCGAATTCTGGAAAAACCTCCGCATCACGGGCGAACAAGACGGCCTCAATGCCGAGATCGAGCGCGCCGGCCGCGTCGCCGACTTTTTGGAATTTGGCGAGCTGCTTTGCCGCGACGCCCTCGACCGTGACGAATCCTGTGGCGGCCACTTCCGCGTCGAACACCAGGACGCCGAGGGCGAAGCTGCCCGCGATGACGAGCATTTTAGCAACGTCTCCGTCTGGGAAAACCAAGGCGAAGGGAAATTGCCCGTCAAGCACATCGAACCCCTGGTTTACGAGGAAGTTCATCTGGCAAAAAGGTCGTATAAATAATTTCGCGCCATGTCCTCCAATCATCAATCTGCCGATTTAAAATTGACGCTCCGCGTGTGGCGTCAGCCGGATCCTTCCGCGCCCGGAAAGTTGGTGGAATACAAATTGGACAGCGTCTCGCCCGATTCCTCGTTCCTCGAAATGATGGACCAGCTCAACGAGCAGTTGATCGCGAAAGGTGAAGCGCCCGTTGAGTTCGACCACGATTGCCGCGAGGGCATCTGCGGCATGTGCTCGATGACGATTAATGGCATTCCCCACGGGCCCGACCGCGGCACCACCACCTGCCAGCTCCACATGCGCCGTTTTCAAGACGGCGAGACCATCACCATCGAGCCTTGGCGCGCGCGGGCCTTCCCCGTCGTGCGTGACCTCGTTGTCGATCGCTCCGCCTTTGACCGCGTCATCCAGGCCGGCGGTTTTATTTCCGCCCGCGCCGGCTCCGCGCCCGACGCCAACGAAATCGCCATCGCCAAACAGGTCGCCGACTACGCGATGGACGCCGCGGCGTGCATCGGCTGTGGTGCGTGCGTGGCCGCGTGCAAAAACGGCTCGGCCATGCTCTTCGTCGCCGCCAAGGCCTCGCACTTGAACGCCCTCCCGCAAGGCCAGCCGGAAAAGGACCGCCGCGTCCTCGCCATGGTGCGCACCATGGACGGTGAAGGCTTTGGCAACTGCACGAATTTCGGCGAGTGCTCCGCCGTCTGTCCCAAGGAAATTTCCCTCGACCACATCGCGCACTTGAACCGCGACTTCCTCGTCGCCAGCGTGAAGAATTATTTCAGCAAGGTGGAGTAGCTAGGTGTAACGCGAAAATTGCGGCGGACGGCGGCCCATCTGAAACTAAATTTTGGGCATCGGCGGAATAATTATTTGTTCCATTTTCCCTTCGGGCGGTGTCTGGTCTGGTATGAACAGCATCCAAGAAAACCCAAAGCGCCCTCAGTCAACGAAAGTCTGGGTTCTCTTCACCTTGTTGGTGTTGGCCGTCGTTCTGATTACCGCTATCGCCATCATGGCGATGAGCTGCTCGACCCCGCACAGCGTCAGCCCAACGCCCGACACCCGCATCGCTTTTCCCAACGCCACGGTCAACGACCAACCGGCGCGCGTCGTCCTCGACACTGGCGCGGGATCCTCCGTATTGGATAAATCCGCCGCCGCCCGCTGGAGACTCCAATCAACGCCAACTTCACCCAGGTTCAAATTCTATTGGTTCGATGATCCTCTTGCCATCACGCTCTCCGAACCCGTCCATCTCGCTCTCGGCGCAGACTCCATCTCTTCTCCAATGCCCATCGGGGATTTCCACGACGGCGACTTTGACGCCTTGGTCGGCTGGCCCGAAGTGCAGCACAACATCCTCGTCTTCGACTCCGCCACGCACATCGTCCGCGGCGTTGAGGCCCTTCCC